>Ga0247611_10001755_pt1 | contig 37950 bp, 34 predicted proteins | sample 177DNAGHGhighgp2_FD_192422 | JGI IMG/M metagenome (GOLD analysis project Ga0247611, IMG submission 192422) | Sheep rumen microbial communities from Palmerston North, Manawatu-Wanganui, New Zealand - 1770 DNA GHGhigh gp2 | ecosystem: Host-associated > Mammals > Digestive system > Stomach > Rumen... | reverse complement strand
GAACTTTTACCGGAAGTTTTTGAGGGAGTTTTCTTATCGTTTCCTGCAAATGTGAATTTTGACTTTATGAGGGGGGCTTTTTGATTGAAATGCCCCCTTTATTTATATATAATAACAACTCGGAAACTTTATTTCATTCCACCAACAAATTCCTTGAAAGGAAAGGAGAAATAGACATGATTTATTCAACAGAGATCAAGAACATGTGCTCTGTTCATCAGGGTGTTCATCACGGTGCTGCACCGATCCCTGAGGAAGCAAAGTGGGTAAGCTCCAAGGAGATCAAGGACATCTCCGGATACACACACGGTATCGGCTGGTGTGCACCTCAGCAGGGCGCTTGCAAGCTCTCACTCAACGTTAAGGACGGTATCATCCAGGAGGCATTGGTTGAGACGATCGGCTGCTCCGGTATGACACACTCCGCTGCTATGGCATCTGAGATCCTTCCCGGACTCACGATCCTTGAGGCTCTTAACACAGACCTCGTTTGCGATGCTATCAACACAGCAATGAGAGAGCTCTTCCTCCAGATCGTTTACGGCAGAACACAGAGTGCTTTCTCTGAGGACGGACTCCAGATCGGTGCCGGACTTGAGGACCTCGGTAAGGGCGCACGTTCAATGGTAGGTACAACATACGGCACACTCGCTAAGGGTCCCCGTTACCTTGAGCTCACAGACGGTTATATCACAGACCTCGCTATCGACGAGAATGACGAGATCATCGGCTACAAGTTCGTTAACTTCGGTAAGATGATGGATTTCATCAAGAAGGGTGACGATGCCGCTACAGCTCTTCAGAAGGCTTCCGGCAAGTATGGACGTGTAGATGATGCTGTTAAGTTCATCGACCCGCGTAAGGAATAAGGAGGAATGACAAATGGCAGATTTATTTGAATCATACGAGAGAAGACTCCCCCAGATCAACGCTAAGCTTGCTGAATATGGAATTGCTTCCATCGAAGAAGCTGAGACGATCACAAAAGATGCAGGTCTTGATGTTTATCACCTCATCGAAGGCATTCAGCCTATTTGCTTCGAGAACGCTAAGTGGGCTTACACTGTAGGCGCTGCTATCGCAATCAAGAAGAACTGCCGCAAGGCTTCCGATGCTGCTGCAGCTATCGGTGAAGGCCTCCAGGCATTCTGCATTCCCGGTTCCGTTGCTGACAGACGTAAGGTAGGTCTTGGTCACGGTAACCTCGGTAAGATGCTCCTCGAAGAGGATACAGAGTGCTTCGCATTCCTCGCAGGTCACGAGTCTTTCGCTGCTGCTGAGGGCGCTATCGGTATCGCTGAGAAGGCTAACCGTGTTCGTCAGAAGCCTCTTAGAGTTATCCTTGACGGTCTCGGAAAGGACGCTGCTAAGATCATCTCCAGAATCAACGGCTTCACATATGTTGAGACAGAGTATGACTACAAGACAGGCGAGCTCAAGGAGCTCTCCAGAACATGCTACTCCAAGAATCCTGATTCTCCGAGAGCTAAGGTTAACTGCTATGGTGCAGACGATGTTCAGGAAGGTGTTGCTATCCTCTGGAAGGAGAACGTTGACGTCTCCATCACAGGTAACTCCACCAACCCTACAAGATTCCAGCACCCTGTTGCAGGTACATACAAGAAGGAGCGCCTCGAGGCAGGCAAGAAGTACTTCTCTGTTGCTTCCGGCGGTGGTACAGGCCGTACACTTCACCCTGATAACATGGCTGCAGGTCCTGCTTCCTATGGTATGACAGATACTATGGGCCGTATGCACTCTGACGCTCAGTTCGCAGGTTCTTCTTCAGTTCCGGCTCACGTTGAGATGATGGGTCTCATCGGTGCAGGCAACAACCCGATGGTTGGTATGACTGTTTCCACAGCAGTATCCGTTGAGGAAGCTGCTAAGGCAGGCAAGTTCTGATCTTAAGAATAATCATTTGATGATATTGCCCCCGGAGTTATTCTCCGGGGGCTTTTCATTTTCGAAGGCCGTCAAATGTCAGAATGACTTTTTGAGAGGATTTATTTTATTGCTTTTGCGGTTTGAGACGGCAAATCTCCAGTGCTATTATGGACTTATCCTTATTCCCGGAGGTTTTTATGGACGCTGAATTTGTTCCTATTTTGTTCAACACCTTTTGGGCGCTTGTTCCGCCGCTTGTTGCGATCGTTCTGGCGCTTATCACCAAAGAGGTTTACAGTTCTCTCTTTATCGGAATCTCAGTCGGCGGTGTTCTTTATTCGCTGACTTATACGGCATCAGGCAGGATCGCTATAAATCCTGTAGGCGCATTGGAACATGTTTTCCAGAAAGGTATCATAGGTTCGCTTTCCGATCCTTATAATGTTGGAATCCTGGTATTCCTTGTATTCCTCGGAATAATCGTCTCCTTGATGAATAAGGCGGGCGGTTCTGCCGCGTTCGGCAACTGGGCTTCCAATCACGTAAAGTCCAGAGTAGGTTCCCAGCTTGCTACGATCGGTCTGGGCGTATTGATCTTTATCGATGACTACTTTAACTGCCTGACAGTCGGTTCAGTTATGAGACCTGTTACTGACAGACAGAAGATATCACGTGCAAAGCTCGCATATCTTATCGATGCTACTGCTGCTCCTGTCTGCATCATTGCACCTGTATCCTCATGGGCTGCTGCAGTATCAGGCTTCGCTCCGGAAGGCACAAACGGACTCATGCTCTTTATCAGAGCGATCCCTTATAACTACTATGCTTTGCTTACAATCCTTATGATGGTCCTCATGGCTGTTTTCAAGATCGAATTCGGACCCATGGCACGTCATGAGAAGAACGCTAAGAACGGCGACCTTTTTACTGTAGATCCGCCCGTTCAGAAGGAAGAAGAGAATATCGAGAAGAGGGGCAAGGTTATTGACCTCGTTCTTCCTGTCGTTGTCCTTATCATCTGCTGCGTAATCGGAATGCTCTATACCGGAGGATTCTACGGTACTGAATTACAGGGCAACTTCTTTGAGAGATTCGTTGAAGCATTCGCTAACAGTGACGCTTCCGTAGGTCTTGCTTACGGTTCGTTCGGCGGCATCGTTTTCACAGTCATCTTCTATCTCTGCAGAAGAGTTCTTAAATTCAAGGACTGCATGGCCGGCGTTGAAGAGGGATTCAAGGCAATGGTCGCTCCTATCACTATCCTTACACTCGCATGGTCTTTGAAGGCTATGACCGAATCTTTGGGCGCAGCAGAATTTGTAGCAGGTATCGTAGAAGCATCCAAGGGTGACTTTAATATGCTGCTTCCTGCGATCATATTCCTCATTGCCTGCGGTCTTTCATTTGCGACAGGTACATCATGGGGTACATTCGGTATCCTCATTCCTATCACGCTTGAAGTATTCAAGCTTACGGATCCCGATCCGGCAAAGGCAACACTTGCTGTTATCTGCGTATCCGCATGTATGGCCGGTGCTGTTTGCGGCGATCACTGCTCACCGATCTCTGATACGACCATCATGAGCTCTGCAGGTGCACAGTGCAACCACATCGCTCACGTATCCACACAGCTTCCTTACGCGCTTACCTGCGCAGGTGTGTCATTCATTACATATCTGGTTGCAGGTTTTGCCAAGAACGCTTTCCTCTCGCTCTTTATCGGAATCGCCTTGATGGTAGGAATGGTTATCCTTCTGAAATATGTCTTCCCTACGACAGAGGTTGTTTCTGATTCTGCTTCTTCGAAGAAAGAGACTCAGAAACCTGAGAAAGGATGATAGCGCCGAACATGATAAGGCACCCTGCCAGCTCTCTTGGCAGCATGTTCTCGTGAAGGATTATCGCAGCGGAAATGACTGCGAAAACCGACTCGAGGCACATTAAAAGAGAGGCAACAACGGGACTTGCTTTTTTCTGTCCCAATATCTGAAGAGTATATGCAATGCCGCAGCTCATTATTCCCGAATAAAGAAGGGAAGGGGCTGCGGTTTTTATATCTGCTATTACAGGGTGCTCGAAAATGAACATCGCCACGAGCGATAATATCGCGGCAACAAAGAATTGCATGAACGACAGCTGCACACCGCTGGTCTTTCCGTCTTCGACGAACCTGTCTATGAGCATTATCTGTACTGCATAGAAGATGGCGCAGATAAGCGCCAGGATATCGCCCATGTTGATGTTTGTGAGTTCAGCCGGATTGATGCACAGAAAGAAAAGACCGATAAGTCCGATGAAGATCGATATCCATGTGAGCGCAGCGATCTTTTTCTTTAAGAACATGACCGAGAAGAGCGGAACGAAGAACATATAGAACGCCGTTATGAAAGCGATCTTGCCTGATGTCGAATAGTAGAAAGCAAACTGCTGGAAGTTCTGTGCGAATGAGAAGACGATACCGAGGATAAGACCCTTTTTAAGAGTTTCTTTGCTTAAGTCAAAACCCTTATTGATTATGAGCGTGAAGGGAAGAAGAAAGAGCATTCCGAGCGTGGTCCTTATTCCCGTGAATGTAAATGCGTCGATGCTCTGCATGCCGATCGACTGGGCAACAAAAGATGAACCCCAGATGATGGCGGTGATGAGAAGCAGTATGACTCCCTGTGGCTTGGTCTTGCGCATATGGATCCCTTTCTAATAAGCAAGAGAAATATATATTAAAGAAATAGGTTTTGCAAGAAGGGATAATGCTGGATTATCTTAAGATGAAGTCGCAGACAGGATTTTCTTCCCAACTGATGTATTGATATCTGGTCCAGTCGTTCATGGTGTAGAACTCAAGTGAATTATCGAAGCCCCACCAGTTATGTTGAGGAGTAAAAAGACCTTTGCTGCTGTCCGGGAGATGGAACTCCTCCGGAATAAAGAAGGCACCGGACAATAAAAGCGCGAGGATCAGGACAGTCAAAGGGATCAATCTCTTTTGGCTCCGCTCCAAGATGCTTAACAGCTGCCTGATAAGAAGAATGCAAAGACAAACGAGAGCGGGCATGCTTCCTCTTGTGCAGAGATCGTTAAAGCGCCCCATCTCTATAAACGGGAAAATAAAAAGACATATCGAAGCGGCCCAGAGGAGCGGTTCCTTCTTATTTGCCTTGAGAAGGAATATGATCCATAAGCCCCATGAGAGTTCCTGCAGAATAAGTACCAGCGGGAAATTCCCGTATTCCACCAAACCCAATCCTATTCTGGCACTTTCCGGCTTGGGCTGCATGATGTTTCCTGACAGATAGAGAAGGAACAGTACGGCTGATATGACGCCTGATAAGTTTTCTATGCTCAGGATGCTTCTAAAAGACTGCCTGATCTCTTTATCCTTTATCAGATCCAGGATGAACAGTATAAGCATGAGTTCAACGGCTCCAATGAAAGAAAATGCCGAGAATGCAATAAGAGGAGATACTATAAGAGCCCATTTGTCATATCTTTTGCGCATCCGGAACATCAGAGCGATAACGATCAACGTGGGAACAAACTGGGGATAGACATAACGGAGCGAAGTAAGATGTGATGAGAAAGAAACGTTTATGCTGTCGCTTATCCAGTGTATCGCAGGGATGGGCTGGTCCGGATAAATGCAGATACACAAGAACTGCATGATCGCATTAAACGGTGCGAACAGCATGATTACGAGAAAAATATAAAGGAGATATACGGGCTTATCCTTTCCTTTACTATCTGAAAGACTCTTATACAAGATCAGAACAGCAATATAGATACCTGCTGCATGCCAGATAACAGAAAACAAAGAAGCCGCTTCAAATCCGGAAAAGAGTTTTCCTGCTATTGCCGGAACTATATAACCGGCTATGTAGTAGCAAAGAAGGCCGTTGTTTCCGGATGTTCCCAAACGCACAGGCCAGGGATTATCGATAAGGTCCTTCAGGATGAAATTGTGCTTGGTAGCGTCGTATGGCTGTTCCGTAAAACCGCCGATGCCAAGGAAATATGACAGCAGAAGTATCAATGCAAAACAGATAACTGAATAGAGAACAAAAGAAGGAGTTATCCTGATGCCTGAACTGCCGTCGCCGGACTTTTTGTCGAAAAGCACTTTGTACAGGGCGATCAATATCAGGAGCACTGCCGGGACCGAGATCCATATCTTAAGCCATGAGAGCATGAATATAACGACCGGGATAAAAAGATATCCCAATGCAACAGTCTCTAATACGGATGCGGGCTTTTTGTTCTTCAGCATAAATCAATTATAGCATTTATGTTTTCTAATATATGCATGCGCTTGACATATACCCTATAGGGGTATATTCTTGTGATGAAAAATACCCTGAGGGGGTATGAGCCGGGAGGTTATACTATGGCAGAGAAGAAGTGTCCGCATTGCAGAACGAAGGACAGATCCGAAGAAGAGATAAAGGATCTTATCACCAGGTTAAACCGCATAGAAGGACAGATCAGAGGCATAAGGAAGATGGTCGAAGAGGATGCCTACTGTGTTGACGTGCTTACTCAGGTAAGTGCCGCCAAATGTTCTCTGAACAGCTTCTCCAAGGTCCTTCTCGGAAGCCACATAAGAACGTGCGTTGCCGAAGATATCAGGAACGGCTCAGATGAGAAGACTGAAGAGTTGGTTGAGCTCTTACAGAAACTTATGAAATAACGATCAACCTTAGAATGCGTATTCCTAATGGAAAACAAAGAAGTTAAGACAGAGAAGTACTTGGTTACAGGTATGAGCTGCGCTGCGTGTCAGGCTCACGTCGAGAAGGCCGTTAACGGTGTGGAAGGCGTTACATCCTGCAGTGTGTCGCTGCTTACTAATTCCATGAGTGTTACCGGTACTGCCGATGAGGCTGCGGTAATCAAAGCTGTTGAAGATGCAGGTTATGGCGCGTCTCTTGAGAAGGCAGGCGCTAAAGCCAAAGGACAGCTTTTCGAGAGCATGGAAGAACAGCTGGAGAACAAGGAGATCCCCGTTCTCAGGAACAGGCTTATCAGTTCTCTTATATTCCTGCTCGTATTGATGTATTTCTCCATGGGTGTCTCGATGTGGGGCTGGCCTGCTCCGAAGTTCCTTGAGCACAATATGGTGGGCATAGGTATCATTGAGATGCTCTTATCCGGCATCGTCATGATGATAAATAAGAAGTTCTTCGTGAACGGTTTTAAGGCGCTCATCCACAAGAGTACGAATATGGATACTCTGGTCGCCATGGGATCCGGAATATCGTTCATTTACAGCTTTGTAACATTGTTACAGATGACAAATGCGGGCTCTCACGAGGCTCATATGGCACTGATGGATGAGCTTTATTTCGAATCCGCAGCCATGATCGTGACGCTGATAACCATCGGAAAACTCCTTGAGGCAATATCTAAGGGACGGACCACAAATGCCCTCAAGGCGCTCCTGAATCTCCAGCCGAAGACTGCCGTTCTCATAAGGAACTCGGAAGAGGTCACGGTGCCTGTTGAAGAAGTCGTTGCAGGAGATATCTTTGTGGTAAGACCCGGCGGACAGATCCCCGTCGACGGAATTATCAGGGAAGGTGAATGCGCAGTTGACGAATCCGCTCTTACCGGGGAATCGGTTCCGGTCGATAAAGCGCCGGGAGACAAGGTCTCGGCAGGAACTATAAACCGTTCAGGCTTTATAACATGCAGGGCAGAGAAGGTCGGCGAAGACACGACTCTTGCCCAGATCATTAAGATGGTCAGTGAATCTGCAGGCTCAAAGGCACCGATCGCAAGGATCGCAGACAAAGTATCAGGCATATTCGTTCCTGCGGTGCTCATCATCGCGGCAGCGGTCCTGGTCATCTGGCTCGTTGCAGGAAAGGATGCAGGTTATTCGCTTACGAGAGCCATATCGGTTCTTGTCGTTAGCTGCCCGTGTGCATTGGGCCTTGCAACGCCTGTTGCGATAATGGTCGGAAACGGAGTTGCCGCGAAGAACGGGATACTCTTTAAGACTTCTGCCGCGCTTGAACAGACAGGCAAGGCTGAGATCGTCGTTCTGGATAAGACCGGTACGATTACAAACGGTGTTCCAGTTGTAACTGATGTCATCGCGGTATCAGATGAGTCAGAACTGCTCGAAGATGCTTACGCGCTGGAGAATGCCAGCGAGCATCCTCTCGGCAATGCTGTGACTGAATACTGCAAGGCTCATGAAGTCAGCCTGCATAAGATCGAAGGCTTTAAGGTGCATGCAGGAAACGGTCTGGAAGGAGATCTTAACGGCAGGCATCTAAGGGGCGGCAATCTTAAGTTCATATCAAGCGTTGATAATGATCTCGAAAACAAGGCAAAAGCGCTTACTTCAGAAGGCAAGACACCTTTATTCTTCGAATTTGACGGCAGACTTACAGGCTTGATCGCAGTAGCAGACACGATAAGGGAAGATTCTGCAGAGGCCGTAAGAGAATTGAAGCAGCTTGGCATTTACACGGTAATGCTCACGGGTGATAACAGCAGAACGGCTGAAAGCATAAGAAAAGCGTCCGGCGTTGATATGACAGTATCTGACGTCCTTCCGGGCGACAAGGAAAATATCGTAAAGAAGCTTCAGGAATACGGCAAGGTAATTATGATCGGCGACGGCATAAATGATGCGCCTGCACTGACTACAGCAGATACAGGCATTGCGATCGGTGCGGGAACAGACATTGCAATAGATGCTGCCGATGTCGTGCTCATGAAATCAAGCCTGAAGGATGCAGTTGCCGCAATAAGGATCTCAAGAAGGACGATTACCAACATACATGAGAACCTCTTCTGGGCATTCATCTATAACGTCGCGCTGATACCTGTCGCAGCAGGTGCTTATGCTGCTTTAGGCATTACCATGACCCCAATGTTCGGCGCTGCTGCAATGAGCCTTTCGAGCTTTACGGTGTGCATGAACGCCTTAAGGTTAAATCTCATAAGACCATATGACACAAAGCATGATAAAGCTAAGAGCGATATCAGGAACAGACTTAAAGGATTAGAGATCAAGAATGAAAAGGAGATAAAAACTATGGAAAAGACTATCAAGATCGAAGGCATGATGTGCGGACACTGCGAAGCAACCGTAAAGAAGGCTCTGGAAGCTTTAGACGGCGTTATCTCAGCTGACGTATCTCACGATAAGGGCACGGCTGTCGTAGCACTCGAAAAGGACGTCGCAGACGATGTTCTTACAAAGGCCGTAGAGGACAAGGATTATAAGGTTACGGGCATAGGGTAATCTAAGCGCAGACTGTTTTAGCGCCTGTCAGAAAAGTCTGTGATATCGGGAGATGAACTCATGTCTCTCGCTTGGTGTCATTTTGTCCATTCTGGCATGGAATTTTCTTGAACGTACGTAATAGAAGGCAGAACCGACACTGTCTCCGATGTTATTGGATTTCTCGAGAAAATAGCCAAGGACAAGGAGTGCAAATCCGAATCCGAATCCGATTCCCAGGATAACGCTTAAAACTAAGTGCATGATTATCCCTGCCTCCTTTTTACAAAATTGAAAACCGAGCGGCTCTGGGTAAGCCCCAGACTCTTGCTGATCTTTTTTAAATGGTTTATTCCCAATTTAAACATAATGAAATCTATGAAAATTAAAACAACCAGAGCTTCCAGGATTCTTATATCCTGCAAGAATTGTTCAAGCATGACATATTCTATAAGAATGCCTGCGGCAGACATCAATAAAGCAAACAACGTATAAAGTACAATTAATAACGCTTTGTTCCACGGGACACCGCAGACGACTTTGCCTGTCTCACCGTTAACGAGGATAGTGTTGTGCTTTCCCTTGTGCTCATAGATTACGAACCATGCAGGGAGCATAGCATAACGCAGACTGCCGTAATCTATTTCTGTATGATGTACTGCTTCTATGATCCTCTCGGGATAGGCATTCATTATATCTGCCTTTGCTTCTTCTTCAAAAATAGCAGCTGCTCTTTTCTCGATAAGATCGGACAGACCATCGAAACTGTCATCTGCGATACTTGAGTAGAAACCTGCAAGATAATCTTCATTGAATTCTGTTGCATTCCTGATACCGTATGGTTCAAGCCTTGAGCTGATATCGTACGGTAAGATTCTTGATGCATCAACAGGAAAGTCCCTTATCATGATCGTTCCGGCTCTTCCGTAGTAATAAGTATCAGGTTCGCCGGATTTTGACTTTTCAACGCTTCCCAAAATAATGGCAGAACCATAGTGCTCCGCATCTGCGATCCAATAAGGAATGTAGATTCCGCGGACCTGCTTTTCCTTAAAATGTTTAACTTCTCTCGGAATAAAAATGCCTTTATTGAAGTGCTTGCGTATAGCTTTAAGCGCGTCCTTTTTTGTTATCTTAAAAGGAACGATCAGCTCCGGTCTTCTTTGTTTTGCGATCCTGCTGAATACTATGACGGGATTGCCGCAGAAGATGCACATTGTCGAAGCTTCAGTACCGTTTACGATAACTTCACCGCCGCAATAATCACATGTATATACAGCGCATTCCATGTAGTTATCACTGAAATCCCATTTTGCAAAGTTTCTTTTTGCAAAGTTCCTTATAGGTCCGGGGATGTCTTTAAGAAGCGGCGGCGGATCTTCCAGCTCATAATCAGGATATTCTTCAGCGTCTTTTCTTATTTCATCCGGATCTCTGAGAAGTGATACAGGAGCGTCTGTCTCATCTTCTGAATCGTCTGCGGATTCTTCATCCTGATCGCTGTATCTCACCGGAAGATCATCGTAAGGTTCGGCTCCCATTATCTTGCTGAGAGGAATGACCTTTTTGTCCTCTAATATATCTCTTGCGTAAAATTCAACTTCACCGGGAGTAATAAAGGCTCCGCAGCGGTTACAGATCATCTTCTGTGATTCCGGATCGAAGACCAGTGTCCCTCCGCAGTTTCTACATATAACAGCCATTGCTATCCTCCCTTATCCCATTAATTAATCTTATAACAGGAATTAGGCAAAAACAAATGAATTATGGGCATTTGCTTAAATAATACGCGCGATAACAAGAAGAACAAAAATAATTAATACCGCATTCTGCCTCTTGAATGTATAATTGTATCTAGCGAGGTGGGGACTATGATACATATTTTAATTGTTGAAGACGAGAAACCGATATCTAACCTTATAAGAATGAGCCTTACAAAAGCAGGTTATTCATGCATGTGCGCTTATGACGGCGAACAGGCTCTCGATATGATCAAGAATTACGTTTTTGACCTTATACTTCTTGACGTAATGATCCCGAAGATCGACGGTTTTTCGCTGATGCAATATATCAGACCGATGAAGATCCCTGTAATCTTCCTTACAGCGAAGAACATGGTCGAAGACAGAGTAAGAGGACTTGAACTGGGCGCTGAAGATTACCTTGCCAAGCCTTTCGAGATCATCGAGCTCCTTGCCAGGGTAAATGTTGTCTTGCGCCGCTATAACAAGACTGATACGGAGATAACCATTGCAGGTCTTACGATAGATACAAAGGCAATGATCGTATATAAGGACGGCTATCAGATCCCGCTTACACCGAAGGAGTATGAACTGCTTCTTCTGTTTGCCAGAAATCCCGGAATTGCCATGTACAGGGAGACGATCTACGAGCGTGTCTGGAACGAACCGTTCCCGTATGGAAGTAAGACTGTCGATCTTCACATTCAGAGACTTCGAAAAAAACTCGGATGGGAAGACGTTATTCATGCTGTGCCGAAGGTAGGATACAGGCTGGAGGCTGATTAATGCGATTCAGGCAGAAGATGCTTCTCGTAATGGTATGGCTTCTCACATTGAGTTATGGTGTGGGAGGCGTACTTTTGATCAGACAGAATTTCAAGAGTACATTAAGTCAGATCAAGAGAACAAGTAATGAGTCTTACGAGATGATCCTTCAGTCTGTTCAGCTGGTTAACTTTGTAGACATCCAGCAGGATTTCTCGAGCATCAGTAATACGCTCGAGAAGATGAAGACTTCCGAGAGTATCGTCGGAATCAAGCTTTTAAGGGGCGATACGGTCTTATATCAGACCGGTGAGACGATCACGGATTATGAGAGCCGCTCTGATTTTGAATCAATGATGTTTACAAGGGACGGCAAGAATTACTATCAGATCTGCGGAAGCGTTAATACCGACAACAAACCTCTGCAGCTTGTCATCCTGTATGATATCTCACCTATATATGCTGCAAGAGATTCACAGGTCCGTACATATCACCAGATCTTCTTGCTCCTTATCGTGATCGGAGGCTTTACCGCGTGGATCGCGACATATCTCATGACCAAGCCTCTGGCGAAGGTGTCGGGAACGGCAAGAGCGCTTGCTTCAGGTGATCTCGATGCGAGAGTCAATCCGAAGGTGATGGATGAGATAGGTCAGATCGGATCTGATTTCGATAACATGGCAGACCGGCTTTCCGATAACATCAACGAACTTAAGCTTACGATGGAACATCAGGATCAGTTCATGGGAAGTTTTGCTCATGAACTTAAGACTCCTATGACATCCATCATCGGATATGCGGATCTTCTAAGAAGCCAGTCGCTGACGGGCGAGGAAGCGCAGGAAGCGGCAAACTATATCTTCTCGGAAGGCAAGAGATTGGAGTCACTCTCGTTAAAGCTCCTTGACCTTCTTATGATGAAGAAGGAAAGCATCAAGCTCATCCCGACAGACATGAAGCAGATGATAGACAATCTTTCGCTTCATCTGCAGCCGGTCTATACAAAGCGCGGGATCATGCTTCAGAGCCGCTGTGAACACGGTATATGCCTTGTTGAGCCGGATCTTTTCAGTTCGGTACTTACGAACCTTTTGGATAATGCAAGAAAAGCTATCGATAACGGCGGTAATATCATGATCGTCGGTGAGAGCATACAGGGATATTACCGCATACGTGTTTTCGATAACGGAAGAGGTATGCCGGAAGAAGCTATCAAGCATATTACGGAGGCATTCTACCGTGTCGATAAATCGCGTTCGAGAGCGCAGGGCGGTGCAGGCCTTGGTCTGACATTGTGTAAGGAAGTCATCCAGCTTCATGGCGGAACTATTGCGTTTGCTTCGAGAGAAGGAAACGGAACCTGTGTTACGGTTACGATCAAGGAGATGACGTTATGAAGAAGATAAGTACGTTAATTACAGCGGTCTTCTTCCTTATGGCGGCAGCTCTGGGGTGGTTCCTTCCTTTGGCCGTTTATAACTTTGAAGACAGGCTGTCCGAGGGAAAGCAGGAGAGCCTTAATATCGAGCAGATCAACCTCTCCTACAGGGATGACCTTGCAATGAACCAGAAGATCAATCTGGTTAACTATGAAACTGCGATCACGACCTATATCGAACTGGATAAAGGTATCTCAAATCAGAAGGCTGACATCGAACGCATAATGAATGAGTTCTTAACAGATTTTACGGGCATTAAATCGCAGACCGGTTTTGGAACGAATGCACAGCCGATGCTGGCAAACCTTGCCAACAACAGGGGCACCATAGTTATCTGGGTCGTCGATTGCAAGATAACTGACGAGTGGAGCTTAACCTGTTATGTCGATGACAGAACAGGTGCTATTCTCCGCAGTAATATCTATGCCGGAAACGGACTATGGACTGATCTGGTAGATGGTGTCGAACAGTATTCCGATCCGTCGAAATCAATTGCGGAGAGATACAGCAATGCTTTATATAATCATTACCAGAGACAGCTTTCCGCAAAGCTCGTTACATACCACATGTTATCGGAATCCCCTGAGGAAATGGGAGTATCATACCGTCTTGTATTCAGGGACGGTAAGAACTATACGTTCCAGGTAACTGTAGAAGTTAGTTATATATATACGACGATCCAGACATATTGATTTTATGTAATTGATGCCGTTTTGATGCCGATTTAGTACTTTTTTGATTTTTCCCTTTGCCATAATAAGCTCAGAAGTTAAGCAAAGGAGGAAATAGCATGTTTCCGGATTTAGCTATAAGAGTAAAAAGTTATGCCGCAAATATGGGGAGCGGATTTGTAGTGATTGCGGGCTTCCTGCTCGCAATCACTATGGTGTTTGTTCTTGTTTTCGCACGCTGGAACGGAGTAAAGAATAATGCTTCATACAGCATGATCGAGGATAAACCCAGATTGGAATCAACTATCGATGATTCGGGATGTGTTACCGTATTGATTCCTGAAGCAGATTAAATAGATCAATCTTCACCGACGAAAACATTCCAGGATGCAATCTCTGTATCACCTATGGTCTTCATAACGAGTTTTGCATTGTCGAGAAGATAGTCGCTGTTGCCCGAAGACCAACCGCGTTTAACCAGTTCCTTGACAATCTCGCCGCTTATACTCTCTATAAGATCGACCTTACCCAGACTTTCTTCTTCGCTCATTTGAGAAAGCTTTATAAGCGGTTCTATCACGCAGCTCAAGACGGTAAACTCTTTCATCGCTCTGAAACGCCATTTGTAATATGGCATATAGCGGCCGTTAAGAAGGAACAATGCCGCAGTAATCTTGTATATGAATTCTGTAACGCAGAAATAAGCGGCCCCTACGTCACCACGTTTCATTGAGCGAGCATAGTTGAATTGCCCGGTTTTACCCGCCATGGCAAGGTCTGCAGCGACTTTCTTCTTCAGTATGTTTTCAGGATAATAACCAGCCCAAACATTTCGAATAGCACTAAATTTGGCCGAAGGGTCACGGAATACTTTTCCGTTGACTGCTTCGGCTAAATGCATTTGGGGCGTAGCAAGCCAGTCCTGCGTGGTAATCGGCGCATGTGTCATTCCTGTATGTTCATAATAGAATTCCTCAATACTGTGAACGCCAACCCTGTGGCGTCTTGCACCGGTCATTATATTGCTCGGTTCAGCCATTCCGACATCGCTTCTGTGATTGATGATGAACTCCTGTACCGGAAGATCCTCATAGGCTTTCTGAAGATCATCACCGATCTGCTTTTTTAATTCTTCCGGAAGCCACAGGCAGAACCCGGGCGCATAGTCGTGATCTCTTGAGATGTAGTCATCATATCCGAAAGCTTCCGAAGTCTGGCCCGCAAGGCCTGCCGCGATCTGATCTTTGTATTCGGGGAAATCCTTTTCGAGCATGGGGAGACCATACTCTTCGAAAAACACTTCAGATATCTTAAGTCCGTTCCACATAATAACCACCTCAAGAATAAAAAAGGAGCACCAGCATATCCAGCGCTCCTTATATTCTACATTAGTTTTGGCGATTCTTACTTGGAAGATGCCATCTGTTGCGCCTGAACCGCAGTGATTACGATAACGCCTGCGAGTTCATCTACGCTGCACCCTCTTGAGAGGTCATTAACAGGTGCTGCAAGGCCCTGGAGGAAGCTGTATGCTTCAGCCTTGCCGATCCTCTGGATGAGCTTATATCCGATGTTTCCGGCTTCGAGGTTAGGGAAGATGAGGACGTTGGCCTGACCTGCAACAGGAGAGCCGGGTGCCTTGGAAGCGCCGATCTCGGGAATGATAGCTGCGTCGAGCTGAAGCTCACCGTCAAGAAGGACGTCAGGATACTTTTCCTTTGCGATCTTAACAGCTTCAACTACCTTGTCGACGAAGGGGTGATTAGCTGAACCCTTTGTAGAGTGGCAGAGGAATGCGACCTTTGCTTTCTTGCCCATAAGAGCTTCGAAAGAAGCTGCGGATTCTGCACCAATCTCGGCTAATTCCTCAGGATTGGGATCCTGCATCAACGCGCAGTCAGCGCAGAGGATGATGCCGTCTTCACCGATGGACTTGTCGGGAAGTTCGAACATGAAGGCGATAGATGCGATCTTTCTCTCTGGTGCCGTCTTAATGATCTGGAGCGCAGGGCGGAGCATATCTGCTGATGTGTGGCATGCGCCGGATACGAGACCGTCAGCATCGCCTGCTTTGACCATCATGATGCCGAAAGTGAGCTTGTCGCCTGTAATGAGCTCCTTTGCCATGTCGAAGGTCATGCCTTTCTTGGCTCTGATCTCTGCAAGAAGAGCTGCATACTTATCGATCTCAGTTGACTTTGTGTAATCAAGGATCTGTACGCCCGTAAGGTCAGCGCCAAGTCTTGCTGCCGCACCCATGACCTCTTCTTCGGTTCCGATGATGATCGGCTGAGCGGTCTTTTCTGCCAGAACCTTTGCTGCCGCAAGTATTGTTCTGTCGTCTTCTGATTCGGGAAGAACGATAGTCTTAACGTCGCTTCTTGCTCTCTGCTTGATTGTCTCGATAAAGCTCATAAATAATCTCCTTAAAGGTAATCGAAGCCTTCAAATCTCGGCTTGCCGGGATATGTCTTTGCCTGTTCTTCGCCTCTTAATACTCTGAGCGCTGCAGCTCTCATAGCTTCATGCTCGAGTTCGCCGGGATAGGATGCGACAGGTGCGATCCAGCCGCATGCATCCTTGATGCCGTCATAAACGTCCTGGAAACGCATGAGGCCGCCTGTAAGAACAATGCCATCAACTTCGCCGTGAAGTACGCACGCCATCGAACCGATCCACTTTGTGATCTGATATATCATTGCATTCCAGATAAGTGTTGCCTTTGCATCTCCAGCTTCTACAAGATCGTGGATAGTATCGGAATTGGATGTGCCGAACCAGGAGGAGAGACCGCCTGTTGCAAGGCAGAGGCTTCTGATCTCTTCCTTCGGACGGTCCATCAGTTTGGTGAGGACATCCGTAACCGCCATGGTACCCATTCTCGTAGGAGTCATCGGGCCGTCACCGCCGCTGCCGTCATTGGCATCGATCATCCTGCCGTGCTGGTGAGCGGTAATCGTTATGCCGCCGTCGATGTGGCATACGATAAGGTTCATCTCGTTATATTTCTTGCCTACGCTTTTCGCGTACTTGTGAGCAGTTGCACGGAGATTAAGAGCGTGTGTTGCAGATGTCCTGTAGATGCCCTTAACGCCTGTGATCCTTGCAACGTCCTGATACTCATCAACAACGATCGGGTCAACCATGAGAAGTCTTCCGCCGAACTCATCGTGAAGCTGCTTAGCCATCTGGACGCCGAGCATGCTGGAGTGGTAAACGCCGCCTTTAGCTTCGCGGATATCGTTTACAAGTCTGTCATCGACTTCGTATGTGCCGCCTTCGATGGGGTAGCATGCGCCGCCTCTTCCGACGATGGCGTCAATACCGGTCAGATCGATATTGTTATCCTTTAGCCATTTCTTTACATATTCCATACGGTAATCCAGCTGGTCGTTAATCGTGGGAAAATTCTTTAGGATCGCTGAATCGTGGAATACATTGCCTTCGAGTACGCTTTTCTCGTTCTCGAAAAACTCGACCTTGGTTGACGTGCTGCCAGGATTTACTACGAATATCCTGTAAACTTTTGAATCTGACATAGAATTTTCCCTCTTTTCATAAAGATAACTACGACAGTATACACGCATTTTGCCTGAAATATACATATGCAAAAAAATAAAATAATTAAGGCAACGTTAAGGTGCGGTTTGGTTGCTATTAATGAAATGTAAGTATTATTTAAGTATAATTATCTGCGGTGTGAACCGTGCAAGGCAAAATTAGGAGGATAATATGGAAGACAAAGCTTTGCGCAAGGGCTTATCAGTCGCTGCGATCATACTTACGACTATCCTGGCGCTATTACTCAGCTTCAACAATGCAAACGGCCTGGTTTACGGTGAGGAAGTGACATTATACGGTATCCCGTTCATAGCTGCTTTTGCGATCCCGCTTCTGGCTGTGCTCATCGTGCTCGCCCGCTGCTGCAAAAGCACTGATACCGTTGAAGAGACAATGGCCGCAATAGCGTCAAGATATGCTATATGGGGCTGGTGCTTCATATTTCCAATCAGATTTGCTTCGGCAGCTCTGACGCTTTTCTTCCCCGAGTTTTACAATGCGCACTTTACTACGATCTACCTCCTCATGAATTCGTTCAACGTAAGCGTATTGGGCTGCCTTATTCTGGGAATTTCTCTCAAAGTCCTGCCTTCCGTAAAGATAGAGAAGAAAAAGCTTACTTTCGGCCAGATAATGATCCTCATAATGATGGTCTACGGCCTTGCCCAGGTAGGATCCCTTATGGGACTGCCCATTCATACCGCTCTGTCATCAGTCTCTTTATTTGGCGGCAATTCTTCCGATGATGCATTGAGCAGCCTTAAAGACAGCCTCATAATCGGTTCCGATACATTTATCAGGATCGTTACCGTCGGTATCCTGCCGGCGATATTCGAGGAGCTCCTGTTCAGAAAATTCCTGATCGACCGCACTCTCCGCCACGGAGAATTCATCAGCTGCGCCATGTCGGGAATCATGTTCGGCCTCTGGCACGGCAATTTCCAGCAGTTCTTCTTTGCATTCTTCTTAGGAGTTCTTTTCGCGTTTGTCTATATCCGCACGGGAAAGATCATCTATACAATGATCCTCCACGCGAGCCTCAATCTTGTAACATCCTCGGTCACAGTCGAATTGCTCGCCGAACTGATGAAGCGTATGGGCGTGGACATGAACACCGGAACAATGGATCCGAATATCGATTACGACGTTATGATGAAGTCGGTCCTGCCGCTCATTCTCATCATTCTTGTCTGGATCATTGTGCTCGTGGGCTTCCAGATCGCAGGCTTCGTAATGCTCATCGTAAGACGCAAGAAATTTAAGCTCATGCCGATAGTAGGGGAGCTCCCCAGAAAGCAGATCCTCCGCACTATGACGCACAGCGTAACGATGTGGGTATTCTTCACACTCGCACTGCTCCTGTTTGTATACACATACCTGCCGGATATACTGACGTTGTTTATTAAATAAGTCTCGGCATCGTTGATATGCAAGTGAAAGCACGGCTAAATGAACGGCGCCGCCGCTGGTTTTGCCGCTCGTTTGGCCTAAAATAGTCGTTTTGAACGGCGGAATGAACGGCACTGCCGCCCGTTTTACCGTTCGTTTGGCCTAAAATAGCCGTTTTGAACGGCAGAATGAACGGCGCTGCCGCCCGTTTTGCCGTTCGTTTGGCCTAAAATAGCCGTTTTGAACGGCAGAATGAACGGCACTGCCGTTGGTTTTGCCGTCCGTTTGGCAGTCTATTTTCAGCGTTGTTAATGTTCTGATAACGAAAACCGGAAAATCATTATCAAAATGTTGATTTCGTTTTTTGTGTTGATCCGGCTGATCCTTAAAAAAGCATATCTGATCACAATTAAAAGAGGTTGCCCTTACGGACAACCTCTTCTATTTGCTAAATCAGTTGATAAGAATTACTTCTTGCTCTTCTTGGAAGGCTTTGTGTTAACCTTATCCTTGAGTGCCTTACCAGCCTTGAACTTAGGAGCTGTGCAAGCCTTGATCTTTGTAGCAGCGCCTGTCTGAGGATTGCGGCCAGTTCTAGCAGCTCTCTCGGATGTCTCGAATGTACCGAAACCAACGAGCTGAACCTTACCCTTGTTCTGGAGCTCATCAGAAACTACTTCGATGAAAGCCTTAACTGCAGCGTCAGCATCCTTCTTGGAGATGTCAGCCTTAACAGCGATTGCATCAACTAATTCTGTTCTGTTCATTATTAATTCCTCCCTTGGAATATGGGTTAATTACTTTGCCGGAGGGCCTTTCGGCGCCGACAATGTCGATATTATAAAGTTCTTTGATATTAAAAACAAGAGAATTTGAGGCTTTTTGGAAGGATTTTTTCTGAAAAAGCCTTATTTCAAGGGATTTGTAACATTATTACACCCTGTTTATAAGGGGTTGACGCCCCTAAATCCGTGTGATAGTATAATGAACAAATGAACATATGAGCAATCGTTCATATGTTAGGCGGAAGGAGAAAGCGAAAGATGCCGCATAATCACGAGGAACTTTTAAAGCACATTAAAGCAGATATGCCTTCTGATGAGCTTTTGCAGGATCTGGGCGACCTTTTCAAGGTTTTCGGTGACACGACAAGGATCAAGATCATGTATGCGCTCTATGAAGATGAGATGTGCGTATGTGCGATTGCCGATCTTCTGAAGATGACGCAGTCGGCGATATCACATCAGCTTAAGGTCCTTAAGGCAGCAAATCTCGTTGCTTCCAGAAGAGAAGGCAAGACGATCTACTACCGTCTGGCTGACGAACACGTCAAATCCATAATCGGTCAGGGTTATGAGCACCTTACGGAATGATCCGTCCGTTATGAGCATTAATAGAGTATTTAAATTAGAAGGAGATATACCTATGAAGAAAACATTTGAACTTGAAGATCTTGACTGCGCTAACTGCGCCATGAAGATGCAGGAAGCTGTCAAGAAGATCCCGGGTGTTAAGGACTGCGAAGTAAGCTTCATGAAGCAGAAGATGACATTGGAAGCTGATGATGCTGATTTCGACAAGATTGTAAAACTCGCAGTAAAGGCAATCGCCAAGGTCGAGCCCGACTGCACAGTATTACTTTGATCAATCAAGCCGCAGCCCAAACAGACTGCGGCTTTTTAAGGAGCAACCGTTATGAAGTACAAACTGACCCGCAAACAGAAGAAAATGCTGATAAGGATAATCATCGCCTTTGTTTTACTGGTGATAATTGCCGTTACCCTGCATTTTGTGGAGCTCCCCTGGTGGGCTGAGCTTATTATCTATGCTGTTCCTTATATCATCGCGGGTTACGATGTGCTCAAGACGGCGTTCATCAACCTTATCCACGGACAGATCTTCGATGAGAAGTTCCTCATGATGGTAGCTACGATCGGCGCTTTCGGCACCGGTGAATATCCGGAAGCTTCTGCGGTAATGCTCTTCTATCAGATAGGCGAGCTTTTCCAGAGCATTGCTGTCGGAAGATCTCGAAAATCGATTGCCAAGCTTATGGATATAAGGCCGGACAGTGCAACGGTTATCCGTGACGGCGAAGAGATCGAAGTATCGCCTGATGAGGTTGAAGTAGGCGAGATAATAATCATCAAGCCCGGTGAGAAGATCCCGTTAGACGGTGTCATAATCGAAGGTGAGAGCTCTGTTAACCAGGCGGCTCTTACGGGTGAATCCGCGCCTGTTGATAAGGCATTGAGCGACAATGTAATTTCCGGAACGCTTAATCTTACGGGCGTTATCAAGGTCAGGACAACGTCGACGTTCGGACAGAGCACGGTATCGAAGATCTTAGAGCTCGTTGAGAATGCTTCGGATAAGAAAGCTAAAGTTGAAAATTTCATTACCAAGTTTGCAAGATACTACACACCTGTCGTTGTTATCGCAGCGCTTATCCTGGGGATCGTTCCTCCCTTGATCCTCGGGATCGGTGATGGTGAAGTCTGGAAGACATGGCTTACCAGGGCATGCGTATTCCTTGTAGTATCCTGCCCCTGCGCACTCGTAGTATCCGTTCCGCTGTCTTTCTTCGGCGGTATCGGCGGTGCTTCCAAGGACGGTATCCTCATAAAAGGAGCCGGATATATGGAAGTATTAGCCAAGATCGATACGGTAGTATTTGATAAGACCGGAACGCTTACAAAGGGCGTGTTTGCGGTAGATGATGTTCATCCGAACCTGATCAGCAAGGCTGAACTTCTGGATATCGCAGCCTGCTGTGAGAGCTTCTCGAGCCATCCTGTGGCGCAGTCGATCGTAAGAGCCCACGAAGGCCATATCGACAAGTCCCTGATAGGTGAAGTTACAGAGATTGCGGGAAAAGGCGTAAAAGCCGTAGTGGAAGGCAAGACATACTACTGCGGCAACGGCCAGCTCATGGAAATGTGCGGCGCTGACTGGCACGACTGCCATATGACGGGAACGATCATCCACATTGCAAGAGAAGATGACGGTGTATGTGAGTATTTAGGTCACATCGTTATCAACGACCAGATAAAGGAAGATTCTGAAGAAGCAATCAAGAGCCTTAAGAATGTCGGTGTTAAGCGCCTCGTGATGCTTACCGGAGACAAGAAGAGCGTTGCGGAAAATGTTGCAGGCAAACTCGGACTTACGGGCTTTTTTGCAGAGCTCCTGCCTGCAGATAAAGTTGCTAAAGTGGAAGAACTGCTGAAAGACGGCAAGGGCAGGCTGGCATTTGTCGGAGACGGCATTAACGATGCTCCGGTACTGATGCGTGCAGACTGCGGAATCGCCATGGGCGCAATGGGTTCTGATGCTGCCATAGAATCGGCAGATGTCGTCCTGATGGATGACAAACCGTCGAAGATCGCAGACAGCATAAAGATCGCAAGAAAGACGATGAGGATCGTCTGGGAGAATATCATTTTCGCGCTTGGCGTAAAGGCAATAATACTTGTGCTCGGCGCACTCGGAATCGCAAACATGTGGCTTGCGGTATTCGGTGACGTAGGAGTGCTCATAATCGCGATCCTCAATGCCATGAGATGCATGAGAAGGCTTAACAGGTAAAGCTTATGTTCTGGAACAAGATATCGCCCGTATATGATCTTTTCGAGAATGTGTACAACCGGAAAGTCTATAAGGGCACGGGAATAAAGGTCGCGGAATTCATTGACAAGAATGACAGCGTGCTCGAATGCGCATGCGGCACAGGCGCCATTACAGAGGAGATCGCGAAAAAGTGCAGGCAGGTTTTGGCAACGGATTTTGCAGAGGGAATGCTGAAGCGCGCTTCCAAAAAGTGCAGGAAATACGCAAATGCATCATTCAGGCAGGAAGACATAACCGATATCAAGTGCGAAGATGAGAGCTTTGACAAGGCTGTTGCAGGCAACGTCATTCATCTGCTGCCGGAGCCTGAGAAGGCCTTAAACGAGCTTCTAAGAGTCGTAAGACCGGGCGGCAAGGTGATCATCCCGACATATATAAACATGGCCAGGGATTCGTCCGGATTTGCAGTGAAGTTCATAGAGAAGCTTGGAGCTGAATTTAAGCGCCAGTTTGATATTGATTCGTATAAGAAATTCTTTGAGGATAAGGGCTTCAAAGATGTTGGATTCTATGTCGTTGACGGCAGGATGCCCTGCGCCATTGCGGTTATAACAAAGAAATAGGACTGTTGGGTTATAATAGGACCAGACTAGGAAAGAAAAGCAGAGTTTGGTTATGTTTGATCCGAAGACAAACAAGTATCCGTATCCGTTAGTGACAGATAAGCATTACCTTGAGATCCATAAGGACAGAGGTCTTGTCTTTGATGCGGATTATCCTTATATCGACAAGTCTTCATGGTTTAAGTTCAAGCAGAACATGACACGCGTCTTTCTTAATGTGATCGTATTCCCGGTGGCAACGGTCCGACTTGGACTTAAGATCGAAGGAAGGGAAAACCTCAAAAAACATAAGGAACTTCTTGACGGCGGTGTGATCTCCGTCTGCAATCACGTGCACATGTGGGATTACATAGGCGTCATGAAGGGGATACGCCCCAGAAGGTCCGGCCTTTTGGCATGGGCGCCGAATATAAACGGTGAGAACGGGACGCTTATCCGTATGGTCGGAGGCATCCCGATCCCGGAAAATACCGTGGCGGGACAGAAGGCTTTCCTTAAGGCCGTAGGCGGACTTCTTAAAGAGCACGGCTGGCTCCATATCTACGCGGAAGGAAGCATGTGGGAATACTACAGGCCCATAAGACCTTTCAAGCGCGGCGCTTCGCTCATTGCCGTAAGCAACGATAAGCCTATAATTCCTTTGGGTTATTCATACCGTGAGCCGGGCTTCATAAGAAAGCATATCTTCAGGCAGATCGCGTGCTTCACGCTCCACATCGGTGAACCTATATTTCCTGATAAGGAACTGAAGCCCAAAGAACGCGAGAAAGACCTTACGATCCGTGCAAACAAAGCAGTCTGCGCGCTTGTGGGTATTGATCCGGATAAGAACATTTACGAACCTGAATTTAACGACTCGAAGCGCATCGATTACTATACGACGGAATACGGTGCCGGTTACAAGGGTTCGTGGTAAGGAAAGATAATGAAATACAGTATTACACATATCAAAGGCGGAACAGACAACTGCTATATAGTGTCGGACGGAAGCAAAGCCATACTTTTCGATACGGCAAGCAAAGAAAACCTCCAGATGGTGGAAGATGAATGCAGCAAATACGATCTTAAGCTGATCGTCTTATCGCATCCTCATTTCGATCACGCGGAAAATGCCGATGCACTGTCAAAGAAGTTCAATGTCCCGGTGGCTTATAACGAGAAAGATGACGGAATCTTCGACGGCTATGATTCACAGCCTCTGCATTCATACGGGCTTGTGGGTTTTGTGGTGCTGAAGGCATCGCTTAAAGTACTGAGCCGGACTAAGGTCATAAGGCCTCAAAACCGTTTCTTTGTTAAGGAAGGCGATACGCTTGCAGAATACGGTTTTCCTGATATCAAGGTGACAGAACTTCCCGGTCATTCGAAGGGCTCCATCGGTCTTCTGGTCGCTGATGATGCGCTCCTCGCAGGTGATGCTCTGGATAACTGGATAAGACCCGGAATGGGACATCTCTATACTGATCTCGAAGCCGAGAAAAAGACCGTGGAGAAGATCCGCTCGTTTGGCAAACGCACGTATTACTATGGCCATGGCAAGCCCACGGAGAAATTTTGATCATGTATCTGTACCACTATTACGACAAAAGATCCGGACCGTTTAAGAGTCTTACTGCGCTTTCCAAGGATGAAGCCTTGTCTGTTCTCGAAAAGATCAAGTCTGACAGACCGGATTCCCTGACTGCTCAAAGAGATGCGGGCTATATCTCCAAACGGATGAACTGTGAGAGGATAGTACGCGGGGAAGCAATGAAAAAAGGCATCGTCATGGATATTCCTTCGCCTCATTACATGGTTGTGGAACACAGTCCGTGGCTTTCCACCTGGTTCGAAGATCCGGGCGTGATAAAGATACCTGTCGAAGAATTCGATACCCGCAAGCTGTCGTTTACATACGGCGATTCCATGCCTACATTCAGTCCGCGCATAAAGGACGGGAAAGAATACAGGAAAAAGGTCTATACGTATGAGGAGATCCTTGACGTGATCGCAAGATACGGACTGCCCCAGGACTGGAACGATGACGGTGCCCATGGTCCTGAACGCTATATCGAAGTACAGGTCTGGTGTGACGATCCGGTAAAGCGGTATATGTAACGCAACAACGCGTTTCTTGTTTTGGACAGATGCCATAGACATAATGGAGCTATCAAGCAAAGCAAAGGAGATATGCTCATGGAAACAAAAGATGTATTGAAGAAGATACGTGAGGAGAATAACCTCACACAGGATCAGTTCGCTGAAAGAGTACTGGTTACAAGACAGGCGGTAAGCCGCTGGGAAACAGGCGAGACACAGCCTAATACAGAGACTCTGAAGATCTTATCAAGAGAGTTCAACGTGTCGATCAACACGCTCCTCGGAAGCCCGAGACAACTTTACTGCCAGTGCTGCGGAATGCCTCTTAACGAAGACCTCAACATCAGCAGGGAACCTAACGGTGATTTCAATGAAGATTACTGTAAGTGGTGCTACTCGGAGGGCAATTTCGTTTATGAGACAAAGGACGATCTTCTTGATTTCCTGATCGACCACATGCCGAATCCCGAGGGGCTTTCTGACAGTGAAAGACGCGCACAATACGACGGCTGGCTCTCGGAGCTCAAACACTGGAAGTAATACCGGAATTACAGATAACTGTTTAGCATCTCCTCTTTGATATAATGATTGAAATCAACAGAGGAGATGCTTTTTTATGCGTGTTGGAATCATCGGTTATGGAAGCATGGGGAAGATGCTTTTGTGGAAGTTCTCGGAAGCGGCAAAGATAGGCAGACAGGACCTTCTGGTATCTAACAGAACGGAAGCTAAATTGGAAGAGGCAAGTAAGATCGCGCAGATAGTAAGCAATAAAGAGCTTGCTTCATCTTCAGATATCGTATTTGTTTGTGTCAGGCCGGTAGACCTTAAGTCTGTGCTGGAAGAGATAAGGGATACCATAAACCCGGATGCCCTGCTCGTATCCCTGAATGGCAGCGTCTCATTCGGGACGATCCGCAAAGTCATTGATGTTAAGACCGCCAAGGTCATTCCGAGCCTCACTGCCGAGATCGGAAGATCCCAGACTCTCGTGTGCTTTGATGAGAGAGTAAATGACAAGTCTGTGCTCAAGGACCTTTTGAGTTCTATAGGCGACGTCATCGAACTGCCCGAAGAGGAGATGGGCATGGGTTCTGAGCTCGTAAGCTGCATGCCGGGCTTTATCGCATCCATTTTCGATGTCATATGCAGAGCTGCAGAAGGACATACATCCATTCCGAAGGAGCAGATCGTAAAGATGGTGCTCTCGACCATGAGTGCCACAGGCGACCTTATGCTGCAGAAGGAAATGACTTTTGAGAATGTTGTAACCAGAGTCGCCACTAAGGGCGGCATTACGGAAGAAGGCACAAAGGTCGTCTATGAAGGTTTCCCGGAGACCGCAGATCTTCTTTTCGAGAAGACCTTAGAGAAAAGGCGCTTAACGACGGAGATTGCAGAGAAGAGCTTCTGATAGTAAACTTTTCATGGAATCAAAGGGAGGGATTATATGGCTGTATTGTGCTCAAACTGTTCCGGCAAGCTTATCTTCAATCCGGCTTCGCAAAAGCTGGAGTGTGCCGCATGCGGAAGCCGATTTGATCCTGAAGACGTCAAGGATATCAATGCTGATGCCCATTCAAAGTATTACGACACAAGGGTCTATACATGTGCTCATTGCGGAGCGGAGATCATCACGAGTGATACGGAAGTATCGACATTCTGTGTGTACTGCGGCAACCCTGCAATAAATTTCTCAAGAATAAAGAAGGAATACAAGCCTGACGGTCTGATCCCTTTCCAGATAACAAAAGAGCAGGCAATAGCCAAGATCAAGGAGAAGTTCTTAAGCAACCCGTTTATACCCAAGGAAGTCAAGTCCAAGGCCGTTCCGGACAACATAAGAGGGATATACGTACCGTATTGGATCGTAAATACGCGTTTTACCGAAGCATCTTATATCCAGGCTGAGGTTAACAACGGTGAGAAGATAGTGACTAAGTATTACCAGAGAGTCGGAACATGCAACTTCAGGAACATTCCGATCGACGGTTCAAATATACTGATCGATGAGGTCAGCGCAAGGCTCGAGCCGTTCTATTTTGCGGAAGCCAAGGAATTTGATGAGGATTATCTCAACGGCTTTTACTCCAACACTTCTGACATGACTTATAAGAATCTTCAGAATGCGGTTGCCGCAAGGTGTCACGAACTCTATTCCGGAGAAGTCTGCTCTACTGTCGAGAACGGAAAATCGTTTGTCAATGACGCAGCGTATTGGGCAGATATTCAGGACGATCCTCTGTATATGATGATGCCTGTATGGTTTTTCACGTTCATATACAACAATGAGCCCCATACGATCCTGATCAACGGGCAGAGCGGCAAGGTAGTGGGAACCATGCCCTGGTCCGGGAAAAAGATCGGCATGCTCTTTGCTTCCGTTTGCCTGGCCGTATTAGCCGTCATGGTCCTGGCTGCCGTCGGAATAGCCTTTAATGCGGGGGGCCTTAAAGATCTCTACAACATCTTTATCATTGTAGTGACACTGATCGCGGCCGGTACTGTCGTGCCGGGTATTCTTGGACTTCGGAAGATAAGGAATAATATCAGTCTCACAAAGGCTGACGCGATCTTTAAGTTCGTAAAGAAAAGGCAGGGATAAGTGTATGGATACTGTAAATATGACAGCAGATGAGACATTTTTAGTGGTCATTATCTCGGCCCTGATCTTTGCATTCGTAAGCATCGGGATAGCATGCTTTGTCACGTTTCTGATCCTGAACAAATACAACAATTTCGGTGATACTTCCTGCAGTCTTTACCAGTATTCGACAAACGGTGTCTCTTACAAACTGCAGCGCGATAATGTGCTTCTCGAAGAAAAGAACGAATTCTTCAGTGTCTGGGGAGATAACCCGTATGCGAATATCGAGAGATCCATACCCGAGCAGCTCCTGAAAAACGCTGAAGATCAGGCTGAGGAACAGTCTGAGGAGCTCTGAAAGAATCGAAAAATCGCGAAAAATCTGATGGGACGATCCGCAAACTGTCCCATTAATCGCTTTGAATTTGCCTCATAAAACCGTAAAATTAGCTCATAAAGGTTTTTGAGGTATAAGCATGATCAGGTTTAAGACATACAGTGTAATAAGGCCGGTCTCACGTGAAGTAATAGAGGATGCATTCTGCGACCTTAACGGCAGGGATATCATCTTTGTCGCGCCGGAATTTGCCAAGGCCCAGGTTGAGCGTGAAGTCCTTGCGTTTAAGGAGTCTCTTTCATCAGGAGAAGGTACGATCGATACGGGAGACGGCATTATCAGTCTGTCATCTTCTCTTGTATCCGGCGATGTCTTAAGCTTCAGAAAGCTTGCGGGCAATATCTTAGATGACCTCGGCACCAATTATGTTGCCGAAGGCGGAGAGATAATGCTGCGCAATGCGATCTACAACATCCTTGCCAATAACAAGTCCAATCTCAAGGCATTCGGCACACTGTCCTCGAGGATAGACTATATCAACATGATGATCGCGCTCTTAGGCGACTTCTCGCGCTACGGTGTCGGTATCGATGATATCGGAGAAGCGATCAGGGCTGTGGACAATGCCTCTAATTCAGTTGCTTTCGTTAATAAGCTCAAGGATCTTCATCTGATAATGAGAGAACTCGAGCAGATGAATGACAGATACGGATTAAACCTGTTGAGGGAGCCCATTGCGCTTGCGTGCGAGAAGTTATCTTCCGCAGATCCTTCTAAGCTCTCATCAAGAAGGGCAAGCGGACTTTCAGCCCTGTTGAAGTCCAAGATCGTCTTCATCGGATTCGGCGCTACGCGTATGCTGACGCCCAAGGAGATAAGGCTTATTTCGCTTTTATCGGATCTGGGCTGTGATATTGAATTCAATGTCATTTCCGGTGATTCAGGATCTTCATTCTCATCCGTCTTTAAGGCCGGAGAGGATTTCTCGGGAATGCTCGAAGCTCTCGGAGCCATAGGCTCGGAACTTAAGATCAGGGATACGGGAGATGTCTTAAGCCTTATCGTTAAGGGCTTTGCATCAGATAATGCGCCTGAAGGCTTAACCACGGACGGTGAGGTAAGACTCGCGGAGCTCTCAGGCCTTGATGACAGAGTAGGATATATCTTCAACGAAGTGATCAGCCTCACGAGAGAGCAGGGCTACAGATACCGTGATATCAGGATCGTGTGCTGTAACGAGGATCTGATGAACAGGATGAGGAGCACGGCAGAGCTCTACGGATTGGACGTTTTTATCGACCGCAAGATCGCTTTGGGCGGTACCGTGGTCCCTTACATGATGCAGATCATCTTAGAGCTTCCGAGAGCGGGATATACGCTTGAACTCATCATGAAGGCAATGCGTTCGGGTATGCTGAGGATCCCGCCTTATATTGCTGACGGCTTTGAGAATTTCTGTTATGCCAGGAACATAACGGACAGCGTAAGACTGTTTGATGAGAATGCCTATATCGTTCCTGAAGAAGACGGACACAGGAGAAGATCCGGCTTCTGGATCCTTGAAGGCACCGTTCCCGGCCTTAATGAAGGCTTTGTAGACAGCGGGAAGTTCTTTTATGAATATGTTGTCGTAAGGACACTGATCCCTCTTAAGAAGGCATGTGAATCCATTTATGGAGAGAAGACTCTTTCCGGAAAGGCGAGGAAGAGCCTGGAATTCTTTAATGACATGAGAGGCTTTATCGAGCCTTTGAGAGATGAGTTCATCTCACGCGGCGATGATGCTGCGGCAGTAGCTCTTGTAAGGGGTTACGACGAGCTCATAAGCCTTCTTATGTGCTCCACTCACGAGATGAATGACTGCGAGATAAGCCAGAAGGATTTCCTTTCGATGATCAGGACTGACATGAGGAACAGGACAGAAGGCACCATTCCGCTGAAGGTTGACTCGATCGAGATAACGACACCTGAGCATGCCTTTGTTACACCCTGCAAGGTCCTCTTTATCGTAGGAGCACAGAAGGATAATTTCCCTTATGTCCGTATGAGAGAAGGGCTTTTGAGCGGTATCGAGCTTAAGAATCTTTCTGCTTCCACTGACAGCATCGAGCTTCCCGACAAGGCGCAGAACAAGATGAGGGAAGAATTTGTCACATGCTGCCTGCTTTTGGGTTCTGCAACTGACAGGCTCTACATGGTCCATGAATACGGCAAGCCGAAGAGCCGTGTTTTCGAATACCTCGAGAAGTATGCGACGGACCATCACATCGTAAATACATTTAAGAATCCGGTCGCCGGCGAAGCGGTTAAGTTCAGGCACGATGCAGAAAGTGCGGGTATCCCGCAGGAAGTAATGGACAGGCTTCTTACGGTGAGAAGAGAAGACGGGACTGCCGGTAAGGCCATCTATGCAAGTGTCTCTTCCATAGAGAGTTTCAGGGAATGTGCTTTCCAGTACATGCTCAAGAGCCAGCTTAAGATCGGTCCGAGAGAAGATAATACCAAGATCCAGGCAAATTCGTTCGGAAGCCTTATCCACGGCATGTTTGAAGAAGCATACAGGAATCTTAGGGATTCGAGCGGCAAAGAGCCTGAGAAGTTTAAGGAGCTCGCAAACGGGCTGCTCGAAGATGAAGACAAATATAATGAATTTGCGGATAACTGCTTAAGAAGAGCGGTGTCTGAGAGGGCGTCATTCGGATCGGTCGATAAGGATGGCAATCCTACAGACAAGGTCTTTGAGATGGATACATATGCCAAGCTCAGAAGGATGTTTACCAAGATGTTCAGAGGCGTGCTGCAGGATTCTGTCGATACCGGGTTTGTGCCCGAAGGGATCGAGGAGAAGATAGGAAGCAAAGATCTGGTGCTCAATATCCCATACGAAGGTGTTGATCTTAAGTTTACCGGCTATATCGACAGATTCGACTTAAGAAGGGATGAAGCAGGCAGGATCCATTTAAGGACGATCGATTACAAGAGCTTCGAGAAGGATGTCGATGCCGCGTCTCTGATGAACGGTACGCAGATACAGCTCCCTACGTATTCCGGTGCGATCCTTGATAAGTATTCGGAAGAGGGCGAAGCCGTGATCGACGATTACGGTTATGTCCAGGTCGGACTTAAGGCAAGTGATAAGGGTGAGCCTCTTACATGTGCTCCTAAGCTCTCAGGATACGATGAAGCCGCAATGAAGATCGCCATAGATTATTCGAAGCACATCATTAAAGAGAGCGTAGACCTGATAACTTCAGGCAAGGCAGATGCCGTAACGGCTGAGCCTAAGCTCAAGCTCTGCAATTACTGCAGTTACAAGGGCTATTGCGGCAACGATCCTGCCTCCCCGAGATACAGAAAGCAGCCTGATCTCGGAAGCTCAGGGAAATACGGAACAATGGTTACAAACTGCGAGAAGTTTGCAGAACCCACCAAATCGGGCAAAGCCAGAAAAGACCCCGGATACGATGAGGTCACCAAGATGATCGGTGCCGATAAGAGCATGAAGAGATCCGACAGGATCGCGATCCTCGGCATGAAGGACATACTCGAAGGCACGGATGAGAAGGGAAAGGAGGAATAAGTTATGAAGTTCTCGGCTGAACAGGAGAAGATAATCAACGCGGAACTCGGTAACAACCTCGTTTCCGCATCAGCAGGATCCGGTAAGACGACTGTCCTTACCGCAAGGATCGGTGATGAAGTAATGAGCGGCAGGCTTTCAGTAGACAGCATGCTCGTTGTGACTTTCACCGAAGATGCAGCCGCACATATGGCTGATAAGATCGAAGAGAAGTTAAGGAGCCTTAGAAATGTGGCCGTGCAAAAGGGAGATGCGGAGATGGCTGCAAGGCTCTCGACGCAGATAGATCTTCTGCCTAATGCATATATCCAGACCATGCACGGTTTTTGCTCACGTGTCATCAAGGAGAAGGGCTATCTTCTGGAAGACGGTCCGATGGCGGAGTTTACTGATCCTTCGTGCAGGATCTTAAGCGAAAGCGAGCAGGGCGTGCTGCTCCAGACCGCTGTCGAATATGCATTCAAAGGCATGTACGAAGAGTGCAGGTCAGAAGACGATAATTTCATAAAGTTCACAAGAAGATTCGGTGACGGAAGAAGCGACGATTCTCTCGGTGGGATCGTAACAGGCACATATAAGACGTTGCGGAGTCTGCCGGATTATCTTGATGTCTGCGAAGATTTTGTCGCTGACAGGGAAGAACGTGACAGTAAAGATGAGATCATGTATTTCGAAGGTGATAACGAGATCCCGCGCGTTATCACTGAGTATCTGGCCAATGTCAAAGACATGTTGGAAGACAGTGATTTCGATTCCGTTCTTGCAGATCACGAGACATATCAGATCGTGGAAGAATATTCCAACGACGAGTTCATAAGCCTGGTCAAGAGCAGGATCGATAATGTAATTGAGCACTATAAGACCCACAAAGGCGCTGATTTCTTCAGTTCGCTCATACCCCTTAAGGAACTCGGAGATCTTAAGTTTAAGTCATTCTTCAGAGGTGCCGATCTTAAGGGTGACGACAGGCCTTTGCTTGCGATAGTTACGCTCAGACATTTCCTGACGCCGGATAAGTGGGCTGATTCCAAATACGATAACCCGTATGACCTGCCTGAAGAATACAGCAGTCTTATAGGGTTTACCGAAGAGCAGATCCTCGCAAACCAGAAAGAAGGAACCAAAGCCTGCAGGGCATTTGTCGATCTTCTGAAGAAGACAGACCTTTACTATGCGAAGGTCAAGAACAACATGCACGGCATGGATTATTCGGATCTCGAGCATACTGCATACGAGATCTTAAAGACGGAGGAAGCATCTTCGTTCTACCGTGAGAAGTTTACGGAGATCTTCGTAGATGAGTATCAGGACAATACAAGGCTTCAGGATAAGATAATCGAGAAGTTCGAGCGGCCTGAAGGCAATGTCTTCCGTGTGGGTGATATCAAGCAGAGTATCTATAAATTCCGTTTTGCCGATCCCAAGATATTCGGCACGAGAATGAAGGAGATCGCTTCTGGTGAACAGAAGGGCACGGTTCACTATCTGAGGGAGAACCACAGAAGCACATGTGAAGTCCTTGCATTTGCCAACTATGTCTTCGATCAGATAATGAGCGGTGAAGCATCAGAGATCGAATATGACTTAAGCCAGCGCTTAAGCAAGGCTGACGAGACACGTCACGGGGCGGTTCCGAGGATAATCGTTACCGACAGCGCTGTCCCTGAAGAAGATGACGGCGATAAGACAAAACCCGAAAGAAGGGCCGTCTTTGCGGCTGTTGAGAGCGAAGTAAAAAGATATCTTGAGGAGTGCACCAGAGTTGACGGAAGCAAGACCGAGTTTAAGGATATATGCATTCTTACAGCCTCCAATAACCAGGCCGAATCAATAGCAAGATATCTTAACGGATGCACATTGAAGGACGGCAGGAAGATAGAAGCATCAGGCAGATTTACGACAGATGTTTTCGAGGACCTGGATATACACAGACTGATCAATTTCCTGATCTGCCTGGGCAATGAATACAGGGACGAATATCTTGCGGGAGTAATGCTCTCGAATTATAAGTTCTCGAATTTCACCGTTGCCGAGATCGCTGATATCCAGGCTTTCATCCATGAACTCGACAGCGCTCCGGTCGAGAAAGAGCCTCTCATGTTAAGGCTCAGGATCTTTGCGGAGAAGAGCAGCAGCGGTCTTGCCTTAAGGGTAAGGAATTTCATTGACGTTTTCGACAGGATCAGGATGGGCTCGATGGTATCTGATATCGATGACATCATTGAACTGATCTACCGTGAGACCGGCATCAAGGCTACTCTGGAAGCAAGAGAAGGCGACGGCAGCAAGTTCGATGTCTTCAAGGACTGGCTGTCAGAGAGCTTCAAATTAAGGGGTTCTGACCTCTCGGGCATAGCAGAAGAGCTTGAGCAGATGAAGATCCACATAAAGAAAGCTGATATCGAAGTCACCGATGCCAACAAGAACAAGATCACCACGATGACCGTTCATAAGAGCAAGGGCCTTGAATTCCCGTTCGTTATCCTTGTTGCGACAGGCGGACAGGACGAGAGGAAGGATACTCTGTCGAGCATCATGTTCGACAGAGATGACGGCTTCATTACCGAAGACTTCAACTTCGAAGACATTACGAGATCTCATTCTTTCGAGCAGTATATCTACAAGATGAAGATGAGGCTTGAGAGCAATGCCGAGACCTGCAGGCTCTTATATGTCGCTCTTACCCGTGCAGAAGAGGATCTGTCTATTATCACGAGCTGCGATATAGATGATAAGACTAAGACGAGCCCCATGAGAAAGGCTTTTACGCAGGCTATTGAATATAAGGACAGACAGTTCGATAAGAGGCACTGGCTCGCCGGAGACATGAAGCTTCCATACTGTCTTTTCAGTGCCCTTGCAAGAAGTGCTGACGGTGCTAAGTTAAGGGAGATCGCCGAATCAGGAGATCTTAAGGGCAGCAACACTGTTCCGTTCAGGGATCTGGACGGCAACGAGGCCCGCGGCTTTGAGGTCAGCGTGATCACGGCTGATATGACGGCAGAACTTTATAAGGCTCAAAAGCTTCAGGCTCAGAAGAATGCTGAGGCGGATAACGAACCTGAAGATTCGAAGGCCGCCCCTGAATTTGATCACGATGGCAAGCTCATTCTCCCGGAATATAAGTATCAGGAGAGCGTCAATATTCCGTTCAAGGTATCCGTAACAGGCATATCAGGCGACAGAAAGCCTTCTGACACAACGCACGTCGACCTTGAGATCAGGAGCATAGATGATTTCGACAGTGTCAATGTTTCCATGCTTACAGGAGCCGCCAGGGGTACGATCCTGCACAGGATAATGAGATTTATCGATCTTGAGGGGATCAGGAGCGGAGAAGTCTCATTCGAATCAGAGATCGAATCCCTCATAAGCGAGGGATATATGAATATCTGTTCTGCCGATAACACCAGGGAAGTTGCAGAGCTCTTTAAGGACGGCATCATGGCATTCTGCAAGAGCGACAGATGTGAAGATATTATCAGGAGCTTTGCGGATGGTTCGGCACGTTCTGAGAAGCCTATTGTTTTCGCGGTCTACATCGAAGGCAATGAGGGCGATTCGGCTCTGGTACAGGGAATCATCGACCTTATGTATAAGACGGAGGAGGGCTACACCATCCTCGACTATAAGACTGACCGCCTGGACGGAGCAGGTCCTGAAGACAGGGCAAAGGAGGCTCTTATAAGGCACAGCATGCAGCTTAACAGCTATGCTGCGGCAGTTGAGGAAGAGGGGCTTAAGGTTGCCCATAAGCTTCTTTATCTTGTCCGTTACGGGGAATTTGTTGAGGTTTAATCGGCTGAACGCTTCTTGCCGGCGTCTCTTTTCCTGATTGCGCGGAAGAAATCGAGCATCATCTGAGAGCATTCCTTCTCCATGATGCCCCCTTCGAATTCGACCTTGTGATTATGTCCGTGGGATACTTCGAAAATGTCATTGCAGGATACTACGGCGCCGCTTTTGGGTTCATATGCACCGAAATAGACTTTGCGAATCCTTGACTGGATTATTGCGCCCGAGCACATAGTACAAGGCTCTAACGTGACATACATGTCCATGTCTTCCAGACGCCAGTCACCAAGCTTTCTGCAGGCTTTGTCTATGGCTATCACTTCGGCATGGGCTATTGCATTGCCCCTTGTAAGACGCAGATTGTGGGCTCTTACAAAGACCTTGCCGTCTTTGACTATAACGCAGCCAATGGGGCATTCGCCGAGCTCTATGGCCTTTTCCGCTTCTTTGACGGCTTCCAGCATGAAGCGCTCCTTGTCGGAGGAAGGCTTGAAATCAGGATATAACTTGGATCTTGTCCTTGGCACGAAGAATACCTCACATGTGATCTTTCTGGACTGATAATACAGACGGGGAGCGGAAAGTGTCAAGGATATGTAATTTGTGCTTGACGATATAGAATTAGCATATTATAATTTACGATTGCTATAAGTAGAACTATGCCTGCAAGAGGGAATGCCGTATTTACGGCCCGTTATAAACATTATCCCTGGATCACAAGACGGCTTTTGTTTGCTTAAAGCGCATACTTCAAGACAAAAGGACGATTTTTTAATGGCGACTAAACAAGGTATGTGCAAGAACTGCGGTTCTCTTGTTATGTTTGATGACAGGGACGAGCTCTGCGAGTGCGTATTCTGCAATTGCGTTTTCCCTTCTGCGGAAGCGGCTAAGATTCTTGAGAATCCTGACGGATACGAGTTCAAGAATGAGAAATTCGAGAAGAATACAGAAGCAGGTGCAAAGCACTATTATTCAAATCCGGTATTGCCGGACGTAGTAGAGAAGGCAGTTCAGAGGGATAAGACTTCGAAGACACAGAAAGCAGAAGTAAAGCTTAAGCCCAATGAGTTCGAGATCTCGCCTAATGACGTTAAGGCTCCCAAGAAGCTCGTTATCGGCATGGCAGTAGGTGCTGTTCTTGTTGTAGGCATCATTCTTGCGATTGCATTCCCGCTTTATTTCTCACGCAAGGCACTGCACGATTCCATTTCAGCTGATATCAATAACATCTATCAGTTCGGTTCTTATGACAGCTTTACATACAAGCAGGCTGATATCTACGGATTGAGCTGCCAGTACGTTAAGCTTGGTCTTTCCGATGAGATCAACAGCGAACAGGCTAAGGAACTTTATCAGAATTATTCAAAGCTCCGTGCCGACAAGCGCGGTTTTGAATCCGATGACGTTGAGATGTACATCTATACTCCCGGCTCGATCTATTTTGCTACAAAGAACGGCGTAACTTCGGATGTACAGGAGTCAGTAAAGATCCTTGAACCTACAGAGACGACTAAGTAATTCCTAAGCAGCCGGCAATTGCGGCTGTTGTTACTTTGACAGCAAACATTTGACAATCTATGAGGTGACCTTTCAGATGACAGATTTTGAGAAAGCACTGGCACAGGCAAAGAAATTCGCAGAGAAGAACGAGAATCAGATTACCGAGACTGAATTCGAGGCGATCACAGATTCATATAAGATCGAACCCGATGAGATGATCAATCTCAGAGCAGAGCTCGAGAATGGCGGCGTAAAGATCTCTGACCCTGATCTTGATAACGACGATAACGATATCGATACAGACGGCGAGGACGCCAATGTCGTAGATGACTCGGTCAAGATGTATCTTAAGGAGATCGGTAAGATCGAGCTCCTTGATGCAGAGCAGGAGAAAGATATCGCACAGAGAATGGCAAAGGGTGACGAGGAAGCTAAGGTCCTCCTCATCAATTCCAACTTAAGACTCGTTGTTTCGATCGCAAAGAAATACATGAACCGCGGTCTTTCACTCCTTGACCTCATTCAGGAGGGCAACATCGGTCTTATCAAGGCAGTAGACAAGTTCGACTACACAAAGGGATTCAAGTTCTCAACATATGCTACATGGTGGATCCGTCAGGCTATTACGAGAGCCATTGCGGATCAGGCAAGAACGATCAGAATCCCTGTCCATATGGTTGAGACGATCAATAAGCTCACAAGAGTACAGCGTCAGCTCGTTCAGGACCTGGGCAGAGAGCCTACGACAGAAGAGCTTGCCGAGGCTATGGGCATGGAAGTAGCAAAGATCAGAGAGATCCAGAAGATCTCCCAGGATCCTATCTCCATCGATAAGCCTGTAGGCGAGGAAGAGGACAGCCACCTGGTTGACTTCATTTCCAACGATGAGCTTGCAGCACCTGAAGAAGAGGTTGCAAGGATCCTTCTGAAGGAAGACCTCATTCAGGCTCTTAACGGCTTAACAGACAGAGAAAGAAGAGTTATCGAATTAAGATTCGGTCTTAAGGACGGCGTTCCGATGACTTTGGAGCAGGTTGGTAAGAAGCTCGGAGTTACGCGTGAGCGTATCAGACAGATCGAAGCAAAAGCAATCAGAAAGCTCAACAGATCGCCTAAGTCAAAGAAACTCGAAGGTTATTCCGACTGATAAGCCTGTCAGCTTAAATAACTTTCCTTTTCGGGGATAATTAA
>Ga0247611_10001754_pt1 | contig 37952 bp, 24 predicted proteins | sample 177DNAGHGhighgp2_FD_192422 | JGI IMG/M metagenome (GOLD analysis project Ga0247611, IMG submission 192422) | Sheep rumen microbial communities from Palmerston North, Manawatu-Wanganui, New Zealand - 1770 DNA GHGhigh gp2 | ecosystem: Host-associated > Mammals > Digestive system > Stomach > Rumen... | reverse complement strand
GCCGCAATGGAAGATATTTTGGAAAATTTTGACAATTTCAATGTAAAAACAATTGATAGTTTTATAAATTTAATAATAAAATCATCCGCCCTGCAATTAGGGTTTTCACCCAACTATGAAATATTAACCGACCATACAAAATATATCGACTTTGCAATTGATGCTTTTTTGGACAATGCGCTTTATGATAATAATTTAAAAAACATTTTAGACAAATTTTTTGAACAATTCTTATTGGATAACCATTCTTCCTGGGACATAAAAAAAACGGTTACCGAAGAATTTTTAACATTATATAAAAAAGACGACAGCAGCATATTTGTTAACGATTTTTCCGAAGATATAAATTATAACGAAATGTTGTTTAAATATAACAATATTTTTTATGACTGTATTACGGAAATGTCAAAAATAAAAGAATTTAATAACATCCAAACAAATACTTTAACCGGCATTAAAAAAAACATATTACCGAATAAAAATTATTTACTTTCTCCAAAAGGAACATCAAACTTTTTTGAAAAAGAAGAAATACCTTATTTAAAAGGCAAAGATAAAAATTCAAAATTAGACGAACTTTTTATTAAAGCAAAACAAACACTAAAAAACTTTTACGAAATAAAAGCAAAATATCGTTACGGTATTTACATAAAAATGTTTAAATACATATTGAAAGAATTTGATAAAAGAACAAAACTTGATTCGGTTATTTTTTTACAGGACATAAACAAAAAAATTCTGAATATTTTTAATAAAGATTCTCACTCGGTAATAACAAATATTTATTGCAGACTTTCAAATTATTTCAAAGATATTTTAATAGACGAATTTCAGGATACAAATAACATACAGTGGCAAACTTTAAAATTATTGGCGGAAGAAAGTTTATCACAGGACGGTTCTTTTTTTTATGTAGGTGATAAAAAACAGGCAATTTACGGTTTTAGGGGCGGTGATTCGAAAATTTTCGATTTACCGTTAAAACAGTTTAACTATCCTTCCATTAAAAAAAATTTAGATACAAATTACAGAAGCCATAAAGCCGTTGTTGAGTTTAACAATTTTGTTTTTGCAGAACAAAATATTGAAAATTTTATAGAAAATATACTTGAACAAAAAAAACTATCCGTGGATAAAGATGAATACAAATATATTTTAGATACATTTTCCGGTTCGAAACAAAATTTATCGAAAGAAAAGAACACAAAAGGTTATATAAAAATTTCAAATATAGTCTATGATAAAAATTGTTCGGAAACCAAAGATGAAAAAATAAAAAATTATTTATATGAAACTCTTGACGGTTTAAAAAACAGGTTCCAATATAAAGATATTACAATTTTGTGCAGGGGAGCAGATGAAATTTCACAAATAAGCAAGTGGCTTTTGGAAAAAGGAATAAATATAGAATCTTACGAAACATTAAACATAATAAACGATTCGACAATAAAAGAACTGTTTTCAATATTAAAATTTTTAAGCAATCCTACCGATGATACCGCTTTTGCAGGTTTTATTACAAGTGAAATATTTTTAAAAGAAACAAAAAACGAATACAAAACAATTTCTGCTTTCTTGCAGGAAAACAGAAATAAAAGCACAATATATATTTACTTTAGAGAACAATTTCCTCAACTTTGGCAACAGTATATAGAACCGTTTTTTAAATCGGCAGGTTTTGTGGCGGTTTATGAACTTACAGTTTCGTTAATATCAAAATTTAATATTTTAAAAAATTTTCCTGGCAACAGTAATTCCATCTTAAGATTTTTGGAAATTATAAATGATTTTGAAATTAAAGAATACGGTCTGCAAAACTTTATAACTTACTATCAGGATTTTGAAAAAAATTTAAAAGACAATAATTTTTTTATTAAAGTTCCAACATCAAATGCAATTAAAATTATGACGATACATAAAGCAAAAGGCTTACAGTTTAATGTAGTAATAATGCCGTTTTTTGATATTAAAATAAAAACGGATAACACTTTTTATTACAACAACAATTTTTATTATTTAACAACAAATTCTTTAAAATACAGTCCGGATTTAACAAAAATTTATAACACTTATTTTTTAAAAAATTTATCCGATGAACTTAATGTGATTTATGTTGCTTTAACAAGAGCCGTGTATGAATTTTACGGTTTAATTATAGATGATGTATCAATAAAAAAAGATAAAAATAACGAAATAAAAAAAGCAAACATAAGTTTTTTAATTCCCGAAGATATAAGAGAAAAAGGAACAAAAGAAAAATATTCGGTTAACGATAAAAAAGAAAACACTGAAAACTTTCAAATACAACCTACACAGCTAAACGATATAACGGAAATGTTGTCCGACAGTGCCGTAGAAATTTATACAAAAAACAAAAACGAACAATTATTAAAAGGTTTAATTATTCATTATGCTTTGGCATCAATAAACCGTTTTGATAAAAACAACATTGAAAATATAATAGAACAAAGTTTAGAATTAACACAAAAAAAATATCCCGAACAGGATTTAATTTGGCTAAAAGATACTCTTGTTAAATTTTTTAAAAAAGAAAATATTATAAATTTATTTTCAACAAAAGGTATTATCTATAATGAAAAAGAATTCGTAGATAAATTCGGCAATACCGTAAGACCGGATAAAATTATAATAGAAGGCAAAAATATTAAAATAATAGATTTTAAAACTTCAATTTATGATGATACCGCAATAGCAAAACAAATGGAAAAATATTCAAGCACACTTAAAGAAATTTATCAAAATTATAAAATTGAAACTTTTGTTATACCTGTTGTTTCCCGTTAATTGAATATAATTATTATCAATTACAAAAATATCTCAAAAAATGCAAAATAATTTTTAATCGTTATAAAATCTTTCTTTGTTTCCTTTCAATAATCCATTTGCACTGTTTGTTCTAAACAAATTGTTAACTAATCTTTTTTTATTCTGTAATATCAAAGTGTAATGAACATAAAAACTGTTCTCTTTTCGTTGCTGTTTTTATATCTCAATCCCTAAACAAAATGCAAAAAACAATTAAAAAATAAAAAATTATGATATAATTAAAATTATGATTAACAGAATAAAACAACTTATTAAAACCTGTGAAAAAATTAATGTTGAATTTAAACTTGCACAGGGCGGTTTGCCGAAAAATATTTATGAAACCGTCTGCTCTTTTTTAAATACGAAAGGCGGTGAAATCATTTTAGGTGTTGACGATAAAAGAAATGTTGTGGGACTTCCTTCCGATAATATTGATAAATACAAAAAAGAATTTTCAACAGGAATCAATAATCCTAAAAAACTGTTCCCGACAGTTTATCTTAATATGGAAGAATACACTATTAGCAATAAAAAAATATTATATATAAATATTCCGGAAGGTTCTCAAGTCTACAAATGTAACAATAAATATTATTTAAGAAATTATGAAGGTGATTACGATATTACACATAATCCGACATTAGTATCCAATTTATATTTAAGGAAAGATTCATCCTATTCGGAAAATAAAGTTTATTCTTATCTTTCCATGGAAGATTTAAATCAGTCTGTTATAAACAAAGCCAGAATTAAGGCCGTTAACAGAATACAGAAACATCCTTGGGAAAACTTAAATAATTTGGATTTATTAAAAAGTGCATCTTTATATAGAAAAGACCCTATAACGAAACAAGACGGTTTTACGCTTGCCTGTGTTTTGCTGTTCGGTAAAGATGAAATTATTCATAATATTGTTCCGCATTATAGAACGGATTTAATCGTTAGAATTGAAAATGAAGACCGTTACGACGACAGAGATACTGTAGATACAAATTTAATAGACAGTTTTGACAGAATAATGCAGTTTGTGGAAAAACATTTTTCATCACCGTTTTATTTGGAAGGGAATATAAGAATTGATATAAGAAATAAAATTTTTAGAGAAATTGCAGTTAATACTCTTATGCACAGAGAATATACAATGCACGATTTTGCAAGGTTTATTGTAGAAAAAGATAAAATAATAATGGAAAATGCAAACAAACCTTATATATTTGGAAATTTAAAACCAAACAATTTTAGACCTTATACAAAAAATCCGACAATTGCAAAAGTTTTTAAAGAAATAGGTTTTGCCGAAGAGTTAGGTTCCGGTGTTAGAAACATAATGAAATATTCAAAACAATATTTCGGCAGCGAACCTATTTTTAATGACGATTTTTTATTTACAACAACAATAACAAATTTAAAAAAAGATTTTTATCAAAAAATAAAAATCAGTAATCAAGTAAGCGAGCAAACAGAAAACAATAAACTAACAAAAAATAAAAGTACCAAAGAAAAAATTTTGGATGCTATTAGAGAAAATCCAAAGATAACAAAAGAAACTTTGACAATAAAATTTAATATGAGTATATCCGGAATAGAAAAAATTTTTAGACAACTAAAAGAAGAAAATATAATAGATAGAATAGGTTCGGATAAAACAGGATATTGGAAAATAAAAGAGTAAGGGGTAAAGTAAGGGGTAAAGTAAGGGGTAAACTGTATAAATTTATATAAAAACACCCTAACGGTTATTAGGGTGTTTTTTGGTTGTTATTCCTATTGTTTCCTCTGTTTAAAATTCGTCTATCTCATCTTTTACTTTTTTCTTAGCTTTTTCGTTAGCTTTGTTCAAATATATTTTGTTATTGTTTTGATTTTTCATATCGTTTTCAGTAATTTGTTTTTGCTGTTCAGCATTATTTGATAATGTTGTTACGTTTTGCGCAGGATATTCAACAACTTTTGTATATTTTATTGCTAAACCTGTTGCCTTATAAATATAATTTAATTGCTTATATCTTCTTTTAACAAAATCTCCATCTTTATCGTAACTGTCAACAATTTTATGTGCTTCTATTTTATCTATTTTTACATTTATTACATCATCTGCATCTAATTTTGCAGCTTCTCTCATTAACATTTCATTTGTAATTTCAGAACCCGTTTTTTCTCCGTTAATATCTATTGTTACTTTTGATTCAACAAATATTATTCCTTTGGTAATATAATCTTTAACGGGAATTGCTGCTTCATTGTATGTTCCTGATTCATAATCCGCATATTTTCTTATTCCGTCATTTTCATATTCCATAACCTGCATTGTTTCACATCCGGTTAAAAACAAAACCCCGCAAAAAAGTAAAGTGATACTACAAAATTGCTTAATTTTAATCATAATTTTCTCCTTTTTAATATTTATTCTTCATAATTTGCTTTTATTCTTCTTTGAATTTCTAATCTTCTCTGTTCTTCTTGTTCTTCCTGCTGAATTCTTTTATTTTCTTCTTCTATTTCTTGTTGCTCTTTCAATTCCGCTCTCTTTTTCTCTCTTAAAAATTCTTCTTTGGCTTTTCTTTTTACTTGAATCTTTTTTATTTTTGAAATTTTCTTTTTTTCTTTAGCGGTTAAAAAACTGTATTTTATTCCAAAGTTTCCGTCAAAGCCGGTTCTGTCCCCGCTTCTTCCCGTTAACTGAATGTATAAACTCCACGGACTGTTTTTAAAACTTTTATCTATTCCTGCACCGAATTCAACATAATTTCCTATTTTCTTTCCATCAAATTCTACTTCTTCTACTTTTGTTGTTACTTTATCACCTGCATTTACCACATAACCTATTAATCCGTAAGGTTGCCAACCGTTTTCTAAATTTAATTTTGCTTTTACCTGCGGTTCAAATATTATGTTTGCTATGGATTGTCCTTCAATTTTTGCACCTTGTGTTGTTTGATATTCTTGGCTGTTTACATTGCCATACAACAACATTAAATTAGGTTCCAATGTCCATTTATCACTTAAATCAAAATTATATCCTGCTTTTGCTCCTACCGAATACATATTCATATCAAAGTTATCAGTTCCGTAACTGCTTTGGCTTTCCGCTTTATTAAAATTGATGTTTGCCGTTAAGCCAGCATACCATTGTTCTTTTACCAACATTCCCGTTGCACCTAAAATATAACCTGTTTGGCTTACTTTTATATTTTCGTATTTTTGTTCACTTCCTGCATATCCCAAATATACAGATACTAAACTGTTTTCACCTGTTGCCAAATCAAGTCCTGCAAGTGTTCCCGTTAATGTATTATCTACAGATAAATTATCAAGGTTTACAGTTTCTTGAGAATAAAAAGGTCTTAACCATAGTCCGCTTTCTATTCTGTTTGTCTTTTGGAAAAATATTGTATTTGCTGTTGAAGCATATAGCGGACTTTCATCGGTAATTTCATTTTTTACCTGCAATATTCTACTTTTAATGTTTTCCATACTTGCAAATGCTTGGTATAATACTGTTGTTTGTGTTATTAATCCGCTTACATTTGCTATTTGACCTGCTACCATATTAGGATTATCTTTTACAGTTACCGAGAAATTAAGTGTTCCGGCATTTTTATTATATTCAACATTGTATTTGAATAATTTTGAGTTTACTTTATTTATAGAAGTTATATTATTTTTTAATGCTGTTGATGTTGTAAATTCTATTTCTGCTTTATTTCCTTTAAGTTCCGTTAAAAGATTTATTTCGTTAATATTTATATTCACTTTTCCTACATAACTATCAGCATTAATTGTATCCATTTGTTTGTTTGCTAAATCAACATCAACAGATAAATTTAAATCATCATCACTATATATATCGGCCATATCTGTCATACTTATGGATTTAAAATTATGGTGTTGTATTTTATTATTTGCCAAATCCATTGCAGAATTTAAACCAGCATGCAAATTATCAATTTTTAAAACTCCTTTTTCAGTCAATTTTAAAACTGTCCCTGATAATGTTATTGTTTCTGCTGATATTTCAGAATTATTTGTGAATATATTTTGATACTGTTTCCATTCATTACCAAAAACAGTTTCCATATTTACAGTTTTATGTATTAGAATTTCTTTTTGATTAATAACCTCGTTATTTGTTAAATTGTAACCTGTAATTTTCAAAATACCTAAACCTATTATTCTATTATTAATTTCTGTTCCGGAATTAAAAATTAGGTTGCCGTTATTTTCTATTTGTCCGTTAATATTTGTTGCCGATGTTGTTAATTGCTTATCTTGGTTTATTGTTACTGCATTTGTTATTGTAGAATTATTTGTTACCGAACCATCTATTATTGTTTTTCCTGTTCCATAAATATGATTATTATTAATTCCACCGATAAATATTAAATCCTCATTATTTTGTATTTCACCGTTAATATTATTTGCATTACTTTTTATAACCCCATTATTTTTTATGCTTGCCGTAATTTGATTGTTATTTATAAATTCTCCATTTTGTTCTATAGTAAGAATATAATTTATCATTCCATTATTGATAAACTTTCCTTGAATTGTTGTTGCGGATGTTATTGTCCCGTTATTTGTAAAATCTCCTTGTATTGTTACTGCAGATGTATTTGTTGCTCGTTCTATATTTCCATTATTTGTTCCATTATTTATTAATAAATTACTGTTATTTATTATTTTTGCATTACTATTTATTCTAAGCAGTTCATTTATTGTTATTGGTGATGTATTAGTCAGTTGTTTATTTGCTAATATTTCTAAATTATTCTGTGTTATATTTGCTTCGTTTTTAACATTATTATAAATTTGTGTTAAACCTGTTCCGGTAACGATATTACTATTCGTTCCTGCATTAAATATCAAAATACCATCATTTTTTACATTGCCTTTTATATTACTTGCATTGGTTGTTAATTGTTTTTGTATATTTATTTTTACTGCATTTGTTATTGAAGAATTATTTGTGACAATTCCATCTATTATTGTTGTTCCCGTTCCGGTTATTTGATTGCTATTACTTCCGGCATTAAATACCAAATTACCGTTATTCTGTATATTTTTCTTTATATTTGTTGCAGATGTTGTTAATTGCTTATTTTGATTTATTGTTACTGCATTTGTTATTGTAGAATTATTTGTAACATTTCCATCTATTATTGTCGTTCCCGTTCCGATTATTTGATTATTATTAGTTCCACTATTAAAAATTAAACTACCATTGTTTTCTATTTGTTTGTTAATGTTTTCAGCATTGGTTGTTAATTGTTTTGATGAATTTATTTTTATATTATTTGCTATCGTTGAACTATTTATTACCGAACCATCAATTGTTGTTATCCCACTGCCAAAAATATAATTACTATTTGTTCCTTCGATAAATATTAAACTTGAATTATTTTCTATATTAGTTGTTAAATTACTTGCATTTACCGTTAAACTTCCGTTATCTTTTATTTCTATTTTATTTTGTTCAATTATCGCATTTGCTAAATTAATATTTATGCCGCTTATTGTTATTGTGCCTGTTCCTATAATTCCTTTTTCAAAACTGCTTGAAATACCAGTAAGGATTAAAATACCATTATTTATTATATCTTGTCCTTCATTATTATTAAAATTTGTTCCGGTAATATTTAAAGCACCTTCATTTTTTACTGCACCGTAAATATTATTAAAACCACTCCAATTATTAACATTTTCTATGTTTAGTATTTTATCACTTGCAACAAATATTCCATCTAAATTGCTTCCTATAATGTTTTTATTATTACCGAATATTGTTAACTGTATTCCGCCTAAATTTCCTAAAGTTTCAGTAACTATTTCGTTTTCTACTAACGAGTATGAACGATATTTAGGAACCATATCATTTACTACTTCTTTAAATGTTTGTTGAAGTTCTTTTTTTAGATAATTCAACACTCCTGCTATTTCATTATTTGTAAAAACATATTCATCTCCACCATAATTTCCTGTTGTTAATATATTTAATTTCGGTGATTTTTCATTATTAAATAATGTTATTTCTCCTTTATTCCCTTCTATTCCTAATATATTTATTGCTATTAAATTTAATTCTCCACTTGCAGTGTTTATTACTGTAAAATTATCACTTGTATTATTGCTTAAATTTACATCTATTTTTAAATTTGCATTTACTGTTGTTGTTAATGTTGATACTGTTATATTATCTATTGCATTGTTTAAAATGTTTAATGTTCCACTACTTAAATTTATATTTCCACTAAAAAATTTATTAGTATTTATATTATTTATGCCATTTGTTTTTGCTTGTAATTCTATCTCTCCGCAATATAAATTTACAGTTCCCAAATAACCACTCATATCTTCATTTAATATTATTTTGCCAACAGCATTTAAAGTTGTTGTTGAACTATTAACATTTAAAATACTTGTATTATTCGTTGATGTTATTCTATCATTAAATATTATATTGGCATTTTCACTTGCATATAAATTTATTGTTCTGCCACTATCATGTATTGCATTTGAAACTCCGTTTACAGTATTGCCAATAAATTCTATATTTCCTGTATTAGCTATTAAGTTTACTATTCCACTATTAAATATTGCTCCACCAAAAGCATTTACTCCAGTAACACTATTATTTTTAAGTATTACTCCATCAATTAATGTTATTTTTCCAGAATTACTAATCGCACCACCGTTAGCAATTCCAGCTTTGTTTGTTCCTGCTGTTGCTATATTTTCAGAGATAACAGTTGAACTAATTATAATTTCTCCTTTATTTTCATTACGAATAGCTCCACCAAAAGCATTATATGCCCAATTACCATACCCCTTACCTTGTGCTTGGTTTTCACTAAAAATAGTAGAACTGATTATTATTTTCCCATAATTACAAATCGCACCACCTAATCCACTTTGTTCTGTATAATAAGATGTAGATAATTCTATCGCACTATTTCTATTAAATAGTGTTGAAGTAATGACAATGTCTCCATTAGAATCATTATAAATAGCTCCACCAAAACCAGATTGATATAAGTTTTTGTTTTCAACAAATGTACATGAACTAATAGTTATATTCCCATTATTATTAAAAATAACTCCACCATCTCCAGGGTAGGTATTAGATTGGTTATAAAAAAAACAAAAATTTTGATTCAATATAACACTTGAAGTATTTATTATATAATGCTCTGTGGCAAACAATAAATTTGAAATAAAAAATATAAAAATAGCAATAAAATAAATTTTAAAAATTTTTGTAAAGTCCTTATTAAATATTTCTTTCATTTTTATTTTTTGTTTCCTATATCAAAATTTTTAATTTGTAATCCCCAAAAATTTATTTTCTCGACATAAGGAATAATATATAATCCATATATTATTCCAAGTGTTATAAACAAGTATTTAACAAAACAAAAATTTAATTGTAAGTTGGGATAGAACAAATTTAGAATAAATAAAAAAAATAGACAAATAAAAATTATTATAAATATATATTTAAATATCCTTGAGTATTTTTTTATTTCATCATGAGCTTCTTCTTTACTTGTGATATAAGCATTTATTGTTTTATTTGATTTATTTAAAATATAATCTATATTATGAATTTCTTCGTATTCTCCTTTAATATTTACTTTAAATATTTTCTTTTTATTATCATCATTGAAAATAATTAAATAAAATTCCAAATACTTGATATTTTTATAAATGTTTTTTATGCCTTCTATTGAATGAACAATTTCTTTCAACATATTTTGTGTTGGCTGTTGCATTTCTTCAATGTTTTGTCTTCTTTTTACTTCAAATGCCAACAATGGTATTTTGGTATTTTTATCTACCGACAAAAAATCCGCACAGATTTTTGTTTTACTGATATTATTTGCATCATAACCACGATAATAATCTAAAACATTATCATATCCTTTTTCTTTAAATTTATTTTTAATTTCATTAAAAATTTCTTCTTCTAAATTTTTCATTTATTAATTCCTTAATATATTTTTTCAACAATCAATAAAAAAATTAGATATTATTTTAATCTTTAATTTTTTTAACCCATACCAATATTATTTTTTCAACTGAGGAAGGAGAAGAATTTTTTCCATTAAATTTATATTTATATTCGTCTAACGACATTGTCAAACAACTAATAATTTTGTAATTTTTTTGTATTCTTATATCATTTGAAACATAAGTACTATTGCTTTCATTTAATTGAGATATATTTGTTATTTTTGTTCCAGCATTTGCTTCATAACAATAAATTCCTGATGCTTTTTCTTGCAGAGAAATATCATAGATTTCCTTAAAAGTTAAATTTTTTGCCATTTTTCACTCCTATAAATTTATTGTATTATCAGGTAAAAAAACAATAAAAAAATACTTATTTCATTGTAATATATTACATAATATGTAAGTTTTTATCAAATTATGGAATAATTTGCCATTAAAAATAATATTTATAATTGTTATTATTCTATTATAAAAAGGTGATGACAATGAAAAAAGATATTAAAAAATTATTTGGTTTAAAAATTAAAGAAATTAGAATAAAAAAAGGCTTAAGACAATGTAATTTAGCCGATTTAGTTGATGTTGATCCAAAAACAATCAGTTGTATTGAATCCGGTAAAAACTTTCCTTCTCCAAATTTAATTTACAGGTTAGCGACTGCACTTAAAGTTGAACCGAAAGATTTGTTTGAATTTTATCATCTGCAAAGTGAAAAAGATTTGAAAAAAGATATAACGGCAATGTTGGACAAACTTTCAAAAGAAAACCTTTCCTTAGTTTACAAATTCATCCGCACCTTCGTTTTGTAGTTTCTTTTTTCTTCCTTCAATAAAACCTTTCCGGCAGTTTTTTAAAAAAAACAATCAAAATTCACAATTAAAAAAGCAATCATAAAATTTTTATTTACAATTTATAATTTATTTTTATAAAATAACATCTAATATGAATAATAAAACTTTAACTAAGTACAAAAAAACAATTAATATTCTTAATGATATGCGAGAAATTATATAAAATTCTCGAAAAAGTGCATATCAAGCTGTTAATATTGCACTTGTAAGACGAAATTGGCTTATCGGTAAAAGAATTGCCGAAGAAGAATTAAATAACAAAAGTCGTGCCGAATACGGACTTGAAATTATAAAACAATTATCTGAAGATTTAACTAAAAAATATGGTAAAGGTTTTACAAAAACTAATATTTATGACTTTTATATGTTCTTTAAATTATTTCCTGAGATTTTCCACTCAGTGAGTGGAAAATCTAAAAATATTCTTACATAGACACATTATAGAGTACTTTTAAGAGTAAAAGATGGTGTTGCAAGAAATTGGTATGCAAAAGAAACGGCAGAACAAAATTGGGCTGTTAGAACATTACAAAGGAATATTGATACCCAATATTATTATCGTCTTTTATCTTCTCAAAAGAAGAAAAATGTAGAAAAAGAAATGAAAGATAAAACTACTGATTATCAAAAAGATAAATTTGAATATTTAAAAAATCCGTTTATCGCAGAATTTCTTGACCTTTCAACAAATATGGATTTAACAGAAACACAACTTGAAACCGCAATTTTATCTAATTTGCAAAAATTCATTATGGAGCTTGGCAAAGGTTATGCTTTTGTTGCAAGGCAACAACACATTCATACCGAAAATCAAGATTATTATATAGATTTAGTTTTTTATAATTATATATTAAAATGTTTTGTATTAATAGATTTAAAAGTCGGCAAAATAACACATCAAGATGTAGGACAAATGGATATGTATATTAGAATGTATGATGAACTTAAAAAAAGTAAAGAAGATAACCCTACACTTGGTATTGTTTTATGTTCTAAAACGGATAAAGATATAGCAAAATATTCTGTCATGCACGGAAGTGAACAATTATTTGCTTCAAAATATAAACTTTATTTACCTACAGAAGAAGAACTTCGTAATGAGATTGAACATCAAAAGGCAATATTTTATTTTCAGCAAAAAGAGAATAAAAAAAATAATAAGCTTTTAGATTAAGGGAGTTTTCCTTCTTCCGAACTTATCGGCAGGTTAGCAACTGCACTTAAAGTTGAGCCGAAAGATTTATTTGAATTTTATCATTTGCAAAACGAAAAGGATTTGAAAAAAGGATATAACGGCAATGTTGGACAAACTTTCAAAAGAAAACCTTTCCTTAGTTTACAAATTCATCCGCACCTTCGTTTTGTAGTTTCCTTTTCTTCCTTCAATAAAACCTTTCCGTCAGTTTCTTAAAAAAACAATCAAAAAATCAAAAATTTAACCAGATAAAATATTTTAGGATTTTCCAAATAGTTATTAAGAAATTTTATAGCATATATACATACATTTGAATATTTTTATAAAACTTATTATAATTACTTAAATTCTATGGAGTTTAATAATAATGAATAATAAAAAACTACAAAAAACAAATAATGCAGATACATTTCAAGGTGAAATTTTAATATATATAACTGCCGACGGTAAAAGTAAAATACAAGTTCGATTGATAGACGAAACTGTTTGGCTTACTCAAAGCCAAATGGTTGATTTGTTTCAGTCAAGTAAAGCTAATGTAAGTGAACATATTTCCCATATATTTGAGGAAGGAGAACTTGATGAAAATTCAGTTGTTCGGAATTTCCGAACAACCGGAAAAGACGGTAAAAATTATAATATAAAACATTACAATCTTGATGTTATAATTTCCGTAGGATATAGAGTAAAATCTATAAGGGGAACACAATTCCGTCAATGGGCGACGCAAAGATTGAAAGAATATTTAGTTAAAGGTTTTACACTTGATGATGAAAGATTGAAAAATCTTGGTGGCGGTAACTATTGGAAAGAACTTCTTGACAGAATAAGAGATATTCGTTCTTCAGAAAAAGTATTATATCGACAAGTTCTTGATTTGTATGCCACAAGTGTAGATTATAACCCTAAAAGTGAAGAATCTATAGAGTTTTTTAAAATTGTTCAAAATAAATTGCATTATGCAGCACATGGACACACTGCTGCAGAGGTAATTTATGATAGGGTTGATGCTGATAAACCGTTTATGGGGCTTAAAAGTTTTTCAGGAGATTTTCCTGTAAAAAAAGATATTGTAATTGCAAAAAATTATTTAAATGAGAAAGAATTAAAAATATTAAATAATCTTGTTTCAGGATTTTTTGATATTGCAGAAATTAATGCTATAGAGCATAAGCCTATGTATATGAGTGATTATGTAAAACAATTGGATTTTATTCTTACATCCGGTAATAGAAAATTACTTCCCGATTCAGGGAAAATAAGTCATGAACAGGCAATAAATAAAGCAATAATAGAATATAAAAAATATCAAGAAAAAACTCTTTCTCCTGTTGAAAAAGAATATATAAAAGTGATAAAAAACTTGGAAAGAATCAGTAAGAAAAAATAATAATACCGAAAATTACTAACTATAATTTCTGCTTTTCCATCCATAAATCCTTCTCTCAATACCTCAAAAATTTTGCAAGAATTTTTAGCACTTTTGTTTTGTAGTTTCTTTCCGGTTCCTTTCTTTAAAAAAATCTTTTAAATTTAAAATCCCTAAAAAAATCAAAAATCTTTATAAAAAAACTTAAACTTGTTCCAAAAATTTATATTTTTTAGTAAAATTATTTTATGAGCAGAAAAACTTTTTATGTATTAGCAGGTGCAAACGGCAGTGGTAAAAGTACAATTGCAAAAGAACTGTTACAAGAACATAAATTGGAATATATCAATGCTGATGATATAGCAAAGGAATTAAACCCTACAAATATTTCAAAAGTTAAAATTTCTGCAGGTAAAGAAACAAAAAGAAGAATAGAAAATTGCTTTAAAGAAAAATTATCTCTTGCTGTGGAAACAACATTATCCGGTAATAATTATGTTAATACATTCAAAATAGCAAAAGATTTAGGATATAGAATTATTTTACTTTATACTTTTGTTGACAATTCAAAAACCTGTATTGAAAGAATAAAAGTAAGGATTAAAAACGGCGGACATCCTGTTCCGGACGAAGATGTTATTCGCAGATATAAAAGAAGTATTTCAAACTTTTGGAATAAGTATAAAAGTTTGGCAGATGAATGGTTGTTGTATTATAACGGAAATGAAAATTATTTATTTGTCGCACAAAAAGGTAAAGGAAAAGAAGTGGAAATAATAAACGAAAACTTATATACTTTGTTTAGGAAAAATTTATGACAGATTTAGCTATAAAACTTACCAGAATAGGTTCAAGAGCCGTTAAAAAAGCCCAAGAAGAAAATACCAAAAAAGGTATTCCGAATGTTTATTGTATTAACGGCAAAATTGTATATCAACTACCGGATGGCACAATAACCGAAAAATCTCCTTTTAAATAAAATTTTTCACACACTGTGTGGAAAATGTATCAAATACTAACTTCTAATTTTTAATTATTAATCGCAGTTTTGTTGTTTCTAAACATCCACACATCCTTCAATCAATACCTCAAAAATTCTGCAAGAATTTTTAATACATTAATTTATAAAATACAATTTACAAAACATATACTTGTTAATTTTTTGTAAAGTATAATTTACAAAAATTTGCAAAGAAATTTATTTATATGCTTTAATAAAATGTAAGAGAAAACAAATGAGTTCAAGTATAGAAAACATATCATCAAGTAAAAAACTTACCGAATATACTGCAGAATATATTTTAAATTCAAATAAAAATTTGAATTTTGAAAATATTGCGATAATAATGCCTTCGAAAAGACCGGTATTGTTTATAAAAAAACAACTTTCAAAAAAAATAAAAAAGCCGTTTATTCCTCCGGATTTTTTTACTTTTGATGAACTTGTTGAAGAAATATCTTTAAAACTTTTAAACAAAACGGTTATATCAAAAATTGATGCCAATTATGTAATTTACGATATAGTAAAAAAATATGTTCCGAATTTTTATAAATACAACAAATCTTTTTCATCTTTTTTTGAATGGGCAAATGAAATATTTAATTTTATTGAAGCACTTGATGTTGAAAAAGTACCTAACAAAAAATTACTTAACATAAAACTGAATGCGGATATCGGTTATGATGTTACCGAAGATATAAACGAACTGTTAAAAAATTTATATTTAATAAGGGAACAATTCCATGCCTATTTGGATAAAACAAACCAAACTACAAGAGGTTATTCTTATTATAATGCGGATTCAAAAATAAGTTTATTTACGAAAAAATATAGACAAATAATTTTATTTAATCCTTATTATTTAAATAAATCGGAATTTGATATATTTAAAATTTTGTTTAAACAAAACAAATTAAATATTATTACACAAGGTAACCCTTACAAATGGGATTGTTTAAAACAAATATATACGGAGTTTAATGTTTCATTACCGAAAAATATTCCGTATGAAGAGCCTAAAAGCAATATCAAATTTTATTCCGCTTATGATAACCAAGCACAGGCATGCCTTGTAAAAAATTTAATTTCAAAACTTCCGAAAGAAGAATTATCCGACACCGTAATTATTCTGCCCGACGAAAATGCTTTAAGTGCAGTTATGGCTGAACTTTATTCGGCAACCAAAAATATAAACATTGCTTTAGGTTATCCTGCAAGTAAAACAACCGTTTTTACTTTAATTAACACCTTAATAAAAGCTCAAAAAAACAAAAAAGAAGATTCTTCTTATTACACAAGCGATGTACTTGAAATATTAAATAATCCTTTAATAAAAAATTTAAGATTTATCGGCAACCCGCAGGTAACAAGAATAATAGTGCATAAAATACTTGAACATTTCGACAAAAATAATAAACATGCACTGTTTAAAGATTATTCTTTCATAAATTTGAATTTAGTAAGAAACAATGAAGAAATACTTAACGAAATTTCAAATATGGTATCAATTTATTGGCAGAATGTTCCCGCAAAAAGAGTGCAAGATATAATCGATGAAATGTTTGATTTGTTTTTTTATAAAATTGCAAATATTAAAACAATAAATCAACTCGGTAATTATTTAAAACTTATTGCGGATACAATTTCAACAAAAAGTTTGATAAATACTTATTCTTTAAATTTAGGTGCCGTAAATTTATTGTATTCTTTTGCCGGACAACTTCAAAAAACAATATGCAGTAATGAAAATTTCAAATTTAACGAAATACTTTCTTTACTTGAAAATATTTTAAAAGAAGAAAAAATTTCATTGACGGGAAGCCCATTACAAGACCTTCAGATAGTTGGGGCATTGGAAGCAAGAGGTTTGGCTTTTAAAAATGTTTTTGTTATATCTATGGCAGATAACATTATGCCGTATACAAAACAGGTAAATCCCTTAATTCCGCAGGATATTATGAGTTTTTTGGGTATAGGAACAGTATCAAAAAACATTGATATACAAAAATTCCATTTTAAAAGCCTTATATCATCAAGTTCCAATGCTTATTTAATTTATGTCGAAGACGAACAAAATACAAAAAGCAGATTTATGGAAGAACTTATTTGGAACAAACAAAAAAAATTAAATGATGTAGAAAGCATAAAAATCGTACCTGCCGTTTTACCCGTAAAAGCACTTACAAAAGAAAAAAAGGAATTTGAAAAAACCAACAGCATTAAACAAATATTAAAAAATTTAAGATATTCGGCAACAAATATAGATACTTATTTGGAATGCAAATTAAAATTTTATTTTCAGTTTGTTTTAAATTTATCAAAATCAAACAATTTTGAACAGGATAACGAAAACCGGGAATTAGGAATATTTTTTCATTCGTTTTTAGAAAATGTACTAAAAAAAGGCTTAACAAAAAATGATTTTACCGACGAATTTTTTAAACAATATATACAAAAACTTGAAGAAGCTTTTGATGAGAAGTTTAAACAAAAAAGCGGAAAAATGTATTTGTTAAAAAAGCTTGTTATTAAAAAAATGACTGATTTCTATAAAAATGAGCAATCATCAAAAAGAAATTTTAATATGATAACAGGAACCGAAAACAAAATGGATGCAACAATTACTTTAAATAATACACAATATATTTTAACCGCACAAATAGACAGAACAGAAACAGACAGCAACGGTAAAGTTTATATTATAGATTACAAATCCGGCAGCACCGCTAAAATACCAAGCAACAAAATATTGGAAAAAAGTTATGTTTATTCAAGAGAAAATGTTGCAAAAAATATAAAATCGTTTCAATTGCCTATTTATAAATATATATATGAAAATAAAACGGGAACAACCGTTGAAAATTGTATGTTATACTCTTTAAAAGAAGCGGAAACGAAACCTTTATTTAAAGAAGGTCTGAATACAGATTTATATAATGAATATATTAAACAATTAAAATTTATAATAGAAGAAATTAACAGCGACATTCCGTTTAAACAAGAAAGTTATGATGATACGGAAAAATGTAAAAATTGCCCTTACTTTTTCTTATGCAATTAAAACTTTTTTTCCATAGTATGTTATTATAAATTAATATAAAAGGAGATATTAATGAAAAGCAATAAAAAAGTTGAAAAATTTTTGGAATTGGTAGATATTTTTAAAAAATTAAGAGGAAAAAACGGTTGTGCTTGGGATAAAAAACAAACAAATAAAACACTTATAAAATATTTATTTGAAGAATCCGAAGAATTTAAACAAGCCGTTAGAAAAAATGATATAGAAAATATGAAGGAAGAACTTGGTGATGTATTGTTGCAAATTATTTTTCATGCACAAATAGCAAAAGAAAATAAATGGTTTGATATTTATGATGTAATTGACGGTTTAAATAAAAAACTTATAAGAAGACATCCTCATGTTTTCGGAAAATCAAAAGCAAAAACTCCGGAAGAAATAACAAAACAATGGAACGAAATCAAAGAAAAAGAAAAACAATCTTTTTCAATTAGTAATTAGCAATTAGTAATTAGTAATCAACAACTTTTAACGACAAATTACAAATGCAATCAATAATTAATAATCAATAATACTATCAATTTTTTGTGTTTTAGTTATAGATGTAAGTAATTTTATAATTTCTTTGCAATCAAAAGATAATTCTTTAAAAATTTTCGAATCAATATAATCACTTTCATTTAATAATTCTAACCAATATTCTGTTTCGTTAGCCTCTTTACGAGCAATGTTCATTTTAAAATAAAAATCTGCTTTAGTCTGTCCGAATATAGCTTCTCTAATATTTGCACCTATACTTGTACCACTTCTAAGTATCTGTTTTGAAATTACAAATTCTTTATTTTCATTACATAATATCTTATAAAGTTTTATTATTTTCAAAGCAAAATTTTTACTCTTATTTAAAATAATATTTTCCTTCATTTTGATTCCTTAATTGCTAATTGCTAATTTCTAATTACTAATTTTATCTTAGTTTTCTTCGTCGGTGAGTTCTTCGGGATCTTGTTCCTGATGATTGATATTTTTAGAAAAGGAATATTCTTGAGGGGTTGTGCCTTCCAAAAATGCTTCAAGGTAAGCATTTGGAGTTTTACTTAAAGCAAGAAGCCCTGTTTGAGGGTCTATTAATGCCCATTCTATACCTTTAGGTTGTTTAAAATTCAAAACAGGATAACCTTTTAAAGCTTCCTTCATAAAACTTGTCCATATAGGACATGCTAAACCGCCACCGGTTGTTTTTTTACCGAGTGTTGTTCTGTCATCGTAACCTACCCATACACCGGCAACAAGTTGAGGTGTAAAACCTATAAACCAAGCATCAACACTGTCGTTTGAAGTTCCGGTTTTACCCGCACAAGGTCTGCCGAGTTCCCTTGCTCTGTAACCGCTGCCCCGTTCAACAACACTTTTTAATAAATTCGTCATAACAAACGAAGTTTGTTGAGATAATGCTTCTCTTTCAACAGGGATATTTTCTTCCAAAATTTTACCGTCTTTATCCACAACTTTCGTTATAAAGTAAGGTTCGGTTTGTATTCCGCCGGAAGCAATGGTACCGAAAGCCGAGGTCATTTCCTGTAAAGTTACATCACTTGAACCGAGTGCTAATGACAACGAATTTACAAGAGGACTTTTTATACCCATTTTTCTTGCATAATCTATAACTTTTGCAGGTGTAACCATATTTATGGCTTCTATTGCACAAATATTGATTGACCTGTATATCGCCTGCCTTAAAATTACTTTACCTCTGTATTTTGAGCCTAAATTTACCGGATACCAAATTTTCATCGGATCAACCAAATCCTCCGGTGTCATTTTCTCTGCTAAAATTTCAATATAAGTAGGGTCCCTTGAAACCAAATTCCAATTGTTTCCGTCAAAGGCGAACACCATCGGGTTATCTTCAAGCATTGTAGAAGGTGTTATTTGTTTTGTATCGATACCGGTAACATAAACAAACGGTTTAAAACTTGAACCTGCCTGCCTTTTTGCCTGAACGGCTCTGTTGAATTTTGTTTCTTTAAAATCCCTGCCGCCTACCATAACCCTTATGGCACCTGTTCTGTGATCTATTGCCATTATGGCACCTTGAACTTTTTTGGGTTCCATTTTTTCTTTTTCAAAAAAAGCTTTTTGTTGCTCGTCAAATTTTTCAAGATGTTCGTTTAAAGCTTTTTCTGCGGCTTGTTGCATTTTTATATCAAGTGTCGTATATATCGACAAACCGCCTTTATGCAGAACATTTGTTCCGTATTTGGGTTCCAATAAAATTCTTAAATATTCAATAAAGTAATGCCCTGCCGGTTGTTCCAACGTATGTTTTTGTGTCGGAACAGGCTCTTGGTTTGCCTGTTGTTCCTGCTGTTCGGTTATAAAACCTAACTCAACCATTCTGTGAAGAACGGTAGCCCTTCTTGTTTTTGCAACTTCGGGATTTCTTATCGGGGAATAATAATTTGGTGCTTTCGGAAGCCCTGCAATCAATGCCGCTTCGGCAAGTGTCAAATCCGTTACGGATTTACCGAAATATATTTTTGAAGCAGATTCCGCACCGTAACCGCCTGCACCGAAATATATTTGATTTATGTAAAGTTGGAAAATTTCTTCTTTTGTATATTGCCTTTCAAGCTGAACGGTAAGCAACATTTCTTTTATTTTCCTGACGATTGTTCGTTCGGAAGTTAAAAAAATCGTTTTTGCCAACTGTTGTGTAATTGTGGAACCGCCCTGAGAAACTTTACCTTTTGTAAAATTTATTAAAAAAGCCCTAATAATACCTTTTGTCGAAATTCCCCAATGAGTGTAAAAATCGTTGTCTTCTATTGCAATAAAAGCATTTTGTAAGTCGGCGGGAATTTCCTTTAAAGGAACTATTGTTCTTCTTTCAATAAACAGTTCCGAAAGCAAATTGCCGTCTTTATCAAAAATTTTGGTTACTACATTAGGTGTATAATGTTCCAAATTTGAAATTGAAGGTAAATCCTCAACTAATTTACTTAATGCATTAACCGCAACTATCGTTAATGCCGATATTATAAAAAGTATAATTACTATTGTCCTAAATTTCATTTTTAATATATAAACTCGTCTTCCGAAGAATTACGAACCCCTTTTGCAAATAAATATATATAAGGAACAAAAAGAAGTGCCAAAGCAAGTGCAAATATCAAACCGCCCACAACGGCAATTGCCATAGGTTGGTTGGTTGTTGCGCCTTCACCCAAACCTAAAGCCAAAGGAACAAGCCCGACAACAGTAGTTAATGTTGTCATAACAATAGGCCTTATATGGTCGGCCGTAGTGTCGGTAACCATTTGTTTAAAAACGACAATATCAACATATTTATCCGGATTTTCAAGATATTTTATGTTGTATCTGTCTATCAACAAAATAGAAATATTTACCACGTTACCGATTAACATTATAAGCCCCAACATTGAAATTGAATTTATTGATTGCCCAGTAATATATAGAGTAAGCAAAGCACCTATAATACCTAAAGGAACGGCCGTCATAACAAGAATGGGCTGTAATAAACTTTCAAATTGAGAAGCCAAAATCATATAAATAATAATTACACCAAGTATCATTGCAAAACCTGTTTGTGATAACGATTCTTTCATTGCAAGCATTTCACCCGTAATTATTGTTGAAACATCTTTGTTATTATAAGCATCGTCAATTAAACTTTGTAATTCCGATACTGCTTTTGTAAAATTTCCGTTAACATTCGCGGAAATAATATAAGTTCTTTCCCTTTCAATTCTTTTAATTGTAGGCAAAGTTTTAACGAAAGCTTCCTGTGCAATTTGTTTTAACTGAATAGTCATCCCCCATGACGAATATGCCGTTATTTCCAAAACTTTATCCAAAGTATCGCGATCGGATTCCTGCATTCTGACCCTAATATCAATTTCGTCATCCGGTAATTTTAATTTCGTAGCTACGTAACCTTTAATTGCGGCAAGTGTCATAGCTGATATGTCCTGTGTGGATAAACCGAATAACGATGCTCTCTCTCTATCAATATTCAATTTTAATTCGGGAACTTCGTCGGGAGGATCAACTTTAATACCGTAAAATTCCGGCATTGCATCCATTTGTCCTCTTAATTTTGTTGCATATTCTTTAAGTTTTTTAAGTTCTTTACCTTTTATTTCAACAACAACACCGGCAGATGAGCCCACACCTGAGCCAAACAAACCTTGCTGAGTTACAAAATCAACATCAATATTTTTAATATTCCATTTTTTTATTTCATCGCTTAATTCTTTTACCATATCGTTTGTTGCCATACCTTTCGGCTTTAAATTGGTTATTATTCTTGCCTGATAAGTACCCAAAGTTTCAATCGAAGCCGAACCTACCTGGTCGTCTGTAGAACCGATTGTTGTGGCAACGTCCAAAACTTCATCGTATTTTTGTATTGCCTGTTCTATTCTTTTAACTACCGAATTTGTAATTTCAAGCGGAGTATCCGGATGCATTGATAAATTTAAAACGAATCTTCTTTCATCGGTTTTAGGCATAAACTCTTTTGGTATTAAATAAGCGACAAAAACACCTATCAATCCGTAACAAAATATTACAAAAAAAACGGTTATGGGTTTCATGTTTAAAACGGATTTTAATGTAGGCGTAAAATAAGTATTAATTGCATGAACACCTGCAGTAACCGATTGTTTTGCCAAATTTGCCTGTAAGCAAAGCCTCGGCACCAAAAACATAGCCGAAAAAATTGAAGCTATCATTGAAAATGTAATTGTTAATGCAAGCTGTGAAAATAATTGTCCTATCATTCCGGCAACAAAAACAAAAGGAATAAATATTGAAACCGTTGTAAGTGTAGAACTTAAAATCGGCGGAAGCAAACTTGAAGTTGCCTGATAAATTGCCTCTTTTTTTGGCAAATCCTTATTTCTGTTTATTGCCATTAAAATATTTTCAAGCACCATATTACCGTTATCAACAACCATACCTATACCGATTGTTAAACCTCCGAGTGACATTGAGTTTATCGTAATATCCTGAAAATACATAATACTTAAAGTAACACATAACGAAATAGGAATTGCCGTATTTATTATTGAAGAACCTACAAAGCTTTTCATAAAGAAATACAATAAAATAAATGAAAGCAGCATACCCTGTAAAGCAGACTCATAAATATTATTTAAAGATTTTTTTATAAATATGGATTGATCATAAGTAACTTCTATTTCGACATCCGGAGGGACTTTATCGGATAATTCTTTTAATTTTGCTTTGACATTTTTAGACATATTTATCAAATTTGCACCGGACTGAGGGAATATACCGATTGATACATTTTCTCTTGAATTATATCTTGAATACCCTTTTTTTTCTTTTAAGGTTTCCCTAACATCGGCAACATCTCGCATATAAACTATTTTTTCATCATTTCCGCTTTGAACGGTTCTGTCTTTTCTGTGTCTGTTTTTTTGTTCCTGCTGTTGTTGTTTCCCGAAAGAAAGAGCTTCTATATCATCTAAATTTTTAAATTCTCCAACGGTTTTTACTATATACTCATGTTTTTCTTCTTTGATTGTTCCTGCAGGATATGTTATGTTTGCCGTCTGCAAAGAATTTACAACATCATTTATTGAAACCTGATTTGCAAGCAGCCTTCCTTTATCTATTTCCACTAAAATTTCTTTCTGTTCACCGCCTCTTAATTCTACTTTTGCAACACCTTCTATTCTTTCAAGTTCATCTTTAACATTTTTCTTTATAAATGTTCTTAACTCAGCCATTTGTTCCGGAGAAGGATTCGGTGCTTTATAATTGGCGGACAAAATCATTGCTTCTACCTGCATGGGATTAAATTTTAAAACAACAGGTTCAAGAGCATCTTTAGGCAAAGTTTCTTTTATTAAATCTATTTTTTCCCTTATGTTCATTGAGGCAAAATCCATATTTGTACCCCACATAAACTCACAGGAAACTATTGAAACACCTTCTTTTGAAATAGAAGTTATCCTTTTTATTTTTTTAACGGTACCTGCACTTTCTTCAATTATCTTTGTAATTAATTTTTCCGATTCTTCAGGACCTGCCCCTTCATATTTTGTAACAATCGTAATTTGCGGATATTCAACGGCAGGAAAAAGCTCCTGCGGAATTCTTGAAAAAGCAATAACTCCCATAAGAATAACTGCACAAAATATCATTATTGTTGTTACGGGTCTGTCAACAGGTAATCTTAAAATACTCATTTATAAATCCTTAAAAACCTATAAATTCATAAACCAAAATTTACTTTGCAAATTCTATACATCAAATTCGGGTTTCGTCTTGTCATTATATATTTTTTTTATTATATTTAAAATAAATATCAGCTTTATTTTTGTCAGAAAAATATAGAAACTTTTTTTAGGATTTTCCAAAACATAGTAAGCTGTGGGTATTATTAACATAGTTAATATAGTTCCCGATATTGTTCCGAATAACACAGTAAGCCCTAAAGAACGCCACATACTTGCCGACTCATCCCTACTTAATACCATCGGTAAAAGCCCCAATGTTTTCATTAAAAGTGTAATAAGTTCCGGTCTTAACCTTTCTTTACAACTTTCAAAAATAACTCTAAGTAAATTTGTTCTGCCTATCCTTCTTTGATTTATCTTATCGACAATAATAATAGAACTATATACGATACACCCGAATAATATCATTATACCTATCCAGACACCAAGACTTATCGGCTTTTTAAATGCCCACAATACAAAAGCAACACCTATTATACTTAAAGGAAGTGAAAACATTATAAGTGCCGGTTGTAAATACGACTCAAAAATTGAAGCCAAAACAAAGAATATTAAAATAACCGTAAGTGCAACCGCTAAAATAAAAGAGCCTCTGTTTTCAACAGTTTTTTCATAATCGCCGGAAATTTTAAAAGAATAATCTCTAGGGAAAGCTACACCTTTTAAAGTTTCATTTATTCTTTGAGCAGCCGTGGTTAAACCTATTTTTGCTCTGTTTGCACTTATTTGTATAAACCTTTTTTTATTTTTATGCCAAATTTCCTGGTTCGATTTAACTTTACTTATTTCGGCAACCTGTCCGACAAAAACAATATCCTTTTTAGGATTAACCATACCTACAAAAGGGATGGATTCCACATTAGGAATGCTTCCGGGAATTAAACGGCAGATGGTTTCAATCTGTTTTCCCTCTGTTCTGTATTGAGTTGCAATTAAGCCCCTTATTTGACAATGCAGGGTATTACTGAAATAATAAGTTGTAAGCCCGAAAATTGCAAGCCTGTTATAATCTACATTTACAAGAACTTCCGGTTCATCTTCTCTCATTCTTATTTTAACATCTGTAAGCCCCTTAACCTGTTGCAACCTACCCGAAGAAGAAAAGGCAAGTTGCTTTAAAGTATCATAATTTTGTCCGTAAAAATCAATATAAATTTCCTTTGAAGCAGTATCCTGTGAATCCTGAAAATATACAAATGCAGGAGAAAATTCTCCAAACCTTTTTCTAAATTCCGCCTTAAACCCTTCGGGGTCATGATATACTTTTACTTCAACAAAAGTATGCAATTTTTCAACTTTGGAAGAAACTCTTTCAACCTGGTCTTTATAACCTAAAAGAGCTTTTTCCATTTTTTTAACAACTTCATTTGACAATTCTATTCTTGTTGCCGGAGGAAATTGTACACCTATACGGAAAGTATTTATATCACCGGCATCCATAAATTCGCTGTCTCTTGTCATTAAAATTCTTGCTGCAACTACAAACAAAATTATTATTATCAGCCATATCCAAGTTTTTTTTCTAAAACAAAATTTTAACATTTTACCGTAATATTTTCTGACTTTCATATACCATTTTTGAAAGTCAAGGTCGAACTTATTTTGCCACTTATAAATTTGTGCAGGTATAAAAAGCATTGTTGCAATAACCGATGCTACAAGTGCAAATGTTATCGTAAGTCCGAAAGGAACATACATCTGCCTTATTTCAGGATCTAAAAAAACTAAAGGCAAAAATACTATTATCGTTGTTACAGTTGATGCAAATATAGGCTGCCAAAGTTCACCTGTAGCTTTTATTATAAGATCAGCTTTGGTTTCGGAAGTTCTTCTGTGAAAATGAAACGATATATTTTCAAGCACAACTATGGAATTATCCATAACATTTGCCATACCCATTGCAAGCCCGCTTAAAGTCATGATATTAAAAGTTTGATTTGTAAAATGCATGAGAAGTATTGACATAAACAAACTTAAAGGCATTGTAGTTGCGACTATAAAAATACTCCTTATATTTTTCATAAATAAAAATAAAATGCTTGCAAGCAAAATACCGCCGACAACTAAAGCTTCAACAAGCGAAGATATTGCTTTTGAAATATATTCCGCGTCATTTTTTACGGTTGTAACTATAATATCTTCATCTAAATTTTTCTTTAATTTTTCTATAACTTCCAAAGTTTCTTTTACAACTTTTATTGTATTTGCCGTAGATTCTTTTTGAACATAAATTGAAACTACCGGCTGAATATTTAACCTTGAATAAGATGTCGGTTCGTAAAAAGAATCTTTAACGGTAGCTATATCACCTATTCTGACAATAGAACCCGACGGAGTTATTGCAATGGCAGTATTTTCTATTTCTTCAATTTTACTGTATTCACCGGTTGCTCTGATAACATAATTATGACTATTTTGTACTATCTCTCCTGCAGAAATTGAGATATTTGCCAAGTTTATTCTTTGAACAACTTCAAGAATGGAAAGTTTGTATCCGAGGAGTTTTGAATTATCCATTTCTATCAAAAATTTTCTTTCTCTTCCGCCGCCAAACTCCACATTGGCGACACCGGATACCCTTAAAATTTGCTCTTTTATATCTTCTTCGGCTATTTCCCTTAATTGTTCTACCGTTTTAATATTAGAACTTAATGATAATATAAGAACCGGACTGTCGGATTGTTCAAATTTTGCTATTACTGATTTTTCGGTTTCTTTCGGAAGTTTATGTTTTACCATAGCAATTTTTTCACGCACGTCAATAATAACAAAATCCGTATCGATATTATGATGAAATGTCATCATAATATTTGATTCGGATTCTTTTGAAGAAGAAATCATTTCTTTTAAACCGTTTATTTCGGAAAAGACTTCTTCAAGCGGTCTTGTAACATATTTTTCAACTTCACTTGAAGCAACACCACCTCTTAACCTTGTTATTACGCTTACTAAAGATGATTTTGTGGTAGGATTTAATTCTACAGGTATTTGAAATGTTGTAATAGCAGTAAACATCATTAAAGCCAAAACAATCATTAATGTTGTTACTGGCTTTTTTATACCAAACTCTATCATTTATTAACCCGTTATATGGAAATTATTGTTCTTCTTCCAAAGTATCTTCTACGGCTTCAAGGAATTTAACCTTCATACCGTCCGAAAGTTGCCCTTGTGTTTCAATAACAACAAGTTCCCCTATTTGCAACCCGTTTACAATAACAGTATATCCCGATAATTCCTCACCTAATTGGCAAGGTCTTAAAAGAATGGTTCCTTCACCCGGAGTTTTGTAATCGGGAGATACTACCGGAACCAAGAAAGCATTATCATTTAAAGATATTATACTATCGGTAGGAACAAGCATAACATCCTTTAATTCTTTTAATAAGATTACTCCTCTTCCAAACATTCCCGATCTTAACGAACCGTCTTGATTATCTACACCGATTTTAACGGTAGATGTTCTTGTCCTTTCTTTAACTATAGGTGCAATTTCCATCAATTTTCCTTCAAAAGTTTTCCCCTGATAAGAATCGCATGTAATTGTGACAGGTTGCCCTATTCTTAATTTATGAACATCTTTTTCGGGAACATCAACTTCAAAATTAGTTCCTTTATCGCTTATAAATTTTGCAACAATATCCTGCGGTGTTATATATTCACCCGGTTTTATTATGATTTCTGCCAAAATTCCGTCGCTGGGAGCTTGTAAATTGGTTTTTGCCAAATTGGACTGTGCAAGTTCCAATTCGGATAAAGATGCTTTTACTTTAGATTGTGAAGATTCAATTTCATATTTTGCTTCATACAATTTACTTTCCGATAAAGCTTTCATTGAAAATAATTCTTCATAAACTTTGTATTTTTCTTTAGCCGAATTATAAGCGGAAACCTCACTTCTGTATTTACTTTTTGCAAAATCCGCTTTTGTCATTGCATCTTTTGGGTCCAAAGAACAAATTACATCCCCTTCTTTTATTCTTGCACCTTCTTTGTAATTGTAAGATGCAAGCTGTCCTTCAAGTTCAAACCTTAATTCGTTTTCAATTGCACCTTTTATCGAGCCCATAACCGTATAATTATCTACATAGTCTTGCTTTACCAACTTTTTAACTTTAACGCTTATCATTTCCTGCTTTTCTTCGGAATCTTTTTCTTTTCTAAAGTATATCCAATATACTAAAAAAGCTATCAATAAAATCAAAAGAAAAATCAAAGCAAGTTTTATATGTTTTAGTAATTTGGGATATTGTTTTGATAAAACCTGATATCTGTAAGAAATTTGCTCTACAAATTTATAAAAATAATACTTTAATTGTTCCAAAATAATCCTCCAAATTATCTTAAATTCATAAGTGTAAGTTTTTCAAGTTCCGTTATTGATGAATGATTTGTATATAATTGTTTTGCAAAAGAAGATATTGTTTCTGCGTATTTCCAAGATTCTTCCATCAAAGAAACGGTTTGAACCTCATACAGATCGTTTCTTTTTGTCATAAGTGCAAGTTTCCTTTCTTTTAACCTTATTTCATCTCTTAAAACTTTTGCTTCATTTAAAGACGTAGTATATTCGTTATATGCTTTTTCCACCGAAAGCCTGCTGTTTTTTAACAAATCAACAAGCTCTGCCGTAGTTTGTTTTTTACCGACATCGCTTTCTTTTGCATCTACAAAATATTGAAAATCATCTAAAATACCGAGTTGAAAATTAAATTCCGTAGTTTCAACCCTTCTGCTTGAATCTACAATTTCGGTAGGATCTGTTCTGTCGGTTGATGCCGAAGCATTTAAAGAATTTCCCCACAGCCCCCACGATACCTTTGCGGCAATATTCCAACTTGTTGTAAGTTCCAAAGGATGTGTTACATAAGCTTCGCCGCTTTTACCGTAGAAACCGTCAATATATAATTTAGGATGAACTTTTGCTCTGTTTATTTTTATTTTCGCTTCAGCCATTTCAATTTGAGCTTTCGCTATTTTAACTTCCAAATTGTTTATTTGAACAAAACTCAAACAGTCTTGTAAAGAAAAAGAAATCTCAGGAATATCACTGGGCAACTCATCGGAAACTACAGCCGGAATATCTTCAAGGCTTATAACACCTACTGTTTCTATTAATTTTTTTGTTGCAAATTCCAAATTTATTCTTGAAGTATTTAACAAATTTTGAACTTTATCTCTAAAATTTTTGGATTCTGCCAAATCAAGCTCGGAAATTGCTTTTGCTTTATATTCAAGCCTCGTTTTAAGGAATAATTTTTCTACTTTTTCAAAAGCTTTACTTAATGCAGCATATTCCATTTTTACGGTCAAATATTCATAATATGCAAGTTTTACTTTTGAAAAAAGTTCTTCTTTTGTTTTCGTATAATTATACTTTGCAGCTTCAAGCATAAGGCTATTATACTTGTGAGTAGCTCTTGTCCCTCCGCCTTCATATATCGGTTGAACGGCCTTTACCCCGAACTCTTCGGAATTATATTCTTCTTTTGTATAACCTCCGGAACCTGCAGTTTGTAAAGCTGTACTACCTTTGGAAAATTTACTTTGTAACGTAATTTGCGGAAAAAACGAACGAGTGGAACTGTTAAGCCTTGTTTGTGCAAGACCGATTTGTTCTTCGGCAACTGAAAGTTTTAAGTCCCTTGATTTTGAAATTTTTAAACACTCATCAAGAAATTCATCCGAAAAAGCATAACACGAAAAAAATACAATGCTAAACAAACAGCAACTAATTTTTTTTATATTCACAAAAGCCTCTATATAGTGTATATACTATTAAAGTATATAAGAAAACGCAAAGTTTGTCAATTTAAAATTCGCAAAAAATTTGCCAAGCAAATTTTGGCTGAAAAGTTATACCCTGATACCTCAATAAACTATATCTTATTCTTCTTTGTCTCTTTTTTTATTTTTTTTATCACAAAAATTATTCCAAATATAATTAAACAAGCTATAGTTACGGGATATATGTATTTTGAAACATAATTTTCAAAAAATATTTTTGCATAATCTTTTCCGCACAAATATATACCGGCAGCCAACATAAGCCATGATAAAGCATAAACAAATACCGATAAAAAATAATAAATTTTTTTATTATATTTTTTACCGTAGTAGGCACATATAGCCGCACCGATCCAACCGAACGGAACATTTAAAACAAGTAAAATAATACCGACTATCATCTTTTGAGACATAATTTAAAATGGCAATTTATAATTTATAATACAGAATTTATAATTAATTACAACGACACTTAACGACAATTATAAATTAGTAATGAGTACTTAGCAATTTTGGTGTTTTTATTTTTTTTAGATTTTTTGCTTCGCAAAAAATACATTAATTGCTAATTACTAATTTTATGTAATAAAATCTCATTTAAACATGACGGATTACTTTTTATTCTCGCGAGCAACTTTTCAAATTCCACAAGGTTATTGTTGTATTCAAGCAATTTTTCCAAACCGAATATTATTGCTTTGGTTTTATCTTTTTCATTTTTTACAAAAGGAATTGTTTGCATTATACAAAAATTTCTTGCAGCTGAAGGTTTAATACTTATTGTATTCAAATCCAATAATTTAGATACGAATTTTAAAATTTGAATTTCATCGTTTATATTTTCTTCCATTTTTAAAGTAGCGACCAAATCTTCAATACCAAAATATAAAACAGGTTCGAAATCAATTAAAACTTCCGTCGTAGAAGAAGCAACTTCTTTAAATTGCTTTATCATTAAATTTCTGTAATGTGCCGCTTGTTTTTGATAACTTTTAGGATATACATAAGCTATAAATTCATTTGCTAAATCCTGATAAATAAAAAAATGTTCCCAATAAAACATTTGATGGCACTTTGGACATGACACCAAATTAAATTCACCGGCAATTATTGCTTCTTTAAGTTCGGGATTATCGGAAACACTTACCGCCGACCATAAATTCGTTTCAAATGTTTCACCGCATTCGCAAACTATTTCTCTGTTTGATAATATAGACATAATTTATCCTACTTTTGTTTTTTAAAAAAATCAACCGTATTTTTTAAACCTGTTTTTATGTTTGTTTCGGGTTGCCAATTTAAAATTTTTTTTGCTTTTGAAATATTTAAAAAACTTTTTAAAAGTTCACCGTTTCTTTTCGGTTTATATATCGGTTTATTTTTATAATTTGTAATTTGTGCCAATTCTTTTTCAAGTTGATTAACGGAAAATGTTTTATGTGTTCCGATGTTTATAATTTCATTATTGCCTTTTGTTAAAGCTTTTAAGTTTGCCGAAACGACATCTTTAACATAAACATAATCTCTTAATTGTTTTCCGTCACCGAAAATAAATACCGGCTCATTCTTCAACATTTTGCCTATAAATATTGCAACTACACCAGCTTCACCGAAAGGATCTTGTCTGGGACCGTAAACATTTGCATATCTTAATACAGTATATTTTAAACCGTATAATGCACTGTAACATTTAATATAATGTTCTACCGAAAGTTTTGCAACTCCGTAAGGCGACAAAGGATTTGCAAAAGCTTTTTCATCGGGAGCTTTGGATGAACATTCACCGTATATTGTGCCGCCCGAAGATGCAAAAATTATTTTTTTTACTTTTGTTCTTTTGCAGGCTTCCAAAATATTTATTGTTCCTTTAATATTCACATCGGCATCAAAGCTCGGGTCCGCAACGGATTTTCTAACATCAAGCTGTGCGGCATGATGTATAACAATATCAAATTTTTCTTTTTTGAAAATATCTTCTATTTTTTTAAAATCCGTTACCGAAACCTTGTAAAATTTTGCCTTTTTATTTACATTTTTCATATTACCGGTAGCAAGGTTATCGACTATTGCAACTTTATGTTTTTTTTCAATAAGTGCATCAACTATATTTGAACCTATAAAACCTGCACCGCCGGTTACTAAAATTTTCATTTTTTCCTCCCTAAAATTCTTTTATGTTTTATTGCCTTTCTAAAAATATTTATCATTATGTATGCCGAAAGCCCGCCTATTATTGCACCTGCAAAAACATCCGCCGGAAAATGACAACCTGCATAAATTCTTTCAAACGGGGTCCACAAAGCATACAATAAAAACACATACCAATATTTAGGAACAACCATAATCATTGAAACCGCCAAAGCAAAAGCGGCTTCGGTGTGTCCCGACGGAAAAGAATTTCTATGGACAATTTCATAAAAAACATTTATATTCCCGTCTCCGAAAAAAGCCAACGGTCTTGCCCTTGCAAAAATATCTTTTAATACGGTATTAAAAATACCTGCACAAACAGACACACAAACAATTAAAGCAACAAGTATCCAAAACTGTTCTTTTTTTTCTTTTATTAAAATAAAAATTGAAAGAATGCCCATAAATATTAAAGGCATATTAAAACCTTTGGAATCAAAATAAGATATTTTTGAAACTATTTTATCAATAAAAGCATGTTTTTTTTCTTTGTTTATAAAAAGAAAAATTTTATGGTCGATATCAAGCAAACCCTGCTTTGCCGTTTTTTTGGGACCGATTAAATCGGCAGTATATTTTTGTGGTAAATTTGAAGGTTTAAAATTTTTACATATTGTAAGCCAAAACTTTTTGGAAAGAGTATTATTCCTATATATCGGCAATTCCACAGGTTCTTCAAAAACTTCAAACGGATAAACATCTTGCGGATCTTGAAAATCAAAAAAGTTGCTCGTAATAAAAATTGCATCTTTGTTTTTCAAATTTGAAATATCTCTTTGCCATAAGTCGTAAGCATCAATTTTATCACTTAAACAATAAACTCTTAGCTCGGGGATGTAGAAAAATATTTGGCTTGCCAAATAACTTTTATGTGTAAAAATAAAAGGTTTGTTGTCTTCGGGATACGAAGAATATATTTCATCTATTTTTTGTTTCAATTCTTTCCAACCGTACAAATCATTTGTCGGATCTATAACTTCAGCTCTTTCTATACCGAATTCTATTTTTTCGGCTTCGGCTTTAGGTAAAAAAGGTTTTAACGGAATAATTTTATACATTGCATGTAACGGAACCAAAATATTCATAACAATTGCCAAGCCACAGGATATATAAACTGCTTTTCTAAACCAATTTTTTTGCCAATTTTCCGCTATTAAATAAGCCACATACATCGTTAAAATTAAATATCCCATTGCAGGCCAATGCGGTAAAATTTCATTAAATGTTGCTATTAAATTAAAGAATAATAAAACCGGTAACGAAAAACTTGCAATTATTAAATTTGTTTTATCTCTGTTTTTTATTGCATCTTTACAACATTTATATAAACCGTAGCAGAAAAATATAAATAAAAAAGGTGAAACATAACCTGCTTGCGCGGCAATTGACCTGCCGAATAAAGTAAATGAAAATTTAGGCAACGAACTTCCGAAACCGTGCCTTAACTGAAAGCCGAAACTTGCAAAATTATTTTCCACATTCCATAAAACAACGGGAATAAAACAAATAAAAGCTATAAACATTGAAATATAAAGTTCTTTTTGTTTAAACCAAAATCTGTGCCGTTTCGATAACAATAAAAACAAAATTATTGACGGATAAATCATAACGGCGGTATATTTTGAAAGTAAAGCAAACCCGACCGATAAGCCGAGAAGGTACCAATATCTTTTTTTTGAAGTATCAATTATATTTATAAACAAATAAAAAGATATCAACCAAAATAAAGAAAGCGGACTATCTGGTATTGTTACAACGGCACCCAAAAAAGAAAATACCGGCAAAATATTCAGCAGTACAATCGAAACAAAAGCTATTTTTTCATTAAACAGTTTTTTTGCGGATATAAAAAATATATATGAAGCGATTACAAAAATAATGACCGACGGCAATCTGACGGCAAACTCATTAATACCAAAAATTTCAGTAGACAATTTTATTATATAACCTATTAATGGCGGATGGTCGTAATAAGACAAATCCAAAAATTTCGAATAAACCCAATAGTGGGCTTCGTCAACGGTAATACCGATTTTGCCTATTACCGATAATCTGATAAAAGTTGTAAATGCGGTTAAAAGCCAAAACAATTTTTGGTAAGATATTCTTTTTATCATATCTTTTTATTATACAAAACAACAATAACAATTAGCAATTATAAATTAGTAATTCAGGTGTTTTTATTTTTTAGATTTTTTGCTTCACAAAAAATACATTAATTCCTAATTTCTCATTTCTAATTACTAATTTAATTAAATTGAGGAGAGTTTCTTGAGGGCAAACAGATAGCCGTCTATACCCAAACCTGCAATTTGCCCTATACAAACAGGTGCAATAAAAGAATTGTGTCTAAAATTTTCTCTTGAATAAACGTTTGATATATGAACTTCTATTGCAGGTAAATTAACGGCGGCAATTGCGTCGCGAATTGCCACGGAAGTATGTGTATATGCTGCAGGGTTTATAATAATACCCTCAAAATTATCTTTTGCATTTCCTATAGCATCAACAATTTCGCCTTCGTGATTGGACTGAAAAAAAGAAACTTCAACTTTTAATTTTTCTGCTGATTTTTTTATTTCATTTTCAATATCGACTAAAGACAATTTGCCGTAAATTTCAGGTTCTCTTTTACCGAGCAAATTCAAATTGGGACCGTTTATTATTAATATTTTTTTCATTTAAAAAATTCCTTTAATGTTTTTAAAACTTTTTTTTCTTCGACTTCTTGTTTTGAAACAACCATACCTATTTTTTTAGGTAATACAAATTTTATTTTCCTTGAAACATTTTTTTTATCTTTTTTCATAAGAGACAAAAAAATATCTGTATTAAAATTAAATTTAGGTTTATAAAAACCCGCTGCTTCCATAATTTCATAAATTTTTTGTTCCGTTTCTTTTGTTATAAAATTAATATTTAAAGCCAATTTTGCAATAAACAACATACCAAACGCAACGGCTTCTCCGTGTAAATATTTTTTATATTTTGTTATTGTTTCAAGTGCATGTGCAAAAGTATGACCGAAATTTAAAAATTCCCTTATACCGAGTTTTTCTTTTTCATCTTTAGAAACCACATCTGCTTTGTACCCGCAACATTTGCATATTATATAAGCAAAATCTTTATTTGATAATATTCCCTTTTGAAAAATTTTGAGCAAATAATCAAAAAAATTTTTATCGAAACTTATTGCATATTTTATAACTTCCGCCATACCGTTTTTTAAATGATTACTCGGTAATGTTTTTAAGAAATTTGTATTTATAAAAACAAATTTCGGCTGATAAAAAGCACCTGCAATATTTTTACCTGTTTTTATATTTACACCTGTCTTGCCGCCTATTGAAGAATCAACCATCGCAAGTAGTGATGTAGGAATTTGAATAATTTTTAAACCTCTCATATAAGTTGCCGCAAAAAAACCGGCAGTATCACCGACAACACCTCCGCCCAAAGCTATAACGGTATATTGTCTGTCAATACCGCAAGACAATGCAAAATTGTAAATATTTTCCAAAGTTTTTAAATTTTTCTGTTCTTCCCCTGCGGAAAAAACAAAGGAAAACAAGGTAAACTTGTTTTCCTTCATAAACTTTTCAAACTTTTTTAAATATAACTTTGCAACATTACTATCGGAAATTACAAAAACTTTTTTATTCGGAACATATTTTTTGAAAAACGATAAAGAGTCCTTATAGCCATCCGATAAAATTATGGGATATGAATTATCTTTTAAATTAACTCTTATGTTTTTCATCAACATTTTTATTAAATTTCTTCATCTTCAATATCGTCTTCAACTACCGGTTTCTTTTTTACCGGTGTTGTTTTTTTAGCGGCAGTTTTTTTTGCTGCTGTTGTTTTTTTTGTATTTGCAACAGATGCTGTTGTTTTAGCAGTAGCTTTCGTTGCTGTTGTTGCTTTTGCTGCCGGCTTTTTTGTTGCTGTTGTCTTTTTGGCAGCAGGTTTTGCTGCTGCTGTTTTTGCCGTCGTCGTTTTTTTAGCGGCAGCAGAATTTTTTACCGTTGCTTTTGTTGTTGCTGCGTTTTCTACGGCATAAAAATTTTGATTAGATAAATTTTTATTTAATTTTTTATGAACTTTTGACATAGGAGAAACTTTTAAATTTGAGCTATCAACAATTGTGACTACATAATCTTTACCTTTAGGCAAATCATTGAATTTATAAAAACCGCTTTCATCGGTAGTTACGGTAACGGGATTATCTGCACCAGTTAAACTTAATTTAACATTTTTTACACCGTTTTTATTTTTCAATATTCTACCGGATATTGAAACCGTTTCAAAATCTTCATCATTATCACCACTGTCTTCTATTATAAAATTATTATTAACTTCCGTATCGGACAATGTTTGTTGTGCGGATAACAACGCCTTTTGCTGTGCTTCCGCTTTTGCAAGTTTTGCTTCTTCTTCTTTTTTTGCTTTTTCCTGTTTCAACTTATTTTTATCTTTTTTCACTTTTTTTGATACTTGTTTTTTAGTATCTTTTACAGTGTTTTTTGCTTTCTTGGCATTACCTTTCAATAAATCTTCTTCTTCATCTAAATTAAAATTTTCATCTAATTTTTCTTCATCCAACAACAAATCTTTATCATCCAAACCTAAATCCAAATCATCCAAGTTTTCTTCTTCAAGAATGTCTTTTTTTACAGCTTTTTTATCTGCTTTCTTGTCAGCTTTCTTATCCTTTTTGTTTTTCTTATCTTTCTTTTTATCTTCTTTTACCGGTGATGCTTTTGTATCGGACAATAATTCTTCATCTTCCAACAACAAATCTTTATCATCCAAACCTAAATCCAAATCATCCAAGTTTTCTTCTTCAAGTACATCTTTTTTAGCGGCTTTTTTATCTGCTTTCTTGTCAGCTTTCTTATCCTTTTTGTTTTTCTTATCTTTCTTTTTATCTTCTTTTACCGGTGCTGCTTTTGTATCGGACAATAATTCTTCATCTTCCAACAACAAATCTTTATCATCCAAACCTAAATCCAAATCATCCAAATTTTCTTCTTCAAGAATGTCTTTTTTTACAGCTTTTTTATCTGCTTTCTTGTCAGCTTTCTTATCCTTTTTGTTTTTTTTATCTTTCTTTTTATCTTCTTTTACCGGTGCTGCTTTTGTATCGGACAACAACTCTTCATCTTCCAACAACAAATCTTTATCATCCAAACCTAAATCCAAATCATCCAAGTTTTCTTCTTCAAGTACATCTTTTTTAGCGGCTTTTTTATCTGCTTTCTTGTTAACTTTTTTATCCTTTTTGTTTTTCTTATCTTTCTTTTTATCTTCTTTCTTTTTGTCTTTTTTTGAAACCTCTTTTTTAGGTTCATTAAAAATATCGTCACTCATATCCAAATCGTCTTCAAAAGTTTCATCTTCATTGAT
>Ga0247611_10001753_pt1 | contig 37977 bp, 38 predicted proteins | sample 177DNAGHGhighgp2_FD_192422 | JGI IMG/M metagenome (GOLD analysis project Ga0247611, IMG submission 192422) | Sheep rumen microbial communities from Palmerston North, Manawatu-Wanganui, New Zealand - 1770 DNA GHGhigh gp2 | ecosystem: Host-associated > Mammals > Digestive system > Stomach > Rumen... | reverse complement strand
GTTCTCGACACCAATTGCCTCCTGCGGATGATTCCACAGCCAGTACCGCCCCACATGGGAAGCCTTTCTCAATGGCAAATACATTCTTTGTGTCAGCAACGAGATTATCAACGAATATACTGAAATATTGACTGAGAAAGACAGCTCTACTTTTGCCGACAATATCGTGAGAGCCATCCTACGCAATCCTAACGTCCGCTTGTATGACCCCCAATACCACTTCCACCTCATAACCCACGATCCTGACGACAATAAATTTGTAGACTGCGCCATTATCGCCAACGCCGACTACATTGTGAGTGAAGACACCCACTTCAACAGCTTAAAAACCATCCCGTTCCCATCAGTTAAGGTCCTCACTTTAGACCTATTTTTACTTGACACCCTCCAATAAGATTATTTTCCCGTAAAAGACTGGTGCGGGCGGCAGCATCCACCCGTCAATGACCCTTTTTTGATTGACTACAAACTCCCGTAGGATTAAATCCACTTGCTGTTGCAGCCACGTCACGACAGCCTCGTCGCTGAGGAAAGCCGAACAGACATGCTCTATCAAAGAATCACTCACCGAAATATCATAAGTACACAAAACACTTTTTCGACATCACATCAGCAGCCACATTCAATTACACAGACAATCATAAATGAGAAATCGGACAACCCACTGGACTTGGTTCACACAAAGAGGGTTCCCCGCCGTTCGGCGGGGAACCCTCTTTGCATTTCAACTGATGCGTTATCCAGAGGACTACAAATCCTATTCTCAGTTGCTGCGAATTACAAATTCACGGTATCAGGGTTAGTTAATGCTCATAATTAAACGAACAGATTGTCCGTATTGACGGAAATTGTATGAATAAGGGTCTAAATAATACCTGCCATATTCCATGAATCTGCCACCTGATTGGTCAGGTGAGTTTGTAGGAGTAGTTGAATAGTAGCAGCCACTATTGCCAGTAACTATGACTCTTGTTCCCGCACGAAAACCAGCGGCGGGTAAGAACACCGCCCCGTTCTCTTCCATCTCAGCCCATTGGGAAGATGTAAATAAGTTATCATTCCAATCAATGATATCAAAATTATTGATGTCAGTAGGTGTTGGTAAACCATCGGGATGATAATAGACGTTGGGGAATAATATAACTCCTTTGACTCCATTTACACGCCCTCTCACAAATCGAGCATTATTAGTACCCAAGTTGGTGATAGTCGGACGTCTGTTAAATAAGTAAGCCCATTCGCTGATACTAAGTGTACGCCACATGTCGGGTTGGTTGCCACCATTGCTGATTGCATTAACTCCCCAATCAATAGTGGGTTGATAGTCTCTAAAATCAGTGGAGTGTTGTGTGGGGTTGTTACCTGTCCCCCATCCAAATAAGTCAATCCAACCACTGTAAGTAGAAGAAATGAATCTATTGTCGCTACCGCTGACGGTTCCTCCTATGCTATCGTAAATAGATGAGTGTTGACCAACAAAGTCCCATTGATTCTCTGCAAAACGCCAGATATTAGTGCTGGCTTGATACTGTAGGTTGCCTTGGGAGAAGCGAACGAAGTCCCCGCTCTGATTTATCGTGAATAGACCAGGTAAGGCACCTTCGGGAAGAGGTTCGTAATACATATCACTATTATTAAGCATAATTGTTTTAACAGTACTGCGTTGCACGTTGATGCAAACGTTGCTCTTCACGGTCTTGGTGCAAGTCCGGCCGTCGTCGGTCGTGAGTGTGATGCTCTTCAGCGAGTCGAAAGTGGCGGGCAGAACGATGTAGAAATCCTTTCCATCACTGATGTCCTGAGCCGTGGGGCAGGCCATGGTGACGGTCTTCGAGCCGTTGCCCGTGTAGCTGAGCTGGGGAACATCGTTCATATAGCTGACGGTATAGTCGCCACAAATCTCCGCATTGGCCTTGACGGTAATGCTGGTGATGTTGGTGTTGGCCTTGGTGAGGTGCAGTTTCAGCACGCCGCAGAGGTTTTTGAAAGCCAACTGGTTGGTGGCACTCTCTGCATACATCGGGAACTCGTTGATGGAATTCTCGACGTAGGTCTGACCGGCGGGCAGGGTGATGGTAGCACCGTCCGAAGTCAGCGAGGCGGGGTAGAAAGCGCGGAAGGGTCCGTCGCCGGTCTCGCCGCTCACGTTGTTGAGCGTGGCGACGGTGGCGGGAGTCTGTGGGGTGGCCTGATAGATGCCGCATCCGGCTGTGCCGTAGATGGCCACTCGGTCGCCGCTGACCCAGTTGAGGGCCATGCCGCTGAGGACTGTTTTGCCGTCGGTGGTGGGCTCCATTGTGGCGCGGAACTGGCTGCCGTCGCCCGTGGCGTCCTTCTGGCAGGAGGTGATGGTGAATAGAGCCAAGAGGCTCAACAGGCTTACTATTGTTCTTTTCATTTCTATTTTGTTTCTTGATTGTTTGTATTTATTTTCTTGTTTGTCTCTCGCGCACTGTATAAATAGAGGTAAACTCTAATCTACATAGTGGCAACTTTGCCGTGCTGGGAGTAATGCAACTCCTACGGCTGCTGGCGGTTAGTCGAAGTCGCTGCCGCCGTGCACCTCGCCACTGCTGATGAGGCTTTCGTTACTGCCTGTGGGTAGCAGCTCGGTGCCGCTGGCCTGGAAGCCGCGCTCCACGCGGGCAGCAAGCACTTCGACCGTGGGGGTGGTGTAGTCTCGTTTGTCGTTTTGCGTCATAGTATTTTATTTTTTTGTTTGTGCCTACTCTATACAAACAGTTTTCGGCTTCCCTGCCTGAGCCGGAAAGCCGATATTCTCTGATTAAGGGGCATGAAGAAAGGCGTGAGTCTTTCGTTGAAACTGCTTATTTCTATTGCGGGTGTCTGGTAATACCCGTGTGGTAAATAAGTAATACGAAAATCCACGCCCCATGGTGTGAACCCTCCACAATCTTATTCTCACCACAATTAGTTTACCAGACTGATGCAATAGGAGAACAAGAGCGTCAAGCTCAGTTATTTATGTCTTATATCTTGTATCGTTTACATGTCGTTGAGTGTATTGTTTTACGAGTGCAAAGATACACTTTTTTTTCTATTCTGCGTTTTTTTATTACCGTAGTGAGAAAACTTGCAGTGGGACTCGGGTCCGCTCCATATACACTACTGGGCTGGCCTTAGGAGCGCCCGTTGCACTGGGCGGAGGGATAGACGAAGAACGATCGGAGGGAGGCTGTGGGAGGCTGCTGCGCAGCGGGTCACACCTTGCTTTGGCGGACGGCAAAGAGGACGGCGAGGGTGCTGAGAGCCATCACCAAGAGGGTGGTGAGGAGGAAATCGGCCGGACGCATGGCCACCGGGAAGGCGGAGACAACGAAGTTGCTGCCCATCTTGATGATGCCCCACTGCTGCTGGACAAAGCAGACCACGAAGCCTACCACAAGGCCCGCCGCCACTCCCATCGAGGCAATCAGCACCCCCTCGATGCGGAAAATGCGGCGCACTTGGCGCCGGGGCATACCCATGGCGCGGAGGGTGGCGATGTCGTGCCGCTTGTCCATCATCAGGAGCGAGAGGGAGGCCATCAGGTTGAGGGTGGATATGAGTACGATGAGGGAAAGGATGAGATAGATGCCCAACCGCTCGGAACGGAATACCTTGTAATAGATAGGCTGCTGCTCGAAACGGTCCAGCACGCGGAAACCGTCGCCCACCAACTGGCGAACCTCGCTCTTCACACGGGCCGTGTTGGCCCCCGGGCTGAGCGCCAAGCAGAGCTGCGTGCACTCGTCGGGACCGTAGTCCATAAGCTGACGGACAAGGTGGATGGGAGCCACCACATAGCGGTTGTCGATATCCTGCTGGATATAGAAATTGCCACCCGGCAGGGCGTATGCCGTGTTGAAAGCCTGCTGCATGGTGAGTCCGAGAGCCGTGCCGCGTTTGGGAATATGGATAGCCACGGGGAGGTTCGACACATCGCGCACACCGAGATTATAGTATACTTCCGCGCCCATAAGCAGATAGTTGACCAGCGTCGTGTCGCCCGCGGGGTCGGCAAGCGTGTCCGCAAGGCGGTAGATGCCCTCATGCAGCAGCGTGTCGAGACCCGTGACGCGGTGATAAGCCTCGTCCACCCCGCGGAGGGTGACGATAGCCTGATTGTGGCGATAAGTCATCCAGGCGTTCTCCTCCACCGTCTGGGACACAGTGGCCACACCCTCGATGCGGGCAAGGGCGTCGAGATTGATTTGCGAAGTGTGGAACGTCTTGCCCTCAGCGGGCTGGACCACCAGCGGAGCGTCGAACGAGTTGAACAGCGTCTGCGTCACCTGGCCGATACCGTTATAGACGCTGAGCACCACGATGAGGGCAGCCGTGCTGACAGCTATCCCCACCAGCGAAATCCAGGAGATAACATTGATCACCGTGCGTTGCTTGCGCGAGAAAAAGTAGCGCCGTGCTATGTACAGCGTAGTGCGCATCAACCTTTCAGCAGCGAGTCTATACGCTCGGCATAATCCAGCGAATCGTCCAAGAAATAATCCAACTGCGGAATAATGCGCAACTGCTTGCCCTCGCGCAGGCCGAGCCGTCGGCGGATGTCGGCGCTGTGGGTCAGGATAGCGTCGATGACGCCCTGCTTCGTGGCGGGCTCCGCCGGCCGGTTGCCGTAAGCTGGGATCGTGCCTATAGGCATAATGCTCACATGCACGCGGGCGATGGAAAGGTCGGGCGTCACGCGCACACCCGTCACAGTGACCAGCGAGTTGCCCAGCACCGGTTTCATTTCACGGAGAAAGATGTCGCCCAAGTCCTGCTGGATCAGGCGCGATATTTTGTTTTGTCGGGTTGTCTGCATAGGTTGAAGATAAACGTAAAACGGGACAAAGTAAAAACCCAAAGGGCGGACTGTGGTGCTGCCGGGCTTTAGCGTTTTTACCTTTTCTGAAAAAGGGCATTGATATGCCTCCCCCTTTGAAAGGGGTCGGGGGCACCAACTACCAACGCCAGCCCACACGAAGCGGGATGAACACCGTGCCCTGCACCAGCTGCACACCCGTCTCCACAAACAAACTGTGGTAATTGCGGTCCATCTGCTGGAGAGCGTGGTCGTAGAACCAGTTCAGGCCACCATACACCTCCGCAAACGGAGTGAACGTGTTGCCGTAATTGTTCGGATTCATTAGATAGCTGCCGCCCACACGGGCACCCACCATCGGAGCCCACGTGTCGCCCACCGGTCGGAAATCCATATCCACAAAAGCAAGAATCATGTTGCTGCTCCTGTCGAAGCTCACCGGACGCATCGGGGCGCAGAGACTGTAGCCCACGCCGCCGCCGAGGAAGAAATCCTGGCTGATATTGACGCCCGCCATCGCGTTCAGCCCCATCGCCTCCTCGCGGAAATTCAGATTATAGCCCGTCCCCACGATATCGGGCGACGTAGCCTCCACCGTCGGCTGGCCGTAGTTGCCCACATTGTGGAGATAGCCGGCTTCGACCTTGAACATAAATTCCACATTGGGTTTGTCCTGCACATACTGGGCCTGAGCCGCGCTCGCGGCCATGACCGTAACCATCAGTAAAACTGCTTTAATATTTTTCATTGTACTATAATTTGCGACTGCAAAGATATGAAATTATTTTGGATTAACACAACATACGCCCCGACAGGGAGATTGGGGTGGATTGTGTCACCGCTGTTTAAATTGTGCATTTCCAGCACCTTTCGGCCAGAATTATCGAAAAACAAGAGATTGAATTTTTTGTCATAGCCCCCGAGGTCGACGCAGAAAAAGCCCGTGGAGGGATTGGGGTAGAAGCGAGGTGAAGGCAGTTGGGCGGGGTGGTCGATACGCATCAGGGGCATGTCGGGTTCGCACACCGCCAGAGTATACTGCCCCGGAAAGAGGTGAGCCGAGAAATAGCCGTCCGACGGGCTGCTCGAGGCCGTGCGCGAACGGGAGATAATCTGCCACGGCTCGTTGCCATCCGGGCGGTAAAGGAGACAGAGGGAGTCCAGCGTGGCAGCCTGGTCGTAAAAGCCGTAGTCGACAAAAGCTGCCCCGGCCGTATTGCTCGTGCAGCAATTGTAGAGGAAAAGACCGTTGGCACCGTGGAACGAATGGCCCGACACCTGCCAGTAGCGGTCGGCCATACGCACTATGCCGGCCACAGTGTCGCCGTCGGGGTGGGCGAAATGATGGCCCACATGCACCCAAGGCCACGAACCCTCCGGATTGTCGGCCAGCCTGATTTTGCAATAAGCATGCTCCAACGGATAAGTACCCTTGCGGCCGATGCGGATCGTGTCGTCCGTGCAAGCATCCGAAAGCTCATGGTCAAAATCCACAACCGCAAACGAAGCCTCGAAAGGCAAGGAGACCGTGAAGTGGGACACAGAGTCGTCCACCGTCAGCCACACCTTGTGGCGCTGCCCACCCCCCTGCGAAAAGAACGTCACCGGCACCCGGCAACCCCGCGCATAGCGGTCCGTGCCGCGCAGCAGCTGACGGATGTCAACGTGGCAGTCGTTGCCCTCCGTGTCCAAACCCACCAGCGAGTAATCCACAAAACCGGGGTTGAACACATGGAAGTCGAAGAAACCGTCCAGATCCACACCGCTGTAAAAGCTCAGACTGTCGCGCAAAGCGGCGGCATCGATATTGCCGAAAGCACACGAAGAGAAAAGCCGTTGCATGCAGCGGGCGAAGACACTGTCCGACAGCAGCCCCCGGATAGAGTGCCACACCAGCGCCCCCTTCTTGTAAGTCGTCGTGCCGTAAGTGCGCCGTTCGGGCATGGGAGAGAGCGCATAATAACCCCGGTCGTCGAAATGGGCGGTCAGGATCACCGAGGCCAGATTCCTCTGATAATAATCGTCCGCCCACCGCTCGCCGTACAAAGCCTCCGCCGCCACCTCCTCGCAGAACGACGCACCCCCCTCGTTAATCCACATATCCCCCGCGTCGGCGCAAGTGACCAGATTGCCAAACCAGGCGTGGCCCAGCTCGTGGCAAGTCGTGAGGCGGCAGGCCGACTCCGTCGAACCCATGCACTGCGACACCAGGCCGATATTCGACACATGCTCCATCGAGCCCAGCGGAGTGCTGATATACCCTATGCGGTCCCAACGGTACGGGCCGAAAGCCCGCTCAAAAGCCGGCACCACCGTGTCCAGCATATCGAAAAAATGATAGATGCCCACCGAGTCGTTCGAGCCGAAACCAATCAGCGCAGGATAAGAACCATAACGGCCTGAGAACTGACGCTCAATAATGCGCCAGTCCGCCGCCGAAACCGATACCAAATACGTAGGCGTAGGCTGGGCTATAGTCCACACACTCGTCGTCCTGCCGTCGGGAGCCGTTGTCTCGCTCTGCCTCAACCCGCTGCACATCGCGCGCCAGCCCGGCTTCACCGTCACCGCCAACCTGTACGAAGCCTTGTCATAAAAATTGTCGCGGCAAGGGAACCACGCACGGCCGAACACATGCGGATACTCCTGGAACGCCACACCCAGATTGTAATGAATACTGTTGTCCAAATGCAGACCGCCCCAACCGTACGCCTCCACATAACCGTTCGACACGTACGGGACAGTCACCCTGTGCGTGTCGCCTGCCTGACCGCCCGAGATATTGATGCGCAACAGTTTGCCGTCGGAATCGTAGCTGAAACCACGGACCACCGTGCCGTCGAGCGACACCGGACGGAGCGAGTCGCAGATAAGGTCAAACGTTACCGACGAGCAAGGCTTGGTGAGGACAAACGTGATATCGGCCACGCCCCTTAGCTGCTTCGACACCGAGGCACCGAGGTCGACAGAGAGATCATAATGCAGCACATCTACGGAATCAGTTGCAGCATCCTGCGCCGAAATGGGATTAAGAGCCACGCAAAGCAGCGCAAGAAGTAATATGGCAGAATTTTTTTTCATAAGTGTATGATATTAAATGTCAATACATAATATGGGGTTTAACACACCCAAAGTGCAAAGATACAAAAAAAATATTTTGTGTGAATAAAAAAATGTCTGTATCTTTGCAAAGTGATATCAAAATAATATCACATTCGGAACAACTTAATACTTAAACATTAAACAATTAAATCGTATGGAATCGAAAGAATTCAACCGACCGATGAAAGCCTGCAACAATGGCTTCTTGCACCTGTTTATCAATCTGGCGATGTTGATTGCCATCGTGCCACTGACGATGCTGATAGTGGAAGGGAACGAGGGCTTGGGCATCTTGTTCTGCATTGTGGCCAGCATCTGCTATGTGCTGCACCTTATCGGCTTTATGATTATCCAGCCCAACATAGCACGGGTACTCATTTTCTTTGGCAAGTATCGCGGAACGGTGACGGACAACGGCTTCTTCTGGGTGAACCCCTTCTATGGCACACGAAAGCTGTCGCTACGCGCCCGCAACATGGACGTGCCTCCCATTAAGGTGAACGACAAGAACGGCAACCCCATCATGATTGGTCTGGTGCTTGTGTGGAAAATTAAGGACACGTACAAGGCCTGCTTCGACATTGAGGTGGGCAGCACCACCACCGTGGACAAGGACGGCAACAAGACCACCCAGAGCAACGGCTACGACAACTTCGTCAACGTGCAGAGCGACGCTGCCCTGCGCAAGGTGGCAGGTCTCTATGCCTACGACAATATCGACAACCACAGCGAGGAGATGACCCTCCGAAGCGGCGGCGAAGAAATCAACGACCGCTTAGAGAATGAGCTCCGCAGCCGTCTGGAGATTGCCGGTATAGAGGTGGTGGAAGCCCGTATCAACTATCTGGCCTACGCCGCCGAGATTGCCAGCGTGATGCTGCGCCGCCAACAGGCCGATGCCATCATCTCCGCCCGCGAGAAGATTGTGGAGGGCGCTGTAAGCATGGTCGACTTGGCCCTGAAGAAACTTTCCGCTGACGGGATTGTGGAGCTGGACGAAGAGCGCAAGGCCGCCATGGTGAGCAACCTGCTTGTGGTGCTCTGCGCCGACGAGAGCGCCAGCCCAGTAATCAACACAGGTACCTTGTATAATTGATAAAGCGAGACTATCATCATGACTACACCGACTCCCCACACTTGGAAGTTTTATGCCTTGATAGCATTGTTGGATTTCGTGTGCATCTTCGTGATGGATATGCTTGTCGAAGGCGGTTACACCCATCAGATACTTATTCACGACCTTATTGTCGCTGTGATCTTTACTGTTATCTTCTGGCTTTTTGACCGGAAACCTTTTAAAAAGAAAAAATGAAGAAAAGTTTTGCACTGAGGGTTGATGCCGAGGTCTACGAGGCTATCGAGAAGTGGGCTGCCGACGAGTTCCGCAGCACCAACGGGCAGATTGAATGGATTCTGTCCGATGCCCTCAAACGTGCCAAACGCACCCCGCGGAGAACCTCCGCTGGTGATAACGACGAAATGATGAAATCTAATAAGAAGCCTAAATCATGAAAAGCATTAAGCAACTGGCATTAATGGCTGCCTTGCTCATCGCCAACCAAGGGCTGGCGGCACAGCATCTGTTTGAGGGCGTGGCCACCTTCAGCTCAGCGGCTACTATGTCCAACGGTACAACCCCGTCGGCAACACTCAGCACCTACTACTACCGGGGGCAAGACCTCTACGTCGACATGCCCCAGAACAAGCTGCGTACCCTCTACCTTGCCAAGGAGAAGAAGCAATACACCATCAACGCCATGATGGGCAAGCCCATCATGATGTCCCACGGCATTGACCCCGACACGATGGACGTACCCCTGTTCGACATTGCCGACGAGCCGGAAATGGTGGACGGCCACAACTGCCTGAAGGTGCAGTATGAGAACGAAACCGAAGCCGCCAGCATCAGCTCCACCGTTTGGTTAGACACCACCTACCACATCCCCTTCCACTACAGCCTGAACGAGGAACTGCCATGGGGACTGCCCGTGCGGGAAGAGATGACAATGACGATGAAGGGCATGCAGCCCATGCGGATAGTGAACAGGCTGGTCTCAGTGACTGCCGGCAAAGTGGAGGACTCCTTTTTCACCATCCCCGACGAGCAAGGCATGGTGAGCCTCAGCATGGGGGCCGATGGGCAACCCGTCATCAGTGGCGACACCACAGGCCTGATGCAGAAGCCCACCACAACGCTGGAAGAGGTAGACTCTGCCGGGTTCCGCAGTGCCATCGCACACGGGAAAACCGTCTGCATGATGACAGCCACTTGGTGCGGTCCCTGCCGACTGATGTACCCCCGGTTAGAGAACGTCAGCAAGCAGGTAGGCAACTCTTACCGTTTCATTAAAGTCGACATCGACAGGTGCCGTTCCATCGCCAAGGAGTACAACACCCTGACCATCCCCGTCGTCATCCTCTTCAGGGACGGCAAGGAGATGCGTCGCCTCACCTCTGCGGCATACAGCGAAGAAGATATTCTCAAATTCATAACGGAAGAATAGACATGGAAAAACGTAGACTCATCGGAATCGTTTTGTTGGTTCTGGCAGGCATCGTCTGCCTCACAACCACCGTACTAAGCCTCACGAAACTTTCGGCTTCTGGGGAGAGCCTGGCTCCCGTCTTCATCTACCTACTGGTGGTTCTGGCTTTCCTGCTGCCCGATGTGTGGGCATTTGCCCGACCCGATGCCAGACCGCCATTGGCACGTGGGCCGCAAGCCGCTGGCAGACGGATAATCGATGCTGCAGGCTACCGCTACATTACATTGGGAACAGCCGCGCTCACCATCACCATCGTCCTCACAATTAATCTTCTCTCCAAATTAGGGTGGGACCCATTTACAAGCATGACATCCACTGTGGCCATTGTCGTTTTTGGCATTGTGGCCACGATCACGATGTTCTGGGCAGAAGGGAAAAACCAAAAGAACAACGCTGACTGACCATGGAAACACGCAAAATCATCGGGACTCTCTTGCTGGCCCTTGCGGCGGTCGTCTGCCTTGCCTCAAACGTATGGTTCATCATCAAGATGCCCGCCGGCGGCGACAAGACCGTGCTGCTGCTGCTCCACTCGTTGCCCGAAGTAATTATCCTTGCCCTGATGGCCTACACCTTTGCCCACCCCGGGCTGCGACGCTCCAAGCCCACCATAGACATCGTCCACCGCCGCATAAAGCGCAAAACAAACTGGTCCATCGACCCTGACGGCTACCGCTACATATCCTATGGTGCCATGAGCCTGTTTATCGTCATCGCCTACACCGTCGACCTTATGGACGCCCTCGGCCAATCCCCCTTCAGCCGCATCGACTCGGGGGTGGTCATGCTGGTTCTCATCCTGCTGTGCATGGGCTTTGCCATCTGGGGCGAGATAAAGGTCCGCCTTGCCAACCCTAATATGTAAACCTCTCTGCCATGAAAGAACGCAACCAATCCATCTTCCGCCTCCTGCTCTTTGCCTCCGGTGCCCTGCTGCTGGCCCAGACCATGCTGCTCGTAGTGCTGGGCAGGAACAGCGAGATGCGCATCGTGCTGCCGCTGATTCTCTTGTTCGGTGAGGTGGCGACCTGTGCAATGCTGGTCTTTTTTATTCTCCATCCGCAGTATAACCGCAACTACACTATTCGCCGCCGCGACGGCAAGTGGAAATGGGTGCGCGAGACCTACGGTCCCGATCCCAACGGCCTCCGATACATCTCGGCGGGTGTGTGCGCCCTGCTCGTTGCGCTCATCTTTGCAGTGGTTGCCGCCACCGTGCTGTGGCCGCTCGTGGTGACGGAGACTGTGGCGATAATCATCTCCTGCGCCTTTGCCATCGCGCTGAGCATCGTCTTCTTTATAATTGAAGAAAAACTCCGCCGGTAATAAATCAATCCGACATCATAAATCAACCCAAACACACATCAAAACAACAACCATGGACGAAATCCTACGTATCGAAGGCCTCAGCAAGACCTTCACCCTCTCGCGCAAGCAGCAGCGGTTAGAGCGTACCAACGCCCGCCACAAGGTGGCCGTGGACAACCTCACCCTCACTGCCAACCGTGGCGAGATATTCGGCCTCCTCGGCCCCAACGGAGCCGGCAAGACCACCACCCTCCGCATGCTGGCCACACTCATCAAGCCGGACAGCGGCGACGCCTGGGTCGACGGCTCCAGCATAGTCAGCCAGCCCGAAGCCGTGCGCGGCAAGATTGCTTTCCTCACCAGCGAGTTGAAACTCGAGGACTTTTTCACGCCCAACTACCTCTTCGACTTCTTCAGCGAGCTCCACGGCGTCAATCCCGCCACCGCCCAAAGCCGCAAACAGGCCCTCTTCGCCCGCTTCGGCATCGACAGGTTTGCGGAGGTCAAGGTGGCCAACCTTTCCACGGGTATGAAACAAAAGGTGAGCATCGTGATCTCGCTGGTCCACGACCCGGATATCATCATTTTCGATGAGCCTACGAACGGTCTGGATGTTATCACGGCCCGCACGGTGACGGACTATCTGCAAGAGCTCCGTTCACAGGGCAAGACTATCATCCTGTCGACCCACATTTTCAGCTTGGTAGAGCGCCTGTGCGACCGTGTGGGGATTATCATCGACGGCCGCTTGGTGGCCTGCGGCACGCTGAGCGAGGTGTGCGACAGCCTCACTATCGAAGACCGCTTTTTCGAACTTTATAAAGCACAGAAAGGAGACGAAGAATGAACAAGCACAACAACACCTGGACCATCATCCGCAAAGAGTTTGCCCGTTTCTTTGGTGACCGCCAACTGGTGTTCACCACCGTCATCATGCCGGGCCTTTTGATATACCTTATCTATAGCCTGATGGGCGTGGGGATGCGCAATCTGGAGACGGAGGGCGAACAGGACTTGGTCACGCTGCGCGTGCAGAACCTGCCCCAGAGCTTGGCGCCTGTGCTGAACTTGCCTGACAGCAGCATCGCGCTGGTGGAGCAGCCTTTTGTTCAGGCCGACATCGACGCTTTGGAGGATAAGGAGATCAACGCCGTGCTGATGCGGTTCCCGGCCGACTTCGACCAGCAGGTGGCTTCTTATCGGCCCCAAAGCGGGCTGCCGGCTCCGAATGTGGAGATTTACTACAATTCGGCGAACAATGCTTCGAACCGCGTCTTCACGCTGCTGGAGGCCACCCTGACGGCTTATGAGAGCAGCCAGACGAATCTGTTCGACATCAACCGTGCCGACACCGAGGGGCAGACGTTCAATCTGGCCACGGACGACCAAGTGCTGGGCGACATCCTGTCGCGCCTGATGCCGATGTTGATCATCATGATGCTTTTCAGCGGTGTGATGGCGATAGCCCCCAGCTCCATCGCGGGCGAGAAGGAGCGCGGCACCATTGCCACCCTCCTTGTCACCCCCATGCGCCGCAACGAGCTGGCCTTGGGAAAGATTGTGTCGCTCAGTGCCATCGCCCTGCTGAGCGGCGTGAGCAGTTTTGTGGGCATAGTGCTTTCGCTGCCGAACATGATCAGCACGGGCAGCGAGGGTGTGGACATTCCCTTCAACTACACCACTCCCGACTATGTGGCTTTGCTGCTGGTCATTTTTGCCTCGGTGTTGATTATGGCTTCGGCGGTCAGTCTCCTCTCCGCCTTAGCCAAGGACGTGAAGAATGCCGGCACGATGATTACCCCCTTCATGCTGGTTGTCATGCTGGCAGGCCTGATGCCGATGTTCCAGTCCGGCCCTACGGAGAGTCTCGTGGCCTACTGTGTGCCCTTCTACAACTCCATCCTGGTCATGGCCGATGTGTTTGCCCACTCGCTCGACTGGACCAACGTGGCCGTCACCGTGGTGTCCGACATCGTATATACCGGCATAGCCATCTGGGGCCTCACCCGCATGTTCAACAGCGAGAAGGTGATGTTTTCGAAATAACCATAATGTATAATCGGAGTACCCGGTAAGGGCAGGGTACTCCTTTTTCACCTAAAAGCAATCACGATGAAAAACATCAAACTTTACATTGCCATCGCCTACGGCCTTGTCTGGGCTATGGGCTTGGTCTTTTGGCTTTCGGGGGTGGACTATCCCTCGCCGTTGGGCAACACGCTGGCCGCCGCCTGTATGTTCATCCCGATGGTGGCCACGGTGGTGTGCCAGGCTGCCAGCCGCCAGCCCCTGCTGCGGGGCATCGGCATCAGCTGGAAGGTCAACCGCTGGTGGTTCGTCGGCTGGCTCACCATTCCCACCGTGGCCCTGCTGACTCTTCTTTTGAACTACTGGATTGACGGCAACCATTTTTCCACTCGCAGCCCAGCCCTCCAGCTCCTTTGCGACAACATGCACCTGGGCCCTTCGGCGGCTGTGGGCGTTACTTTCCTTTCCGGCATGATGGCGGGAGCCACCATCAACGCGCTCTTTGCTTTCGGCGAGGAGAGCGGCTGGCGCGGCTATCTGCTGTCCCAGTTCAGGGGCCGACATTTTTTCGTCGCCGCCGTGGCCACGGGGCTTGTGTGGGGCTTGTGGCATGCACCCCTTATCCTTATGGGCCACAACTACCCCCAGCACCCCAATCTGGTGGGGGTTGCAGCCATGATGCTGCTGTGTATCCCGCTCAGCGCCATCCTACAGTACTTCCGGCTTAAGAGCGGGAGCGTCGTGGTGCCAGCCATCATGCACGGCACTTTCAACGCCTTGGCGGGCTTGACGATTCTCTTTATGGACGACTACAACGACCTGCTTGTAGGCAGTGCCGGCCTGGCTGGTTTCCTGGCGCTGCTGGTGGCAGTCGGCCTCCTGTTCCTCTACGACCGTTACGTCACACGCGACCGCATCTGCACCTCGCACCTCGACCTGTAGACTTTTCCTATCGTTATCTTACATTTATTCTCTATTTATTTTCTTCTTATTCTATATTTACTCTCTCCGGAAGAGACAAACACGGGTAGAAACAATGGCGAACGAGTGGGGAGCGGGCGGCCCGGCTGCCCGCCTACAGCCCGACACAATAAATACTGCTCGGCTCCGTTATTTGAGGCATGAGAAAACCGTCACGACATAACCCCAAAGCCTTGTGCGGCCTGCGGGCGATGGTTGCCGCCTTGGTGCTGGCCGGGCTGATGGGCTCGTGCAGCGACAAGGGGGTGCACATGCCCAAGCACCGCAAACGCCGCAACTGCGACTGCCCCACTTTTGCCTACTCTGTCCCCTCCCCCGCCCCCACTTCCGAAACCGCTGCCGATGGAACAATCATATATTGACAGTTTCAAACGGTCGCTGGGCAAGTACGTACCGGCGTCGGCGGTGGACCCTCTGTTCGACTTTGTGGCGCAGCACAAGGTGCATCTCCACATCACCCGGGAGCGGTTCTCAAAACTGGGCGACTACCGCTGGCCGCAGCACCAGCGCCGCTACCACGAAATCAGCATCAACGGCAATCTGAACCCTTACCACTTCCTGATGGTGATGCTGCACGAGATGGCCCACCTCAACACGTGGCTGCTGCACGGCAACAGCATTCAGCCCCACGGCCACGAGTGGCAGGCCCAGTATGCAGCGCTGATTATGCAATACCGCAGCTGTTTTCCGGCCACGATACAGCCACTGCTGACGGCATACGCCGCACGCATACCGCTGAGCCGCACCCTCGACAGGCAGATCAACGCGCAGCTGCACCATTACGACGCCGACTACGACCCCGCTGCAGACATCACCCTCAACAGCCTGACGGCTGGCACACGGTTCCACATTGCCGCAAGGCCCGACCACCATTTCGAGGCCGTCGAGAAACGGCGCACACGGTGGATCTGCCGATGCATAGAGGATGGCCGCCAATATCTGGTCAGCGGGACGGCACAGGTGGTGGTGGACCCTTGAAGACGACAAATAAAACACTCATGATAGACTCAATATTAGCTTTCAACAAGGAGTTTGTGGCCTCGAAAGGCTACGAAAAGTATATCACAGACAAGTATCCGGACAAGAAGCTGGCCGTGCTGTCGTGCATGGACACAAGGCTCACCGAGTTGCTGCCCGCCGCCCTGGGGCTGCGCAACGGCGACGCCAAGATTATCAAGAACGCTGGCGGACTGGTCATTTCGGCTTTCGACTCGGCCATGCGCAGCCTCATTGTGGCCATCTATGAGCTGGGGGTGGAAGAGGTGATGGTGGTGGCACATTCGCACTGCGGCGCTTGCCACATGAGCTATAGCCATTTCCACGACCAGATGCTGGCGCGCGGGGTGACGGACGAGACATTAGACACGATAAGGAAATGCGGCATCGACCTGAATGCATGGCTCGAGGGGTTCCGCGACACACACGAATCGGTGCGCCACACGGTGAACACGATACAGACCCATCCGCTCGTGCCACGCGACATAGTGGTGCGCGGTTTCATCATCGACTCGGAGACGGGCGCCCTGGAAGAGGTGGAGTGAGGGCGACCGGAGGCCGGGGGCTATGAGAAGTTCTTGCCCTGCAACATGGGCACAAAGTAGGCATCGCCCAGCTGCTCGTCGCGCCAGAAGTCGGGCGTGGGGCCCAACTTGGTGATACGGTGCATGGTCTGGCTGCTTTCGGGCCCGATGGGGATGACCATGACGCCTCCCGTTTTGAGCATCTGCATCAGCCCGTCGGGCAATTGGGGTGCGCCACAGGTGACGAGGATGCGGTCGTACTGGAAGCCCTTCATCTCGGGCAGGCCGTTGAAGCAGTCGCCCAGATAGCAGCGGGCACGGTAGCCTAATGAGGCGAGGAGGGCTTTGGTTTTGCGGAACAGCACCACCTGCCGCTCGACGGTGAAGACCCGGGCCTCCATTTCGCACAGCACGGCGGTTTGGTAGCCACTGCCGGTGCCCACCTCGAGGACCGTCATGTGGGGCTGAAGGCTGAGCAACTGGGTCTGCCAGGCCACGGTGAAGGGTTTGGAGAGGGTTTGGTTGCAGTCGATCTGGATGGCGCAGTCGATGTCGTAGAGGAGTGTGTCGAGGAGTGTGTCGGGACAGAACCACTGGCGTGGCAACTTTTGCATGGCAGCCAGCAGACGGGCGTCGGATATGCCACGCTGCTGGAGCTGCTCCACCATACGGCGGCGCCAGGCTTGATATTTGGGAGGGTCGGGCAGTAGAGTAGGCATCAGCTGTTTTGTGTTTTCCACCCTTGGGCGCGGAGCTCGATGGTGCTGTTCTGGGGAGTGACCATCACGGCGGGGGTGCCCTGCTCGGTGATATGGCCGATGATGTGGATTTCGTGGTTGTCCTTGATTTTCTCGTAGTCCTGCTGGCCTATGGTGAAGAGGAGTTCGTAGTCCTCGCCCCCGTTGAGGGCATTGCTGACGGGGAGCATGTTCTGGCTCATTTCGGAGCAGACGCGGGTGGTCTGGTAATCGATAGGAAGGCGCTCTTCGTAGATCTGGCAGCCGCAAAGGGACTGCTTGCAGATGTGGAGCAGCTCGCTGGCCAGGCCGTCGCTGACGTCGATCATAGCCGTGGGGACAATCTCTTTTTCGGCCAAGAGCTGGACGATGTCAGTACGGGGTTCGGGCTTGAGGTAACGTTCCAGGACGTAGTCGTAGCTGTCGAGGTCGGGCTTGAAGTTGGGGTCGGCTTGGTAGGTTACTTTCTCGCGTTCGAGCACCAGGAGACCGCTGTAGGCACTGCCCAGGTCGCCACTGACACAGATGAGGTCGTGGAGTTTGGCGCCACTGCGATAGGTGATTTTGTCGGCATCGACCTCGCCGATGGCGGTGACGGAGATGACCATGCCGATGCGGCTGCTGGAGGTGTCGCCGCCCACGAGGTCCACATCGTAGCGCTCGCAGCAGAGGCGGATGCCGGCATAGAGCTCCTCCATGGCCTCGACCGAGAAGCGGTTGCTCACCGCCACACTCACCAGCACCTGGCGGGGTGTGGCGTTCATGGCGCAGATGTCGCTCAGGTTGATGGCCACGGCTTTGTAGCCCAAATGGCGCAGCGGGGTGTATGTCATGTCGAAATGGATGCCCTCCACCAGCATGTCGGTGGTGACAACCGTTTTCTTTTTTCCCGTTCCGAGGACGGCGCAGTCGTCGCCCACCCCTTTGACGGTGCTTTTGTTCACACGACCAAACCCCTCGGTAAGCCGCTCGATGAGGGCAAATTCGCCTAAGGACTCGAGTTCCGTGCGACCCTCCTGATATTCCAATTTCTCCATAGTCAGTAGTGTTAGAAATGAAATGCAAAGATACGAAAAAAAATCCGATTTCGAGAAATAGATTTCCCCGGCGCAGGGTGGCAGGTCTCCCCTCTTGGGAGGGGGATGAGGATTGGCCTCCCCTTCGGAAAGGGGTCGGGGATATGCCTCTGACATTTTTTTGCGGGGGGATGATATATTTGGCGGGGGTCACTGCACCTAATAGGGCGTATGTGAAAGGAAACGGCGAGGAGGAAATATTGAAATACTGTTGAAAGTAATGTTTTATTCATTGTATAAATTAATGTTTTTATGAAGAAAAAACTTTTTATTGTTCTTGGAACAGTGCTGATGCTTGGAATGGCATCGTGCAGCAAAGATGAGTTCACAACCACGAGCGACACCCAACTGGAGCGCAACAGCATCAAGGCCAACCAGTCGGAGAACTTTGCCGGTACCCATTGGGTGGCAGAGGTGGACACGACGTTTGACCTGGGCGCTATGTTTGGCGACACGAGTTCGATGTTTGCCATCCCGGTGGAGGCCACGTTCACGCTGGATTTCAACGCCACGGGCGACACCGTTATGCTGGGCATAGCCTACGACAGTGGTGAGGTGGTGTTTGTCACCTTCGAGGGACAGAGCACCACGATTCCGTTCGCCTTCAACTACGATATGACGGAGAATCTGGGCACCATGGAGGGAACCATTAACGAGGTGACAAACGGAGACCCGATTTCGGTGGTGCTGAACTTCACCTACAACGTGACCAACAACACGATGGCCGTGACGATGCCCTTTGGCGGAATGGACACGGACCCGATGAGCATGGCATTCCTGTCGCTGTTCGAGCATTTGGTATTCGAATTGGAATGATTGATCATAGAGTTGGGTATTAATCCGGCAGGGGAGACACCAGTTGTTTCCCCTGCCACTTTTTTGGGGTGTAAGGCAGGAAGGGTTGCCGACAGACTGTAGGCCGTGCTGGGGTTCTGCGGCAGACGGAGGCCAGGACGGGAAGGAGGAAAAGTCCCACTCGGGGAATGGAAATTGTGTCATGTCAAAAAAAAGTCGTATTTTTGCAGTCGCTTTCAAAAGGCAAGAAAGCAGATAGCAAGAAAAGCATTGCGACAAGGTCCTTTCAACCGAATTTCGCCAAAGTTCAAATCAGGAGGCCGAAGCATGTATTCTTTCGCTTGTATGTGTATGCTATGTACCCAGCATACCTTCAGGCGTGAGATATGTTTCATAATCCTGTTCCTGATAAGGTGTTTGGCGATACCTGGTTGAAAACGGACATGAGCACATAAGTCTCATGCCTTTCTTTGTTGATGTGCAACGCCTGTTGGAGACTTGGGGCGAACAAAAACATCAAACACTTATGAAGAAAACCGTTTACAATGCTCCCGTCGTGGAGACCCTCGCCGTAAAGGTTGAGGCCGGCATGCAAACCTCTGGCTCCGGGACACCCACGAACACCACTCGGTACGAGTCCGACAGCTGGGACACGCCTTCACCTAATAATGGTGCACCCCAGTATACTTGATGCCATCTACGCCGTTTCATTCCTCGGGGATTCATACCCCCTGGCTGCGCCGTACCCCTTTGGGAAAGGGGAGGTCGCGGGGGCGGGTTGGTCTTCCCCTCTTGAGAGGGGGTTAGGGGTATGAGAACAAAAAAAGGCATTAGTAACAACAAACAAAACCCTTATTCATTATGAAGAAACATTATCTCCTTGCGGTGGCTGCGGCCTCGCTGCTGTTGGCCACGGGCTGCCAGAAGGAACAGGAGTTGGTCACCTTGGGGGCTGAAATCAGCCAGCCCGCAAAGACCTATATCGACAACCGTTATCCCTGCTGGAACGAGGGCGACGAGGTGTATGTCAACAGCGCTGTCTATCCCGTCTCGGCCATCTCTGGCTCCTCGGCACAGATTGTGGACGTGGTGGGAGCCGACGCCTATCGCGCCATCTTCCCCGCCTCGTTGGTGGCGCCGGGCAGCAACATTGAGACGGGTGCCACAATCCCCGTCGCCCTGCCTGCCACGCAGAAGTACCAGGTGGTGGGCGGCCACCAGCGGGTGGATGCCCCAATGGGTGCTTACACCGACGGCGGCACGTTGCAGTTCTATAACCTCTGCTCCATCGTGCATGTGGTGGTCAACAACAACACAGGCAGCGAGATGACGCTCGGCAGCCTGAAGATGGAGACCGCCAACGCTATGCTGAGCGGCACGGGTACCGCCACCGTCAACGGCACTTCGGACGACGGCATCACCCTTACGTCGGATGCCTCCCACTCGGTCTCCCTCCGCCTGTCGGGAGCCACCAACGTGACGTTGGCTGCCGGAGCGCAGTCCGCCTTCGACATCTACGTCCCCTCTTTCGCCACGGACAACGTCACCCTTACCCTCTACACCACCGATGGTTACTCCTTTGAGCTGACAAAGAGCAACGTAGCCCTGCGCCACAACACCTATACCACCGTCACCCTCAACGTTGACCAGCTGACCCAAATCCTCGCCGCCGAACTGGTAGACGGTCCGACATTCAATGCCGCTATCCCGGACAACGCCACGGCGGTAGAGTTTGAATACAACAGCTCTGTCTCTTCCGGCGCAGTGCTTTCCACTGCTAATTCTCCCGTCCCCATATATGGCAATTTAGACGGCACTACATGGCGGGTTTCCACCAGTGCCAGCATGATGAATGCCAATCCTAATAGTTCGTACATGTTTCGAGCCACATGGCGATTTCCAGGATACCTTCCGAAATTAGAAACAATAGATTTTGGCACAAACTTCAACACCGGAAGCGTGACAGATATGAGCGGGATGTTTTATGGCTGCAACAGCCTGACTATCCTTGACATCTCCTGCTTCAACACCGAGAATGTGACGGATATGGGCGGTATGTTCTCTTCCTGCCACAGCCTGACAAGCCTTGACATCTCCAACTTCAACACCGCCATTGTAACGAATATGCGCTGGATGTTTAGTTCTTGCAGCAGCCTGACAAGCCTTGACATCTCCAACTTCAACACCGCCATTGTAACGGATATGGGCGGTATGTTCTCTTCCTGCCACAGCCTGACAAGCCTTGACATCTCCAACTTCAACACGGCGAATGTGACAGATATGGGCGCTATGTTCTATGACTGTCGCAGCATGACAAGCCTTGACCTCTCCAGCTTCAACACCGAGAATGTGACGGATATGAGCTATATGTTTTATGCCTGCGGCAGCATGACAAACATCAACCTCTCCAGTTTCAACACCGAGAATGTGACGTATATGTACTCGATGTTTGACAGCTGTGCCAGCCTGACAAACATCAACCTTTCCAGCTTCAACACCGAGAATGTGACGGCTATGAGCTATATGTTCTCTGGTTGCACCAACTTGACAAGCCTTGACCTCTCCAGCTTCAACACCGAGAATGTGACGGATATGAGCTATATGTTTTATGCCTGCGGCAGCATGACAAACATCAACCTCTCCAGTTTCAACACCGAGAATGTGGAATCTATGAGCTATATGTTCTATCTCTGTCGCAGCCTGACAAGCCTTAACCTCTCCCACTTCAACACAGAGAATGTGACGGATATGGACAAGATGTTTTTCGGCTGTTCCAGCCTGACTAATCTCAACCTCTCCGGCTTTTATACCACCAATGTGAATAATATGCAAGCCATGTTTATGAATTGCAGTAGCCTGACAAACCTAAATCTTGCACATTTCGATATGAGCCACTTGACAAATCATTACTATTATGATTATTTCGGATATGCCCACGGGTATCTTTCTGGCAAATATGACATGTGCAACGGATTGTCAACCACATCGCACAATTGCACTATCACCTGTCCACTGGCAGTTCAAACAGAAATCCAAACTGACACAGGCTTGCCCACCAGTGGCGTGACCTTCACTTGGGTCAGGCCGTGAGCCGTAAAGGAGATCACTTATAAAAGAACGCTGCACGAGCATCATCTTGCGGCGTTCTCTTCTTTTGTGGTGTGAGATGCATTAGGTTCTGGCTCTATGTCTCCATTTGTGCCAAGGTGACAATGGTGGCATAATTCCACAAATTCGGGAATGAAATTTGAGGGTGTATACCCAGACTATGGGGGTAAGGTGTTTCACTACCGAGACTCGGACGGGCTGGAGTGCGACGCAGTGGTGCACTTGCGCAATGGAGCCTACGGACTAATTGAGATTAAACTGGGAGGAGACAGGCTGATAGATGAGGGCACGAAGAATCTGATTAAGTTGCACAAAAAAATTGACACAGGAAGAATGCGTGAGCCGTCGTTTATGATGGTTCTTGTTGCCAATGGCGACTATGCTTACCGCAGGGCTGACGGAGTGTGGGTGATTCCGGTTGGGAGCATGAAGCCTTAGGCGATACGGCTGTGACCCTGCTGAGGAAGAAAGAGTCGCAGCAAGGGATGGTTTGTTTGGGGACAGAATGAAAATGTTTGAAATGTAGCTGTTTTTTCTTGCTATGTTGAAAAAAATGCGTATCTTTGCACCGATTAAGTGCGGGGACGTGAGTCCCCTCTTTTATTGCTTATGATAGACAAATTCAAGGTTTTAGACATTGTAAAAGATGTGCTTGAGGGAAGCGACAAGTACCTCGTAAACATGAAAATCACGCCGGACAACCGCATTTTTGTGGATCTGGACGGGGATAACGGCATCACGATTGACGATTGTATTGAGGTGAGCCGCGCGATAGAGAACGGCCTGAACCGCGACGAGGAGGACTTTGAGCTGAATGTAAGTTCGGCGGGTGCCGACTCGCCCCTGAAGCTGCCCCGCCAGTATGGCCGCCATGTGGGGCGCGAACTGAGTGTGGAGACTTTCGACGGCAAGCGGGTGGAAGGAAGACTGACCGAAACAGGCGACAGCCAGTTCACAATCAGGACGGCCGGAACGAAAAAGGAGGCCCCGAAGGAGCTGACGTTTGCCTACGAGGATGTGAAGACCGCCCGGGTGCTGATAAAGTTCTGAATGGCATTTGGATTGAAGCCTATCTACAACTGAAACAAGAAAAATAATAATATAAGTCAGATGAAGACATTAGACCTGATTGATTCCTTTTCGGAATTTAAAGAATTCAAGAACATCGACCGTGAGACGCTGATGCATATTCTGGAGGAGGTGTTCCGGACGGCGCTGGCCAAGCGTTATGGGACGGAAGACAACTTCGATATTATTGTCAATATTGATAAGGGCGATCTGGAGATTTTCCGCAACCGCACGATTGTTGAGGACGGTGCGGTGAAGGATGAGAATCTGGAGATTGCGTACAGCGATGCAATCAAGATTGAGTCTGACTTTGAGGTGGGCGAAGAGTTGTCGGAGCCTATCTATATGTCCGATTTCGGGCGCCGCGAGATTTTGGCCATCCGTCAGAATTTGGTGAGCAAGATTCAGGATTATGAGAAGTCACTGATTTTCCAAAAGTATAAGGAGAAAGTGGGTGAGATTATTGTGGGTGAGGTGTATCAGCCTTGGAACAAGGAGATTCTGATACTGGATGAGGAGAAGATTGAGCTGGTTCTGCCGAAGACAGAGCAGATTCCGAGCGACCGTTTCCGCAAGGGGGACACGGTGCGCGCGGTGGTGTTGAAGGTGGAGATGCGCAACAACAATCCTGTGATTGTGCTGTCGCGCACATCGCCCATCTTCTTAGAGCGCCTGCTCGAGGCCGAGGTGCCTGAGATATACGACGGCTTGATCACTATCCGCAACATTGTCCGTATTCCCGGCGAGCGCGCCAAGATTGCGGTGGAGTCGTACGACGACCGCATCGACCCTGTGGGTTCGTGCGTGGGCATCAAGGGCGCCCGCATACACGGCATTGTCCGCGAGCTGCGCAACGAGAATATTGATGTGCTGAATTATACTCCCCGCTTAGACATCATGGTGCAGCGCGCGCTGGCTCCCGCCAAAGTGGCTTCCATCAAGGTGGACGAAGAGAATAAGAAGGTGGAGGTGTTTATGGAACCCGACCAAGTGTCGTTGGCCATTGGTAAAGGTGGCTGCAATATTAAGCTTGCCAGCAAGCTGGTGGGTTATGACATCGATGTTTACAGAAAGGGTGATGAATACCCCGACGATGTCGACCTGCATGAGTTCTCAGACGAGATTGACCAGTGGATTATCGACATTCTCATCAACATTGGTTGCGACACCGCCCGCAATGTATTGGCCTTAAGCAAGGAAGACCTCCTGAGCCGTACAGACCTCGAGGAGGAGACCATCGATGAGGTGATCCGCATACTGAAAGCCGAGTTTGAAGACGAGCCGGGAGAAACAACCACTGAAAGCAAGGAGACCCCAGAAGAGGCTCCCGCCGCACAGGAGACCCCTGAGGAGTCAGTCGCAGCCGAGACACCGGAGGCCGAGGCTCAGCCCCAGGAGCCTGAGGAGAAGCAGTAGTCTGCCGACCCGGCCAGGGGCATGAGGCGCTCATACCCCTTTTGATGGAGAGGCGTGTCCTCTTCACAAGAAATAATAAACAGAGAAGCTTGCGGAACTATTCCGCCAACAAATAAAAAGGAGTGCAATATGGCAGAAGAAAATAAAGGAATACGACTGAAAAAAGCAGCGACAGAGCTGAATGTCGGCATATCCACGCTGGTGGAGTTTTTGGCCAAGAAGGGTCATCAGGTTGAGTCCAACCCCAATACCCGTCTCACTGCCGAGCAGTATGACATTGTCGCTACGGCTTTCCAGGCCGAGCGTGCCGTGAAAGAACAAGCCGACAAGATTGAGATCACCCCCAGTGGCAGCAATGTTGTGGTCGAAGCCAACGCCGACGACCGAAAGGACGATGCCGAGGAGGTAATCATAAAGAATTACAATTCGTCAACGATAGAGGTGAAGAGCACCCTCAAACCCGCCGAATCTGCCGCCACTCCCGACGTTTCCGAGGTGTCCGAAGCCAAGCCTGAACCCGTCGTCGAGCCTGAACCCGAACTGCCCACACCCGAGCAGCCCGCCGAAGTTGAAGAGACTCCGGCTGCCGAGCCTCAAGCCACTGCCGACGAGTCTGCCCCATCCGAAGAGCCTCAGACCGCAACGCCGTCCGAACCTCAGCCGGAGCCCACTACCGCAGAAAGTGGACCTGCCTTCGACCCCATTACCGTCGGCGACCTGCGCATCATCAATAAGATTGATTTGGATGCCATCAATACCAAAACCCGTCCCGACAAGAAGAAAAAAAGCAAAGCCGACAAAAGCTCAAAAGCCGAGAAGTCAGCCAAGCCTGCGGCTGAGCCTAAGGGTACGAAAGCCGACACAGCAAGCAAGGAAACCAAGCCTGCCGCACCCAAACCCCAGCCCGAGCAGCCAATGGCCGAAACCCCTGCTCCCGCTCCTGTTGCTCCTGCCGCTCCCGTCAAGGAACCTGAGTTTATCGAAACCCAGTATCAGAAACTGGAAGGCCCCAAGCTGGTGGGCAAGGTAGACCTCAGCCAATTCGAAAAGCCCAAAGCCAGCAGCGAGAAACGCAAACGCAAGCGCATTAAGAACAAGGGGGTGAAAGTGAACGACGTCACTGGTCAGCCCGAGAATGCCGCTACCCCACAGACTGCCCCCTCCAAGAACACCCAAAAGAGCAAAAAGGCCGACACCAACACCAATACCGACGCCAAGAGCGAGAAGGCTGAGAAGAAAAAGAAAAAGGAGAAGAAAGTCGTAAAGGTCGAGATTGACGACTCCGAAATCGAAAAACAGATACGCGACACGCTGGCTCGCCTTAGCCCTATGGGCAAGTCCAAGACCTCGAAACACAACCGCGAGAAACGCCAGAAAGTCCATCAGCGCATAGAGGAGGAGCAGCTCAACGAGATGGAGAGCCAGAAGACGTTGCAGGTGACGGAATTCGTCACCGCCAACGAACTGGCCACCATGATGAACGTCCCTGTCACCCAGGTCATCAGCACCTGCATGTCAGTAGGCATATTCGTCAGCATCAACCAGCGCCTCGATGCTGAAACCATCAAGCTTATTGCCGACGAGTTCGGGTTCGAAATCAACTTTGCCAGTGCCGATGTCATCCACGAACTCAATAAGATTGAGGAGGAAGACCGTCCCGAAGACCTCGTGCCGCGCAACCCCATCGTCACCGTCATGGGACATGTCGACCACGGCAAAACCTCCCTGCTTGACTATATCCGCAAGACCAACGTTATCGCCGGCGAGGCTGGCGGCATCACCCAGCACATCGGTGCCTACGAGGTGACCACTGCCGACGGCCGCAAAATCACCTTCCTCGACACCCCCGGCCACGAAGCTTTCACCGCCATGCGTGCCCGTGGTGCCAAGGTGACAGATATCGCCATCATCGTCATTGCTGCCGACGACCGCATCATGCCCCAGACCGTTGAGGCCATCAACCACGCCCAGGCAGCCGGTGTCCCCATCGTTTTTGCCATCAACAAGATTGACAAACCCGGCGCCGACCCCGACCGCATCAAGACCGAACTGGCCAACATGAACCTCCTTGTCGAAGAATGGGGCGGCAAATATCAAAGCCAGGACATCTCGGCCAAGAAAGGCATCAACGTCGAGGAACTCCTCGAAAAAGTCATCCTTCAAGCTGACATCATGGAGCTCAAGGGCAACCCCAACAAACGTGCCAAGGGCACGGTGCTCGAAAGCTCGCTCGACAAAGGTCGTGGCTACGTGGCCAAACTCCTTGTCGAAAACGGAACCATCCGCAAGGGCGACCCCATCGTTGCCGGTGCCATCAGCGGACGCGTCCGCGCCATGTACAACGAGCGCAACCAAGAGGTCATGTCCGCCGGTCCCTCGCAGCCCGTGCTGCTCCTCGGTCTCACCGGTGCCTGCCAGGCGGGCGACACGTTCAACGTCACCGAGAACGAGAAAGAGGCTAAAGACATCGCCGCCAAGCGTACCCAGCTGCAACGCGAGCAAGGCCTCCGCACCCAAACCCACCTCACTCTCGACGAGATCGGCCGCCGCATAGCCCTTGGAAACTTCAAGGAACTCAACGTTATCGTCAAAGGCGACGTGGATGGCTCAGTCGAGGCCCTGTCCGACTCGCTGCTGAAACTCTCCACCGACGAGGTGCAAGTCAACGTCATCCACAAGGCCGTCGGCCAGATTACCGAGACCGACGTCATGCTGGCCGAATCGTCCGACGCCATCATCATCGGCTTCCAGGTGCGTCCCTCAGTGGGTGCCCGCAAGATGGCCGAGACCGACCATATCGACATCCGCCTCTACAGCATCATCTACGATGCCATCAACGAACTCAAGGATGCTATCGAGGGCATGCTCTCGCCCGAGACGCAGGAGAAAATTGTCGCCAACCTCGAAATCCGCGAGACCTTCAAAATCTCCAAGGTCGGCACCATTGCCGGTTGCATGTGCCTCGATGGCAAAATCACCCGCAACCACAACGTCCGCATCATCCGCGACGGCATCGTGGTCTACACTGGCAAGCTTGCCTCCCTCAAGCGGTTCAAAGACGATGTCAAGGAAGTCGTCAGCGGCCAGGACTGCGGCCTGAACATCGAAGGATTCAACGACATCAAAGTCGGCGACATAGTCGAAGCCTACGAGATAATAGAGATTAAGCGTAAGCTTTGAAAGATGAATGTGTAAACGTGTTAATTCGTGAATCTTTGTAGATTATGAGGACGCAAGGGGTGCTATATGACAAGAGCAAGCAGTTCGCATTAGGCATAATAGCCTTGTGCAACGAGTTGCGTGAGAAGGGGGAATACATCATGTCAAAGCAAATCCTCAAATCCGATACCAGCATTGGTGCCAACTATTGCGAAGCAGTCTGTGCAGAAAGTCCGCAAGACTTTATACACAAAGTGTCCATCTCAATCAAAGAAGCAAACGAAACCTATTTCTGGCTCGACCTGCTACATGAAAGCAACCACATAGACAATGATAGATTCTCACTGATGAGCAGCCAAGTAGAGGAACTCTACAAAATGCTAAACTCCTCAGCAATAACTGTCAAACAAAGACTAACAAATAAAGGACTAACGAATTAACAAATTAACACATTAACGAATTCAAAAAGCTCTGATAGTTCAATGGATAGAATAACTCTCTCCTAAAGAGTAGATCCGGGTTCGATTCCCGGTCGGAGTACTGAAAAGGCAGCCAGCAAAGGCTGCCTTATTTTTTGCTGTTTGGAAAAGCAATGCTCGTTGTCCCATCAATATGTCCATGCCTATATTTCTGTTGCAAGTGCAACACTGGGATAAGCTACAACATGTAATGCCACCATGTCACTATTGAAAGGCGTATCCATGGACTAAAAAAGAGCAGCTTGGGCACGACCCTGCAATATTCTTAGTTCCTGTCGGTTTTTCTCTTTCACATTCTGTTATTTTTACTTGCATATCGGGGAAATTATGTATATTTGCACCGATAAATATCTCAGTTATGAAAAGCCATTCTTCAATCATCATCCTGATTCTGACCACGATGGCATTATTGGCTACAGGATGCAAAAAAGAACCAATAGAACAATTAGGCTATCCCCAGTTAGTGGATGGAGCAACATTCAATATGATAATCCCAAAAGATGCCAGAGCCGTGGTATTTGAATACAACAACCACTACAGAGGAACCACACTCCTTTCCACACCAAACTCCTCAGACCCCATATACTGCTATTCAGACAGCAACAATGTGTGGCATGTCACCACCCCTGCCAGCACCATCTATGCCACCCCCCATTGTGATAAGATGTTTTACAATCTTCCATCGCTGGCCTACATCGTATTTGGCAGCGAGTTCAACACTTCCAATGTAGTACGCATGGACGCCATGTTCAGGGGGTGTTCCGGCTTAACGAGCCTTGACCTCTCCAATTTCAACACTTCAAATGTAAAACGCATGGATGCCATGTTTTATGGCTGCCGTGGCCTGACAAGCCTTGACCTCTCCAATTTCAACACTTCAAATGTAGAACGCATGGACGCCATGTTCTATGGCTGCCATGGCCTGACGAGCCTTAACGTTTCCAGTTTCAACACATCGAATGTGGTTATGATGACCCGAATTGTCGACTCGGTAACTCGCTACGATGACTACGCTTACTATCCAGGCTACCAGTACCCGGCTCAGAATGATTTATTTCGTTTTGGTATGTTTGCCCATTGCAGCAGCCTTAAGAGTCTTGACCTTTCCAGTTTCAACACTTCCAAGGTGACCGACATGCGTGGCCTTTTTGAAGGATGCAAGAAATTGAGAAAACTGAACGTCAGCAGCTTCAACACATCGAATGTGAGACTCATGGACGCGATGTTTAAGGACTGCAGCAATTTGGTCCACTTGGATGTCTCCAATTTCAACACTTCGAATGTTGTCTCTATGGGTAGTGTGTTCTATTTTATCGCTCGTAGTGGCAGTGCGGGCCAATATCGGTGGGACCACGAAGAGACAGTTGGAGGCATGTTTGAGAACTGCACCAACCTGGTAAGCCTTGACCTCTCCAATTTCAACACCTCAAATGTGGCCCGTATGTATAACATGTTCCGTGGCTGCAAACACTTAATCCACATCAACCTTTCCGGTTTTGACCTGAGCCAGTTAGAGAAAGGTGTGTTTGATTATTATACTGAGCATTACGGCTCTGATAATATGTGCTACAAATTATCTACTACTGCGGGCTATTGTACTATCGTTTGCTCGCAACAGGTACAAAACATTTTATTGGTGGATTCCGTCACCTATATCCCAACCGACAAGGTAACGTTCACTTGGAAGAGACCTTAGCCCAAAGCCTCTCCTCAAACATACAATAAGAGCACCCCTGTTGCCGTTATATAGGGCATGAATAAGTTGATGGATGCAATCACGCTACTGGCCGACGAGGCACAGGCGGCCAACCTGTCGCGGTTTTTCAAGACCGGACCGGGGCAGTATGGCGAGGGCGACCGCTTTCTGGGCATAAAAGTACCCATGGTGCGGACCGTGGTGAAAGAGCATTGGCGCGGCACCGACTTCGCCCAGCTGGAAGAGTGCCTCGACTCGCCCTACCACGAGGTGCGGCTGGCAGGTCTGCTGGCCCTCGTGCAGCGCTTCCACCATGCCAAGAAAGACCCCACCGAACAACAGCAGTGTGTCGACTTCTACCTGGCCCACCTCCCGGCGGTGAACAACTGGGACCTCGTCGACCTCTCCTGCTACGAAATCCTCGGCACCTGGTTTCTCACCCACGACGCCGCTCCGCTCTACACCCTGGCCCGCGAGGGACGCACCATCTGGGAGCAACGCATCGGGATAGTGAGCACCATGATGTTCCTCCGCCACGGGCGGTTGGACGACACCTACGCCATTGCCGACATCCTGCTGCACCACCCCCACGACCTCATCCACAAGGCGGTGGGCTGGCTGCTGCGCGAAGCCGGCAAGCGCGACCCCCAGCGCCTGCGCCAATATCTGGAGCCGCGCTGCGCCACCATGCCCCGCACTACGCTGCGCTACGCCATCGAGAAATTCACCCCCGCCGAGCGGAAGGCCTGGCTCAACATCCCCCGCCTACCGGCCTGAGAGCGCGGCAAGCCGGCCCTAAGTCCAATCGGTCGCCGCCGCATCGACCACCCAATATTGGCATTTCGACTCGGCGCAGCCATACAAATGCCATACAAGCTTTTTCCAAGCGGCGAGGCATGAGCGAACCTGCAACTATTTGACAAATGTGGCGCGAGAAACCGTCGGATTGGATTTTTTTTTGTAACTTTGCAGTTTGATTTGCGCAATAGGAAATGGCAAAGAATTATACTCATCGCAGTGGCATAGTGAAGGTTATCTTCCTGGCGGTCGGGGTGGTGTTCGTGCTCCGGCTGTCGATGCTGCAACTGTTTGACAAGGAGTATAAGGAAAAGGCCGAGAACCAGTCGCTGCGCAACATCACGCAATATCCGGCCCGAGGGCTGATGTACGACCGCAACGGCAAGCTGCTGGTGTATAACGAAGCGGTGTACGACCTGATGGTAATCCCCCGCATGGTGAAGAACTTGGACACGGCGGCATTCTGCCGCGCGGTGGGCATCACCCGCGAAGACTTCAACGCCCGCATGGAGAAAGCCTACATCTACTCGCCCTATTCGGCATCGATTTTTATGAAACAGATTTCGAAAGAGGATTTTGGGCGATGGGAGAACGTGTTGTACAAGTTCAAGGGCTTCTACATTTCCAAGCGCACACTGCGCATCTACGACAAGCCGATAGCGGCCCATGTGCTGGGGTATGTGGGCGAGGTGAACGAGCGCGACCTGGAGAAGAACCCCTACTACAAGCGGGGCGACTATATAGGCAAAAGCGGGCTGGAAGCCTCGTATGAGGAGGAGCTGCGCGGAGTGAAAGGCAAGAAAATCATGCAGGTGGACGTACACAACCGCGAGATTGGCCCTTACATGCACGGGCAGTTGGACACCATGCCGATGGAGGGGATGAACCTCTATACCACCATCGACGCCGACCTGCAGGAATATGCCGAGAAGGTGATGGCCAACAAGCGCGGCTGCATCGTGGCCATTGAACCCTCGACCGGCGAGGTGCTGACCCTCCTTTCCGCCCCCTGCTATGACCCCAACCTGCTGGTGGGGCGCATCCGCGGAGAGAATTTCAAGAAGCTGAACAGCGACATATCGAAACCCCTGTTCAACCGCGCCCTGCAGGCGCAGTATCCGCCGGGCTCCATCTTCAAGGTGGCGCAGGCCATGATTGCGCTGCATCTGGGTGTCATCACGCCGCAGACGGGATTTGTGTGCGACAAGGTGATAGGGTGCCACAACCACCCGAGCGCCCGGAGTGTGCAGGAGGCCATCAAGATGTCGTGCAACCCATATTTTTACTACACCTACCGCCGTGTGATACAGCAGGGCAAGTACAAGAACATCTATAAGGACAGCCAGTACGGGCTGACGGTGTGGCACGACTACATGACGCGGTTCGGCTTCGGCTACCGGCTGCCCATCGACCTGCCCAACGTGAAGCAAGGCAATATTCCCGACACGGCGTTCTACAACAAGTGGTACGGCCGCGAGCGGTGGGCCTTCACCACCATCTATTCCAACAGTATAGGGCAAGGCGAGGTGGAGGTGGTGCCGCTGCAGATGGCCAACCTGGCCTGCATTGTGGCCAACCGGGGCTACTTCTACACTCCGCACCTGGTGCGCTACTACGGCCCCGACTCGATCCGTCCGCCAGAGTTTTACGAGAAACACGAGACGGGCATCGAGCGCGAGTATTTCGACATCGCGGCGCGGGGCATGTATGACGTGGTGCACGGCGCGGGCGGCACGGCCCACAAGGCCGATATCCCGGACATAGACGTGTGCGGCAAGACGGGCACCGCCGAGAACTACGGCAACGACCACTCGGTGTTCATTGCTTTCGCCCCGAAGGACAAGCCGAAGATTGCCGTGGCGGTATATGTCGAGAACGCCCAGGGCGGCGGCGGCACATGGGCAGCCCCCATCGCAAGCCTGATTATCGAGAAGTATATCCGCGGCGAAGTGAAGCGCACGGACATGGAGAAATATTATACCGAAATCAATCCCTGCCAGAAGCTGCCGCTGACGCGCAGGATTAAGAAACCCCGCAAAAGATGATGACTGCCAACCGCATGCCCGCCACCGAGAAGAAACGCTACGACTGGGTACCCATACTGCTGTATCTGGCTATCGTGCTGTTCGGCTGGCTGAACATCTACGCCGCTTGCTATGACGAGAACCACGCCCAGATATTTGACTTCTCGCGCCAGCACGGCAAGCAGCTGCTGTGGATGGGGACGGCATTTGTGGTGGCGGTGTGTGTGCTGCTGATACATCCACGGGTGTTCTCCAACGGGTCGTACATCATCTATGGGGTTGTGCTGCTGCTGCTTGTGGCCACGCTGTTTGTCGGCACGGTGACTAACGGGGGCCAGTCGTGGATTGACTTCGGGGCGTTCAAACTACAGCCGTCGGAGTTTGCCAAGTTTGCCACGGCCCTGGCTCTGTCCAAGTACATCAGCGCCATCGACATAGACTTGAAGTTGCCACGCACACGCCTGACGCTGGCCCTGCTGGCTATAGTGCCTGCGGGTCTCATTTTCCTGCAGCACGACACGGGGTCCGCCCTCGTGTTTCTGGCGTTCCTGCTGCCGTTTTTCCGCGAAGGGCTTTCACACTATATTCTGCTCGTCGGCTTGCTGGCCATTGTGCTGTTTGTGTCGGCCTTGCTCATCAACCAATTCCTGCTGATGGGCATCCTGCTGGTCATCTGTCTGCTGTACCTTTTCGTGTGGCTCTCGAAGCGCACATCGAAAAATTATTGGCACACGGCCATCTTCTTTGTGGTGTGCTGCCTGTTCACACTGTCGGTAGATTTCACCTTCGAGAACGTGCTGGAAACCCACCAGCGCAACCGCATCTATGTGCTGCTGGGCAAGGTGGAGGATCCGCGCGGCGTGGGCTACAACGTGAACCAGGCTAAAATCGCCATCGGGTCGGGCGGACTGGTGGGCAAAGGGTTCCTGAATGGCACCATCACCAAGGCCGATTTCGTGCCCGAACAGGAAACGGATTTCATTTTCTGCACCGTGGGCGAGGAATGGGGCTTTGTGGGGAGTCTGGCGCTGATAGCGGCCTATGTGTGGCTACTAATCCACCTGATTACGATGGCGGAGCGACAGCGGTCGGTCTTTTCGCGGTTCTATGGCTATTGTGTGGCCTCCATCCTGTTTTTCCACTTTGCGGTGAATATCGGCATGGTGCTGGGGCTGGTGCCCGTCATCGGCATCCCGCTGCCTTACTTCAGCTATGGAGGGTCGTCGCTCATCGCCTTCACGCTGCTGCTGTTCATCTTCATCCGTCAGGATGCCGACCGCAATGCTTTGATTTGAAGAATAAAAAACAATATACAACATAACAACCCATCACTTTTTCACTATGCCCAAGAATACTACCAACAAGCGTGTATGTTCTTTCTGCGGACGCCCGGAGTCGCGGGTTTCCATGCTTTTTTCTGGCATGGGCGAGAGCTGCATCTGCGACAGCTGCGTGGAGCAGGCCTACGGCTTCCTGCACGAAAGGATGCACAAGGAGTCGGCACAGAGCAACCCCCTGGCCGGACTGGACCACATACCCACCCCCGCCGAAATCAAAAAACACCTGGACCAGTATGTGATTGGTCAGGAGGATGCCAAGCGCGCCCTCTCGGTGGCGGTATACAACCACTACAAACGCATCAAATATTCCGACGAGCAGCACGACCCCAACGAGGTGGAAATCGAGAAGTCGAACATCATCATCGTGGGCGAGACCGGCACCGGCAAGACCCTTCTGGCCCGCACGATAGCCAAGGTGCTGCATGTGCCATTCTGCATTGCCGACGCCACTACGCTCACCGAGGCGGGCTACGTGGGCGACGATGTGGAGAATGTGCTGGTGCGCCTGCTGCAGGCGGCGGACTACAACGTGGCGGCCGCCGAGCGAGGCATTGTATTCATAGACGAGATTGACAAGATAGCCCGCAAGAGCGACAATCCCTCCATCACTCGCGACGTGTCGGGCGAAGGGGTTCAGCAGGCTATGCTGAAACTGCTCGAAGGGGCGGTGGTGAGTGTACCCCCGCAGGGAGGCCGCAAGCACCCCGAACAGCCCATGATACAGGTGAACACCCGCAACATACTGTTTATTGCCGGCGGGGCTTTCGACGGCATTGAGCGCTCTATCGCCTCGCGTCTGCGGTCGAATGTGATAGGCTACAACGGCACCGGCACCCGCCGCGAGCTGGACCGCCACAACATGCTGAAGTATATCCTGCCCATGGACTTGAAACATTTCGGGTTGATACCGGAGTTGGTGGGGCGTTTTCCGATGCTCACCCACCTACAGCCGCTGGATGCCGAGGCCCTGCGCCGCATCCTTACCGAACCGCGCAACGCCTTAGTGAAGCAGTATCAGGCCCTCTTCAAGATGGACGGGATAGACCTGGTGTTCGAACCGGAGGCCCTACAGGCTGTGGTGGACACGGCGGTGCACTACAAGCTGGGGGCCCGAGGCCTCCGCTCAATCATGGAGAGCATCATGACGGACTATATGTTCTCCCTGCCGGAGCGTGCTGCGGGAACTACGCTGCACATCACCGGCACATTGGCACATGAGAAGATAAACAGCGCAAACATCAATACCTCATTATTACAATAAACCTTAAAACATTATGAAGAAAGTATTTGTATTGGCCCTGATTCTCACCCTAGTGGCAGGAGGCGTACAGGCCCAGAAACGCAACAACCGCAAAAGCGGCAACTCGGTCCCCTCGTCGATGGTAGACTGCAAGGACAACAAGTCGGTCAACAACGTACAAAAAGCCCGCGATGTGCGTCAGCTCCCTCCGCCCGCCTCAGGCATGGATGCCCCGCTGAAAGAGGCTCTGGACCAACGGCGCACCATCCGCAACATCAGAGAGGAGCAACTGCCTATGGAGCTGGTGTCCTCACTGCTGTGGTGTACCTATGGCATCAACCGTCCCGAAGCGAACCGGCGCGTGGTTCCCTCGGCAGTCAACGTGCAGGAATTCGACATCTACTACTTTGACCAGCAAGGCATTTATCTATACAATGCCCAGAAAAACATACTGGAGATGGTGGTGGAAGGCGACCACCGCCCGGAGATAAGCCAGCAGCAATTCTTTGCCAAAGCCCCGGCATCGATAGTAATCGTGGCCAACTACGACCGCATGAGTGTGTTTAAGGACAAGGATGTCCGCGATTTTTATGCTGCCGTTGACTGCGGCTATGTGAGCCAGAATATCTACCTGTTCTGCTCGTCGGCCAAACTGGCCACAGTGGCCTGCGGCGGCATCAACCACGAAACCCTGACCAAACTGCTGGGCATCGGAAACGGTCGCCCGATGTTGGCCCACCCCGTGGGTTTTGAGGAATAGACGAAGGCTCACTGAGTCCTGACTGAAGAGTCTGCACGCAGCGGATAGGCAACGTTCCGGCGCCGCAGACTCTTCTGCCTTTCGGCCCACGGCCGGGAGGTGCAGACCCATCAGCCAACTATGAAGAAACACAAGTACACCTGCTTATGAAAATGCGACTCACCAAACAATTCGGGTTCGAAATGGCACATGCCCTGCCCGACTATCCCGGCAAGTGCCGCAACATACACGGCCACTCGTATAAACTGTTTGTCACCGTTGAAGGTCAACCGCTGGAGGGGGATTGTCTGCAGCCAAAAGGCACGGCCCCCGAGGGAATGCTGGTGGACTTCCATCAGCTGAAAATGATTGTGGAGGAGGCCATCGTAAGCCGTTTCGACCATGCGCTGGTATTGCCACGCAAGGAGGGGACCGAGACTCCTGCCGACAGCTTGGGTGGCTACCAGGCCAAAGTGATTATGCTCGATTTCCCTCCCACCACGGAGAATCTACTCGTCCACTTCGCCCAACTGCTGGATGGCCGTCTGCCAGAAGGCACACGGCTGTATGCACTGAAGCTGTATGAGACCGAGACCTCGTGCGGCGAGCTGATATTGTAGTTCACATCCGCGCCACACGCCGGGCATCAGTAGTTGGATATATAGAGCAGCCGCCCGTCGTAGAAAGTGTTGTATTGGTAGAGGGGGCATGAGGTGAGGCTGCCGTCGAGGGGGAAGCCGTCGCCGAAAGTGCTGAACTGCGACCCGCATTCGGGACACCGCAACACGAGATTGCCATACCCTTCGTCCATTTCGAGCAGACCCCGGTCGTAAGGGCAGGTACACTCGTAGGCCGCGAATTCCTCCCATGCGGTGCGGACCACCACCACCCCTTGGTAGCCTCCAATCAAGTACTCGTAACCGCTCATCGTGTTCAGACCAGGGTAGAGGGGCGAGTTGGGATCAATCTGGCAGGTGGCATCCCCTACCGGCACATTACAATAAGACTCTTTTCCACAGCCACCGACGATGGCCACGGAAAAGAGCAGTATGAGAGCCAGCGGCGGCTTAGCGGCCCTGGCCATAGTCGCCATAGAGGGTTTTGAGCAATACATCGCCCACGGCTTTGAGGCTGTTCTTGTCGACATGCTCAAGGTTGTCGCCCATGGTATGCCAGTATTTGAAGAAACTGCAGCCGGGAGTGTTTTGCACGATGTCAATCATTGGGGTGCCGGACAGGCGGTTGACATAATAGTGGTCGTCGAGAATGGGGTCGGTTTCGAGGTTGACGAACATTTTGCCATAGCCAAGGGCATCGGCCACGGTCCAAATCTTGTTCATGATGCCAGAGGCGTACTCGCGGCTGAACTGCTCCTTGGTATAGCGTGGGGCTTGGGTACCCACCATGTCGAGCAACACGCCGAAGGTGGCTCTGTAGAAAGGAGTATGGGGGTTGCGGCTCCAGTATTGCGAGCCCTTGCACCAGCTGTCGTTGGAGGGTTCGCTGGCCCATTCGGGCACCCCCTGATCTTCCACATCGAAAAAGATGATGTCGATGGGTATCGAGATCCGGTCGGTGGAGATGGCGCGGGCCAGTTCCATCAACACGGCCACACCGCTGGCGCCGTCGTTGGCGCCGTCGAAAGGCTTGCGGTGGTTATTCTTGTCGGGGTCGTGGTCGGCCCACATGCGACTGTCCCAGTGGGCAGCCAGAAGCACCCGCCCGTTCTCGGACGCGCCGGGGCGGGCATTGAGGGTGGCGATGATGTTCTTGCCCCGCACCTCTTGCCCGTTCCAAAGCGTGGTGGGGAAATCTTGCACGATGACGGTGTCGCACCAGTGGCGCATCTGCCGGGCCAGATAGTCGGCACAGCGAAGCTGCCCCTGGCTGCCCGGAGTGCGGTAGCCACAGGCCACCTGAGCGGCAACATAGCCATAGGCACTGTCGGCATTGAAATCGGGAATCGCCACATTATTGTAGTTTATCGCACTG
>Ga0247611_10001752_pt1 | contig 37993 bp, 47 predicted proteins | sample 177DNAGHGhighgp2_FD_192422 | JGI IMG/M metagenome (GOLD analysis project Ga0247611, IMG submission 192422) | Sheep rumen microbial communities from Palmerston North, Manawatu-Wanganui, New Zealand - 1770 DNA GHGhigh gp2 | ecosystem: Host-associated > Mammals > Digestive system > Stomach > Rumen... | reverse complement strand
CTGAAATCACAAAGTTCTGCAGGCATAATCTTTCTGTTTTAGAGTTTATAAATGTGGGCGCGGTGTCCGAGGCTTTTAACCGTGGCTTCACGTACACCACACCGCACCCAACATGTGACTTTAGATAGCAACCTGTACCAGGTCATCCTCACCAATCAGAGTGCCGAGCTTGGAAGCGGCATAGATGAAGTTGTCGCGCTTGCGGTCGTCGAACTTCACGGTGAGAGAAGCGTAGCGGTCCTTGTCGGCTGTACCGACAAACAGGTTCTGAGGAGAACAGAGCACGGCGCGGTGCGGGCAGTTCAGCTTCAGGTTGCCGTTGTCAACGAAGGACTCGTACTTGCGAATCATACGGTCCCAAATGTCGACTACGAGCACAGGATGACCATCGTACTCCGACAGCTGGATTCCTGACATAATCTTCTCTACAGGCATCTGAATGTTGTTCAGATTCTTCACATCGTTGCGAAGAGCCTTGAAGAAGGAGTTCGTCATGAAGATGGCGTGATCCTCCTTGTCGAAGATACGGCTATCGGCTTCGGAGAGCAGGTCATCCATGACACCAACTGCGTATCCCTTTACGCGGACAGCAAGCTTCTGAGCTGTGTAGCTCTCAGCATTGTTGGCAGTAACCTGAATCTGCTGACCGGGTTTCTCGGCGATGATGGCCTGCAGGCGCTTCCAGAGACCGTCGCAGACGGTGAGCAGCTTGAGGTTGATACCCTCGGTGATGTTACCACCCTCGGAAACATGCTTGGCTTTCTTGTCGCCAAACCATGCGAGACGCCAGAACATATCGTTGATAGCGCTCTTGAGCAGAGGAATGAGGAACTTATCCCAGTAGGGAGTGTCCTGCAGGTCAGCACGCTCGGTGCCTTCCTTCATGCCTAACTTGGCAACGGTGTCCTCCAGGTCCTCATAGCAGATGCTCTTAGGAATCTGCCACTTGCCGAGCTCCCAGGTCTTCTCGAAACCTGTGATTTCGACATCGGTGTACTCGGGGTCACAACCGCCGCCTTCCTCGCCAACGTCGCCCATGCGGTCAACGTAGCCCAGCTTTTTACCGTCCTGAACTCCCGTAACAGGCGTGATGACACGCTCCAGGTCAGGGTCGTTGAAAACGGAGGTGAACAAGAGCTCGTTAAGGTCTCTTATCGCACCATTGTCTACAGTGAATTGTTCAAAGTTCATTGTGAGTCGTTTTAAGTGTTATACAATCGTGTTTACTTGCGGGCGTTACGCTTAGCCTCCTGACGCTCACGCTCCTCGCGTAGCATCTGCTGAGTGCGTGTCTCACCCTCCTGACGCTTGCCCTGGCCCTTGCTCTCTACGAAAGTGCGGTTACCCGGGTGGAAAGTTGACTGCATCTTGCACACATTATCCAGCCAAGCCTTGCCGCCGGCCTTCGTCACTGTGGCAATGATAGCCTTCTCTTCCTCGCTCTTCTGGTTCTCAGTGAGCGTCTGCTTCTCAGCTTCGAGGTTGGCCTTGTCAGTGACAAGAGCCTGCTTCTCAGAGGTCAGCGTACCTACGGCAGCTGTCAGATTCTCCTTGTCAGTGGTCAAGGACTGCACCTGCTGTTCGAGAGAACTCTTTTCGGATTCGAGGTTAGACTTCTCCTCCTTCAGAGCGGTGTTCTCAGCAGTCAGTGTCTCAACCTGAGAGGTAAGGTCTGCTACCTGCTGCTTCAAAGCGTTCACGTCATCGTCGTCATTGTTGTCGGCGGGGGTGATGCTCTCGATCTTCTCGTCAGCGACGACAATCACGGTGCCATCGTCAAGGGTGTATGTGCCATTGGGATAGGCCTTGTCACCTACCTGCGGGTCACCATCCTCACGCTCTACCGTGAACTCGCTGCCGTCAGCTGCGGTAATCTTCTGATTGAGGATAGCGGATTCCACGTCCTCAATCTTGCTGAGACCCAACATGCGCAGAGCCTTATCCAGCAAATTCTTCTTTACTTTTGTCTCTTCCATATTTTTATTTGATTTGGTGGTTTTCGTTGCCGTGTTAGGGGCAAGGGTGTCGGAGATAAAGCCCAGTTCCTTAGCCTTCTCCATATCCACGAACTTGTCCTCATTCATCAAGTTCTGCAGCGTCTCTCGGTCTGTGCCAGTGCGCTCAACATAGAGGTCGAGAATCTTGTTCTGCTCCTCCATGAGGGAAAGCTGCTGTGCGTCAAGCTTGCCCTTCATCTTCTCCAGCTCATCTGCCGTCAGGCGCTCCATGGTGCAGAGGTCAAGCCATGCGAGACTTGGGTTGTGAATACACATCTTGGCATTTGCGAAAGCAAAGCGTCTCTCCTTTGGGGCTGCAAGTAGGATGATAGTTGCCATTGACGAGCACTGCCCTTCAATGGTAGCAGAAATCTCCTTGCCCGACTGACGAAGGGCGTCATAGATAGCCCATCCCTCGATGCAGTCACCGCCGGGGCAGTGCAGCTTCAGTTCGATGGTGTTGTCACCCTCGTCTATGTTGCTGATGAAGTCGTGAATGTCCTTATAGCAAACCGAGTCCATTCCGAACCAGTCGCGGTACATCACCTTGGTCTCTTCATCAACGATTTCGTTGTAGATACATAGTTTTGCCATTTTCTTCCGGTGTTTGATTCTACGGCAAAATTACAATAATAAAAAACACGAATCATTATTATCTGTCTGCTTTCCGCTGAACTGAAAAGTGCAGTCCAGACACCTAAAAAAGCCCCTAAATATAGCGGTTTTAGGGGGAGGTATAGACACAAAAATGCCTGCTATCCATCACGGACGGCAGGCATCCCTTCAAAACTTAATACTGAGTAAGGTGTGCTATTCACCATCACTCAACTAAACAAACGGCTAAATCACCATTCGTTATATCTTAGCAAACATCGTATGGGTGTAACCCTTGTATCTCCCACGCTACCGATTTTGCATATTCAAGGTTTTCTGACAAGTACGCAGATACCTCGCTAAAGTTCTCTTTATCGCCGTGAAAATCTTCACAACCCATAGCCTCACAAAACGCGATGGCTCTTTTCTGTCTCTCTGTTGTCATTGCTCAAACTCTTTACAAGCGGTATTCCAAGGCTCTACTAAGCCTCTGCCACAGCCACATATCCAATCGTCGCCGTCCTTTGAGAGATAAATGCAATCACTACAGATATGCTTACTATTTTTCTTCATGTCTTTTTCGCAATGAAGATGCAGCAGCTTGCGGATCTTCCCGTAACGTGGGCTCGTACTTGCGGACTACCTGACGCCAATTCGTCACCACAAGCGCTGCATCTAATTGTTATTCCTTGAAGCCATGCTTGGCGTTATACTTTCGCTGACGCTCATAGTATTTCAACATTTTCTTCCATTCTTTAGGGTTGTCTGCAGAGTTCCCTTCTTCTTTCGGCCAAAAGGTAACGGAGCAACACTGATTTTTCTCCCTTTTATTCTCAGTGTGAACATAAACCGATACCGTAGTCCAGTATTTCATCGGCATTACCTGTACGCTCATGCAGACCTTATCTTTGTAAGACTGCTTATTCAGTTCAAGCAGAGCCTCATGTATCTCTGCTATTGTCTTGGGGCATTTTGCTGGAATTTCCATAATTCTTTGAAGTTTTGAAGTTACTATTTCGGTTATTACTCTCTCTCATGCTACTGCAAGTGCCTGGTGGATGGCCCAGAAGTCTTTCTCGGAGACCTTCATTTCGTCACCGTCCTCGTTGTATGCGGTTACAGACAGCAGCTCAACATCGCAGGGGCACCAGTAGGACAAATCCTCTATGTTGTTATAGGCAAACTCATTGTGGACGTTCAAATCCTCAATGTAGTCAGCGGTCACGTTGTAGTCAACGTAGATGATGTTTTTGCCTTGCTCAAACTCGGCTTCTCTTACTGAAGTGAAGCTGTTGCAGACTTCCGTGTTGTTGATGAACTCGGCAATGGCTTTGATGGTCTTTGGGGATAACTTAATAGCTTTCATACTCTTTTGTTTTGAAGGGTTATATCTTATTTGACATTACAAAGGTAGTAAGAAATAATCAAATGCGCAAATTTTGCTGCAAATATTTTATCATTTCCACAAAATATTTTCACCCTTCGTCTCGGAAGTAAAAAGACTGAGTAATAACGTACCTCCCTCGCTCCTCATGCTCTATGTCAGAGTACACGTTTTGCTCCTCGCTTTCCATATCTTTTAGCCGTTCCTCCAGTATTTTGAAGGCGCTAACATAGTCACCGCCAAACTCCTTCGATACGTGCCATGTGACCACGTTGTAACTCCAACTCACCATCACCACACAGCCCTCGACATATCCAATGGCCCTGTTCTTATCGTAGATGACGGTGTAGTTCTCAAACATGCTCTCAATCCAATCGGTCGTTACGTCTTTCTCGTTGACCAAAGCAGGTATTCTTTTTTCTCTCATAGCTATTCCTCTCCAAGTGCAAAGAAAACATCATCTTCATCGCCGAACTCTCGCCACCAATCTTCTTCGAGGTCATTGTCCTGGCCGTACTCATCCATGAGCTCACTGATTTCGTCCGCTATCCTTTGGTTGGCAAAGGTAATGTCACAGCGGAAATTGCCGATCCGCTCCAATGCCACCTGCTTCTCTGCCTCCGACCAACGATGATTATCTCGGACGTGCTGGATGGCTTTCTGATAATGATTTCCCATTATGCTCTGTATGTCGGTTTGTACTCCCATTGATTTACCACTCTATTCTTATAGTCATAGACTTTCACCTCGAATTTCTCAACAGGAATGAAATTCTGCCTTCCGGCTCTTTCGGCGATGAAATCATTGACAACGTTCACAATTTCTTCCTTCTTGCTCTCGATCTTGACGATAACGGAAGTTTTACCAGTCCTCGTCTTTCGGACTAAATGCTCTGTGATGATTGCTTTCATGGCCTGCCCTCCTTTAGTTCATTAAGAGGGTCAGGTCATAGGCTCCCATCGGGTCTGCCATAGTTCCACAGAAGGCTGCTACTATCTGTACGTCGATGTCGGCTTTCAGTTCTTCGCTGCTGATAGTGTAGCGGTAAACCTTGCGGTGACCACATTCACCAAGGACTCCCTCGTAGTCGCTGCTGATGAAGGTCAGTGTTGCGCCCAGATTCTCAACTACTCCGTTGATGTCGGAAAGAAGGAATGACAGGCCGCGCCAATCAGTATCGCGGTAGATATGAGAAGTTGAGCGTGACTTTTCAACAGCTTTGTAAATCCGGTTTGTGAAAGTTCTCTTTTGCATAACTCTGAAGTTTTGAAGGGTTTATTATTGTATCTTATTTACATTACAAAGGTAGGCATATTTTATCATATACGCAAATTTTACTAAACATTTTTACCCTCCTAATCTTAAAAGAAACTAACGTAAAAAAGGGGCATCCACGCTCGGACACCCCTAACCCTCCCTATGAAAGTTCAAAACTCCAAAAGTGTAAATAAGATATCGGGAAGGCTTAGCTCAAAAGATGACGATAATGGGAATTGTCGTCTCACCATCATCTTCTACAGATGCGTAAACACTGAGGTCCAGCTCACTGCAGAATCTCACGATGTCAGGCAAGCAGAAAATCGTCTGCTGGTCTGTGTTCAACGGACTCGGCTTTACCTTGATGGCGGGTGTCACACCACCGTCCAGGAATGGCTCTACCTCACACTTGCAATCCTCGATGCACTCTTCATCGAGCATCTTCCGTAACTCAGCGGCAAAGTACCGCATTTCTGTCTCGTCATGTTTCATTCTCAAAATGCTTTATTGGTTCGTATTACTTTTGTACCTTATGACAACCCCAGGGTGTTCTGTCGGATCTTCGTTTGGCTCGAATTGCACCTTGCCACTATGCAGAGCAAACTCCTTCATCTTCTTGGAATCGCCTCCATGGTTGATGTAGATTTCTCTATCCCAGTACATATCGTAACGAGGTTCGTCCGTCGTACTTGTAAACATTTCGTAGAGCAGGGCATTGAGCTTATCTTTATCCCCATCATCCTTGATAGGGATAAGAGCGTTCAGCTGCTTGCACAGCTTTTTCATCTTGCTAAAATATTCTCTCCGTCTCATTTGTCATCGTGCTTTTTGGGTTGAAAAGCTGTTTTCTCGCCATCTGGAGTGTGGCATATTCCTGGATAGGTGCAACCTAACTTGCCACCATCCACAATAATACACCACTCGCAATCTCTACAATTCATACGCTAATCTTCTAACGGTTCGTACATCGTGCAGTTGTCAGGGTCAGGACTGTTGTAGGTGGCCCACTCGTCTTGAATCTCCTTCGACTCTCCAGCAAGCCACGCTCTATAGCATGACTTTCGTCTGGGGCAGTTCTCTGTATCACAGTGAGCCACGTCTGAAATATAGACTTTCTGCATGGGCTATTTGTAATCAGTACAGACAAAAGAGTCAGAGGCGACACGCCCAGCATGGAGCCGGCACATTCCAAAACCCGTGTCAGTTATGCCATACCACTTGCAGCTACCGCACCGGACACGCTCTATTGGCACGTCTTCCTTTCTCGCCTTCAATTCTTGGGCACGTCCAATCAGATAGTTTGCGAGGTCTTTCAGCTCCTTAATGCTTTCAAAGTTCACAATGATTCCTTTGGAGGTCTCGCCTGACGATTCCTTTATTTTCAGCTCTACATCAAAAGCCTCACCTTCTCCCTCTGTAAAAGAGGCAATGATATTCAACTTACCGTACTTCTTCATAATCTCAATCTTTTAGTTCAAACGTATATGCTATCGCCCAAGGATTGCTCTCCATGGTTCCCTTACCACTGAGGCGGTCTATGAGTGAAGTGTAAGCCCCGAAAGGACTGAGGAACACGTCTAAGATACGCTCACGCTCCAATCCATCGGCATAAAGCCCGTCAACATGGTAGGTTGGCGTCGCCGTCGCTGGCTCAGCACACTGGAATACTCCTTCTCTCATGCAATCCTCACTGCTGATGTCCTGCAGTCGCTCGATCTTCCTGTCTGTGATGCAGATATGGTGAGGCATAAGGCTTGCTTTTACGAACATCTTATTTCTCCATCCTGCAGACTTGCGCAACTCAGTTTCATCTTGCGCTTTGAATGCTTCGTATATTGGATTGTCTGGGTCTTTCTTCATTTCCCGGAAGATGACTCTGTAGGACTGAGCAATAGCCACTACATCGCCCACGTCAAAAGGTGCGTAAATCTTCAGCATGTCTTTCTTCCACCTTTCTTCGAGTGCAGGAATTTCCGACCACTCCAGCACCAGCTCATCTTTGAACTTGATGATGCGCCTGGTCATTGTCTTTCGGCGTTTCAGAACATCGTCCGTAAGGCCGAACTTATCAGCAAACATTATCTTCCTCATAGCAATCTACCAAATGAAGATTCCACCGATTACGGCAGCTGCCAAAACAGCCACAATTAGCACAAAACAACCTACCGCAGCGCCTACCCCATAAGGGTCGCTCTCTTTTCCACTTCTAATCGCATAAGCGACTCCAGCAATCACTATCACGGCTATCAAAAGCCATGCCCAATGAAAATGTAAACTAATCATACTTCGTTATCTCCTATTTCGTTAGATGAATCTTTTCCTGGTGTCTGAATCTGCCTCGGTTTCTTCAAGGCAGCAATGAGGTTGTCGGCATGAGCCACAGAATCACTGGCTATCAGTTCTGACACATTCTTGAAGCCTTCATTTACTGCGCGTCGTGCCATCTGCTCCATGAGCATAGGACTTTGGATTATCCCTGTCCACATGGCTTGCATGGCCATACCTGCAAACTGAGCTCGATACGGCTCATAGTCGAAACTGTCTAAAAGTTCCACTTCTTCAGCGTCTAAGGTCAAGCCACCTTCCAGCTGTACCCTGCCATTATCACAAATTTTCTTTACAGACAGGACAACACCCGAGCATTTTATCCTTGCCTTAATAACTGCTTTGTTGTTCATTCTTCTTTGAAATCAATGGTCTTTAGAATCTTCAAAAGTCGCGCCAACTCGAAATTTCTGTAGGCGGTCATAGCGTAGGTGTGGGGGTGTGAGTGGTTGTAACCGAAGCGGCTGATATACTCCTGACAGGCCCGCTTGGTGAGGAAGGCACCTGTCTCGCGGCTGATGAAAGACACGTCGGCGACCTCTACTATATCGGCCTGCATCTTCAGCTCATCGCGGATGAAATCGGCCACATCGCCGATGTCGTCTTGGTCAACGTCCTCGTGCCAAATTCGGTGAACTTCCTCGGGGTAGTCGCCAATGTACTCTCCCACAAACTCTATGCAGCCCTTCAGGTCTCGCACATCGCCGTCGCCAAGGTGCACCTTCGTCTCGCCACACCCATCGGGCACGGCATCCTCTTTCGTCTCGATAATCCCCCAATACACAGGGTCAGCATTTCCGTCGTTTTCTTGGGTGTTCAACTCATGCTGCAATTCCTTCAGGAAATCATAATCTTCTTTCGGTAATTCTATCTTTTTCATTCTTCGTCCTCCTCTTGTTTGAATATCGGTTTGTCACATTTGCACATCTGCATCTTTACTTCGTCGGTGATGAAAAGCTCGTCGCCTTCGGCAACCGCATTTTTGATGTCCTCACCAGTATCAGGGGCAACGCCATATCCCAAGGCAGCAGCAAAGTACACGCGGCCACACTTTGCACAGCGGGCAGCGAGTATAGGCTGTTTAATCGGGTTGGTGTCTATGTACTCCTTCTGTCCGGCCAATGCCTGAACAATGCAGAACTCAGCCTTTCGCAGCCACACGTTAGCCTTGCGAAGTTCCAAGCATCTATCTCGATCTTCCTTTGGCATCGGCTGGCGACTCTGGGAAGCCAGCTTGTTATAGTGCCGGATTTGATTCTCATTCCTGGTCACTATCTCTTTGATAATCTCCAATCTCCTACTCATGGCCATCCTCCATTTCATCAAGTTCATCTTCAATGGCCCGCTGTGCGAAAGCCTTGATTTTGTCATTGGTCATTCGCTCATCGGTCTCAAACAGGTGCTCCACCTTACGCATAGACATAGCACCATCCAGCAGATACATTCGTCTGCCTAAATCCGGGTCGAAAGACCTTTTAGGCTCTGCAATGTTGTACGAGGTCTGCTTACCTCTTGGATAAGCAATACCAGTGTTCGTCTCCTTGATGTGCTGTTGATTCTTCATAATGAGAACGCCAATCTTCGTCCTCGCATCTTTGAGGATGACTTCAAGCTGACCTTTCAGTTCCTCATCTACTACGATGCCAGCCAAGAGGTTGTACCCCATTTCGTAGTAAGGCTTCTTAACTTTCGTAATCATATCTTATCTCTTTTAAGTTACTCAATCATGGTTAGAGCAAGCTGGCAATGCTGAACGAGCGAAAAGCCTCTTTCTCCAAATCCCAATAGGACACAGCAGAATAACAGGGCTTGCGGTCTGTTCCTTTGTACTCATAGCTGATAGCAGAGCCTTTCAGTGTGCCGATGGCCTTGCGAATCTCACCATTAGCCTTGCGAAAGGTGAACTCTACCACTCCTACAGACATCTGGGCCTTGATTTTCATTGCCTGCCATGCTTTGCGAAGTGCTTCAGCAATGGTGCCGACGTCCTTTCTTTTGAGGATAGCCCAAGCAGCTTTCATTACCATACTCTTACTGACTCTCACGTTGTTTGATGCGATAGTTGCCATAATCTCTAAGTTTTGAAGTTTGTATCTTATTTACATTACAAAGGTACAAATAGTTTATCAAATACGCAAACATTACGGCAATTATTTTATCAAATCTGCAAATTATTTTTCTATCTCACCAAGCCGAACTTTCTCAGTATTCTACGGTACTCAGAATATATTCGATATTTGTCTGTATAGCTGAGAATATTGGCTATATCCAAGGAGTAGGAGGTGCAGCAGTATTCCACCTTATCCATCTTTCCGCCCATAGGGTTCCTGTAATGGCCGATGGCTGGTTTCAAGTGTGCGCTGTCTATATCCATAGTGACGCAGTAATCAGGGTCACAGCAGCCACTAAGCCAGTGGATAGCCTCGTCTGGAGGCTCCACAAAGAAGCAAAACCCAACGCTCGTAGTCAGGTAACCCTCATGCTTGCTTTTGTTCCTGAGGGTTTCACCTTTGCGGAGCGAAAGAAACTCATCTTCTGACATGAATCTGTGTACTATCATTCGTCTTTTGGTTTTAGTTCCTGAATAATCATATCGACCTCCAAGGCCATGACAGCAAGGGCAGCATGGTACGCTTCTTCATCGGTGGTCTCAGACAGGGCCTTAGAGTAGGCATCAAGCATTCGCTGTTTGGCTACCCAAAGCTTAGTGTAGATGTCACTGACACCAAAGTAGTAGCCATTCTTCCATGCCGATAGCTGACTACCACTAACATTGAAGTCTTTGTCTGTAGCGAGTGCTTTCAATCTCTCCATAGCAATCTTCCCTATTTGCTTGCTCATACTACTCATCCTCGTAGTCTTTCCAGTCAGAGCATGAGTCAAAGCTTTCCTTCTTCTCTCCAGTGAGAGCACACTTGTATGAAGGGCAGAAAGTGCCCTCGTTTTTTACGTGCTTACAGAAATAGCAGATTCTTTCTTTTTCCATAGTTTTAATCGAATAAAGTCATATCAGTTGTTACTGTCTTTGCCTTACGTTGTGGCTTCTTACGCTCTGTCTGGGTTTTCTTTGGCAGGTTCCAACCCTTTTCTTTAGCGACGGTCGCATTGAATTTGTACCAAACATCTTCATCCAAAAACTCAAAGTGCATGGTGCCCTTCTTGTAGCCCCTGCAGCGGAAGAATCCCCATTCAAACCATTCGCCCCACTCCTTACCAGGATTGAAGTTCATTGACGAAGCATAACGCGAGTAGTTCACGCAATCGAACAATGAGCCTATTTCGTCGTAGTTCTTTCCCGTCATGTTACACAGAGCCTTGCAGACATCATCCATCTTATTTCGTCCATAGTCCGACAACTCCACATAAGGTTTTGGCTTGTGATCGTACCAGTCATAACCGGAGCAGATGCTTGGCACTATGAAACGTCTGTTGACCATATAGTTCGCATTGGTTTTCCATGTCTCGCCTGCTGTGCTGTTCTCTGCACTGAAAGAGCAGATGAGGTCAAAAGCCTCAATGAGTGTGCGGAGCATACGCTGACCATTGGTCTGAATGACCATATCCACCACTCGGTAAATGTTTCCCATGGTGAACGGCATGCTCGACTGGGTTTCCACGAACTTGTTTATCTGCTCTCGCAACTCAGTGGTAGCGTATTTCTCCATGTTGAGCTTTCGGAAGATGATACGCCAGTAATGCTTTTGCAGCTCCTTCTTATAGCGCTGATGGCTTACCTCCGTCCTTCGGTCATCAGTGGTGCAGGCTCCAAAACGGATAGGTAAGTAGCCGTAGGTATTCTTTACTTGCTTTTCCTCTCCGGTCTTTTCATCTATCTCTGTACGGAAATCAAAGAAGTCAGCAGTCTCGTTAATCTCCTTCGACATCTTCATTACATCATCGAACATCTTGACGGCTGACACGTAGCGGTTCACAATGTCACGGACGAAATTATATTGCATCAGTCCTTCTTGCTCACCTCCCATAGCGTCAGTATCATATTGGTCGAAGAAGTAGCCGGAAAACTCGTCTGCACCTTCACCGTCTTTATACAACTTCACAAGGGCAACATGAACGTCTGTCTTTCTCTCGGCAGTCTTGAACACTTGACCAAGATATTCTTCTCGTCCATAGTTCTCGATCGTCTCTATCAGTTGTCGTTTCTTCCTGCTGTCGCTATAGCCATGATTGACGCTCTCGCTATTGCAGAGAGCAATGACCGCACACCCAGCGGGAGCTATCTCAAAAGCGTGCATGATATGCTCCACTCCCTTGCTGAAAGGCGGGTTCATAACTATAAGGTTGACGTGGCTCACCATGTCTGAGGTGACTGTCAGGAAATCCTCGGCTATCACGTCACACTTGCCGTTGAGCAGCTTCAGGTTGTTTTGGTCGTTCTCACAGGCAATGACCTCACCAGCACCATTCTTTTTCAGCCAGTCAACGATATTTCCCTTGCCAGCTGATGGCTCCAGTATCGTCTTACCTATAAAGTCCTCACCCATCATCATCTGCTCGATGACTGCTGTAGGGGTGGGGTAGAAATCCGGATTGTCTGTAAATATGTTCATGCTGTCAGTTCTTTATATGCCTCAGTGAATCGTACAGAGTTCTGAAGCACGTCAATAAGTTCTTTCTTCTTCTCGTATCTCCAAGGCAGGTTAGCGAAAGTGTAGGGTACGAATATTCCACCTTTTCGCTGGAAGGTCTCTAACGTCCAGTAGGAGCCTCGATAGGCTATCTGTCCACGCTTCTCTATCTGATTGGCTCTGCGTATGGCAACAAGCTTATACACTCCGTCGTCGCTATAAGCAACGATGCGCCTTGCTGTATTCTCAAAAACTTTGTTTGCCATAGGTCAGAGGGTGTAAATATACTCACGAACTTTCTTCAAATCATCCAGCTTGAGCGAATCAAGATAGTTGTGCAGAACGTTCAACAACTGGTTACGTTCTGTACGCTTTTTGCAGTAGTCCTCATATTCTGCCTTAGTACCAAGGAAAATGTTCCAACCACACCAATCTGCGCAGGTCATTGTTTCCTTCTCGAATTTCCGACGCCATTGTGGGCCATCAGTGGTGATGTACTTAGGGCCGATACTAACGACCTTTTCCTCTACGCCCTCCTGTCTTGAATCATTGGAGTAAACATAGACGACATCGCCTTTTTTAAGTTCTGAAAGTCTTTTCATAATCTCGAAGTTTTGAAGTCAATATCTTATTTGCATGAGCAAAGGTACAAAGAATTTATCAAATACGCAAGTTTTTAGCGTAAATTTTTCATCATTCATACTATTTGCTCTCTTTCCACCATTGGTGGGGTGTTGATTACTGGTTGTCGCCTCCAGAGGATGATAAAGCGTTCTCTCTGCTGCCTGGGTGATACGTGCGGCCACGGTTTCTGATAGGTTGGCTCCGGTTGCACAAACGCATTTGGTTTCGGGGTTGCGAGTGCTTTCTGCTATCCTCGGACTGATCTGGCGCAGTTCTAAACGCCTCGGCACATATAAAACCTCTTTGCCGGCTCGGTGGTTGGTATGGGCTTTCCCTTGCCCCTCCCTTATAGCGAGGAGTCGCGCATCGCTTTCAAGTTCCTTTTTTGTTTATGAGGTGGAAAGCAACTTCAAAGGTGCTACCGAAAATACGGATAAAACCACCTGGCCCTAATGAGGGGCTTTGTTGGTGCCGGAGGCTCGAACTCCAGCGCACAGCCTTATTACTGATTCACCACTGCTGGTTTCACAAGTTCTGTGATACCACGCTTGACTGTTTTCTTCGGGGCTTCCAGTTGGTCACAGATAGCAATCCTGTAGCCAGCCCTCACAAGCTTCGGAAGGTAGGTGTCGAGTGCATGGTATGGGAAACCTGCCATCTTCGTGCGGTCGGAGTTGCGCTTGGTAAGGGTGATGCCGAGCGTCTTTGCACATTTCTCTGCATCTTCCTCGTAGGTCTCATAGAAGTCACCGCAACGGAACAGAATAATAGCGTCCGGGTGCTTCTCCTTCAAGTCACGGTACTGCTTCAATATCGGAGTGAGTGCAACCACCTTGTGCTCAGGATGAGCGTCGATGAACTCCTGCAGGCGTGTCTCGCACTCCCATGAGAAGCAGATGTTGTTCTCGCATGAAGGGCTCCAGTTGAAATCAAACGCCTTCTGACCGTATTCGTTGCGGACAGCACCTTTGCAGTGCTTCTCATTAGCCACCTTAATGCAATAGTCTTGAATCTCGTCGAAGGTCTCAACTCCTTCCAACTGATAGCTGGTAGTGATATTTGTAATCTCACCTGTCATGTCACTATAAGTCTCAACTGAGAAAAATTTCTTTGCCATAATTCTTAAAGTTTTGAAGTTTATTATTATCTTATTTACACTACAAAGGTACAGAGTTTTTATCATATACGCAAATTTACCAACTTTTATTTTGGTTAGCTGATGTTAAAGTTTTAGGCCCTCAAACCGACTTTCACAAGCAGGTCGAAAGGGCATATTTGCACAGGAAAGGCTATCGGGCCTGAATGTTCTTATTTGCATAGGAAAGGCATGGGTACTTCTCTTTATTTGCTATGAATACCAAATTAAGCGTATTCAATACTGAACATCTATGCTGCGCTTGCTTCTGATGTTCTACAGATGTTTGTCTTACCAACGAAATGTAATCTTTCAATGTGTCCGAAAGAAGCGGGATAAGGTAGTCAATAGGCACGAACTCTTTGAAATATTCTTCGAGAGTTGGGTGATGTCCTCCTGCGTCGCTTTCTTCCATAAAATCGAGTACAGGCTGCGTTTGTTTCATTAGCCGTCCATTTTTATCTCTCGGCATTTCCTTTACACGTTTACTGAGGGCTATTGAACGGTTGAGTTTTGCTGCCAATCCAACAGCCCAAATACGGAATTTGTCTGCTTTGTTTTTACGGCTTTCAGTGCAGAGTGTAATAAGACCACTCTCATCTACAAATACACGGCTGACAATCTGCTTTATCCTTTTCACGAAATACTGTTGGGTGTGGCAGTTGCTCATTTTGACTATTCTATCTCCCTCCTTTTTGAGGAGTTCCAGAATGCGGCAAATATCCAATAAGCAGTACATCTTTTCGCCACTTTCTGTGACTACGATGTTCAATTCTCCAAATTTCACATCATAGAACTTTTGTACTTGTTCACTTTGTTTAACCATCTGATTTACAATTAGTTTTGATTATTATTTCTACTTGTAAAGGTACAAAGTTTTAATCAAATGCGCAACATTTACTAACTATATTTTCAGTTAGCTTGTGTTAAATTTATCACTTCTGCAACGTATTCTCGGAAAGTTTGAGTACCTTTGCAGAAAAATTGCTGCTTATGAAAAGATTTCTGCTTTCTATCGCCTTGCTAACAGCTATCACATCTTGTATTGCACAAGACACAGACAAACCCGTTTTCTTTCCTAAATTATTCGGGTTAAACAAAAGCTGTTCCGTTGGCCTCATTGGAGCAACGATGGATAATTTTAGCTACGGAGCGATGGGTGTCAACGCGACATTCTACGGCTTCTATGCAGACTTCATGTTTTGGCCAACTAAACATGGAAACTCTATTCCACTCGACAAATGGGAGGACCATCGTCAAATGGCTTTCCATGCAGGCTACCAAATACCATTCCATTATTATGACGGAGGTAGCATCCGACTTATACCATTGCTTGGATATGCCAAAATAGAGGAGGGAATCACAGACGGCAGCAACTACTATCTTGGCGACGGTGGTATAGTCAACAGCTTCACGGCAACAAACAAAAAGAGCGGCCTTGACTATGGTGCCGCCCTTGCTTTCAGTAATGCCGATAAGAAAATTGGGAGATACAACTTCTACCTTGGCTATACACGATATACAGCATGGATAGGTTTCGCCGTAGAGTTTGACCTCCGCAATCTAAAATAGCGTCTGCTGTTTCGCCTCTCCCTTCAGCCGATTCTCAGCAACAGCATAGAACTTCTCATTATTCTCTATGCCGATGTATTTCCTGCAAAGCCTTTGAGCGGCAACAGCCGTAGTGCCTGAGCCCAGGAATTGGTCAAGCACCACGTCACCTTCATTCGTTGACAAGCGGATGAAACGCTCCATTATCTCAGCGGGTTTCTGTGTTGGATGCAGCTTCTTACGGACTGACTGAGCATGGAGAATACGGCTATACATTTCGCTATCATCCATAGCTTTCAGTCCAGTACCAAGCTCATAGATACGAATGATAAACTCAGCGTTTTGAGCAAAGCGTTTCTTGTTGATGATTCCCAGAGGTTTCTCCCAAACGAGCAGGGCGAACTTATAGCCATGCTCCACAGCCCACCCAGCATATAACGGTATCTGGTCCTCGCAACAGAAGATGTATGCGTTCATCTTCTTCATCAGCCGAGGGGTCATATCCAACCAACGATAGATGTCATCCTTCGTGAACTGCACCTTGATCCTACACTCTCCACTCTCGTCATTGTAGTCATAGAGCGAAGTGTTGCTATGGCACTTCTCATTCTCACCGCGCTCAAACTTCCCATTGTGCTTACTGAAGCAATACGGCGGGTCGGTCACAATGAGGTCAATGCTATATGCTGGCAGGTCATCCATCACCTGCAGGTTGTCGCCAAATATCAGCCGGCTCTCCTTGATAGTGTTGATGTACCTCATAGCTTTACCCTCTTAGTCATACGGTCAATGAGTTTGTAGATGCCTCGCTCGGACATCTGGTATTTCTCCGAAAGGTGGTAAACGATATATCCCACCTTGTGATGCTTCGCCTTCATGTCCTTATATTCGGCCATGAGGTCAAGGTATTTGACATCTTTCGGGTCGATGCCGTTCTCTACTAAAGCCTCCATCAGAGACTTGTTAAGCTGAAATAATTCGTATCTGGTCATAATAACGTGATTTGGTTTTTACTTATAGGTTGTCAAGACTCTCGATAACATCTACCTTGCGCTGTGCGTCCGCAATCTCCACAACAGACACGACAGGACGAATCTCCTGCGCTGCCTCAGTATAGACGCGCTGAAGCTCCTCGGCATACATTGGAGCTTCCCTATAGCCGTTATTCAACGCCATCGGCACCACACCCTTGCCTACCTCGTTCATAGCAGCCAGCAAAGGCTCATAGAGTTTAGTGGCTCTTGCGGTCATCACATACTCTCCATTGCTGAGCATAGCAGGGATAGAGTCAGACGTGCCAGTGCCCGGCCCTGTCACCTTACCACCTGTGGCGTACTTGCTACCTCCTGATTTTTCAGAGCGTATGCTGTCTATCTGGCTGTTGGCCTGCTTCACCGTACTGATAGCAGTAGCGACATTGGCAAGCACCGTAGCCACCGTCGTAGCGATAGCTGCAAGGTTAGCCGGGTAAGGCAGGGATGCAGCGGAAGCAATACCAGCGGACAAAGCACGGCCTGTATCAATGGAAATCTGTGCCAGCGTGATAATCTCGCTCAATCTCACCATTGCCTCGTTGTTGTCTGCAAGAGCGTTGGCAAGAGAGACAAGGCTGTTGGTCACTGAGCGTACAGCGGTGAAGTAAGCCTTGCGGTTTTTCAAGTCGGCATTACGGAAAGCTGCCATTGCAGCATATTTATCTTTCTCAGCATTGAGCCGTCGGGTGTTGAACTGCTGTTCAGTCTCACCTTCCAACTGTCCCTGACGCACGATGTCATCATACTTCTGTGCCGCTGCCTGCTGACGCACGGCGAGGATAGCAAGCTCGCTGTCGTTCACCACGTCAAGGCGAAGCTGTTCCAAGCCCATTTGCTGCTCTACCCAGTCCTCACCGTTCTGCTGTTCACTCAGAATGCGCTGGGTTTCCCACATTTCCAGCTCGGTAATCTGGTCCATCAAAGCTTGCTGACGTTCACTTGCGAGCTGCTGCTGGTATTGCTGTTCAAGAATGAGGTTTTGACGACGTGACGCCTCCAGCACATTATTCTCCCTCTCGGCATATTCTTCTTTGACAGCAAGAATAGCTGCAGACCCTTCCTGTTGGATTTGCAGAAGGTTAGCTTGTGCCAATGCTGCGGCATCGGATTCAGCACCATACTGAGCAACGGCAGCGTCATATTGCTGCTGTGCTGCTGCATCGGCAATACGCTTCTTTTCCTCTGCATCAGCCACACGGTTTTCTCTCTCACGCTGCAGAGCGATAAGGTCAAGTTCTGCTTTCTCCTCATTCTGCTCTTTCTTCAGTTCCAACTCCTGACGAGAGCCTTTCATCACAACAGAGAGACGTGACTGAATAAGCTTCTGCTGATCCTGCACCTGACGCTCCCACTCCTTGTCATCGAGCTTGGCCAGTTCCTCGTTTTTCTTCTGCTCTTTGGCAAGGATTGTTTTCTCAATAGCAGTCCGGGCAGTCTCAGTGAGATTCTTTTCTGTAGCCAACTTCACCTTCAACTTGCGGATTTCGCCGTCATACTGCTGCTCCAGCTGTTGGCGACGTTTTGCAGCAGTATCTTTCATCAGGTCAAGCATGGCCTTCTCTGCTTCTTCGAGTGCCTTTGCTTCTAACTCAGCCTGTTTCTGTGCAGTGGTTTTGCCATTTCCGCCACGTCCACCACCACCGCCGCTGCCGCCTTTGCCTTGGCCAATCAGCGTATTATAGTCACTAAGGGCATCGTTCATCTTCTTTCGAGCGTCAAGCACCTGCTGAGTAGTAGCAGACTGGTCTTTGATGATTCGGTTATACTCTGCCTTCGCATCTTCCCAATCCTTCTTCGCATTAGCGACTTGTTGTTTGTATGGCATCTGCGATTTAGTGATGTCAGGCTTATTACCTCCACCGCCAGTACCAGGGCCTTCACCTATTGCATTTTTCTCTATGTCGATGCCATAAACATCAAGAATGGCCTGACGACGCCTTTTGATGTCGTCAACATCAGATTGGGCGCTGCTAACCCGCATTGAGGAACCCATCTTCTGACCAAGCCAAAAGAATACTTCTCCTTGTTGACCGGAAGAAGGGCCAGCAGCTACGGCATCTTGAGCTTTCTTTGCATCGTTAAGCTTTGCATTAGCCTCTGCAAGTTCCTCGCCAAGTTCTGCAAGCTTTTTCTTTGCTCCCTCAATTTCGTACATCTTTACGAGTGAAGTCAAATAATCATCGAGGGCTTTCTTGCTTGCCTTATATTTTCCTGTCGTTTCGTCCAACTGAGCATTGTAATTGGGGATGATTTTATTTAGCTCCTCAACGGCTTTCTTTCGTTGTTCCATTGACAACCTCTCATCCTCAGCAGCAGCTATAAGTGAGCGTATTTTGGTTTCTTCTTCAGCAACTTCTTTTGTCGCCTGTGTCCTAATATCGCTCATCATCTTTGACGTTTCACTTTCAGCACTTATAAGTTTCCCAAGCCAGCTTATCAGAGAAATAATTGCGTCAATAGCTATCGTGATTACTGCAGTCAGCGCAAAACTTCTTAGGGCAGTCTTTGAAGCCGTTACAAATCCTTGCACGGCAGTCTTAGCTACAGCCATTCCTCTTTGCCAGGCAGTACCTGTATTCATAGCAGCAGCTTTATTCCATGCTTGAACTTCGGCTAAGTCGGCCTTTGTCTTAGCTTTTTCAAGTTCTTCAAGCTTTCGCTTCTCTGCTGAAACCCTCGCTTTCAATATGATTTCAGCTTTACCATTTGCGTTTTCTGCAGCTAACATGTCCTTTTTGAGAGTCTGATTAAGAGTTTTATACTCTCTATCAATAGCCTTCTTTGCGGCTGTCGCTTGCTCTGCATTGGTGATTGCAGAATCACGTATCGCCACAAAAGATGTCTTTGCATGGTTGACCAATTTCAAGAAGCTTATACCTGCTATAAGCGAGATAACAAGTCGTAGCGTTCCGGCAAGGTTCTCCTCCAGGAAGTGCACCAATGAAGTAAGAGCCTTTAGCGGGGTCAGGAGTAAATCGCTGTTGCTTTGGCCAAGGGAAATCTTAAACGACTCCCATGCAGAAGAAAGGGTGAAGATAGCCTTTGATACGTCACTATAGGACTGCTCAAACATTCTTGCAGTAGTTCCGGCCACGTCAGCATGTACTAAATCTACATACGCTCCATGTAAATCATCAAGATTTTCTATCATTAAGCGAATAGCAGGAACAGCGTTTTCCCCAAACACCTTTGCAAGAGTTTCTGTCCCGTCTTTGGCTTCTAATATTCCACCTTCCTTCAATCGCTTTAATGTTCCTACAAGTCCATCAGCAGAAAATGAAGCAGAAGTTATCTCTACTCCATATTGCTTGAATGCATTACCACCATTCAAAGCTTCCCTTGACAAACTGGTAACAGCCTGTTTTACCGCCTCTATAGCATCTTCTCCTTTTATCTCGTTCCTTTCCAAGATATTTATAGCAGCGTTTAGCTGATTAACAGACACTCCCACGTCTTCCGACATCTGAGTAGCCTCGTCAAAAGTTTTCCACTTACCACCGAGAGTGACCAGCTTTTCGTCCAGTCGGTCGATATTACCTACCAATGCCATTACCTGCGGTGTGCAACGGCGACCGAACACGTCAGCAAGTTTGTTGGCAGAATCCTCGGCTTCCATGATGCCACTCTCCTTCAAACGCTGCAAGGTACGCGTCAGGCCCTCGGTTTCAAGGCTGGTCTGGTTGATGTCGATACCAAACTCCTTGAATACTTTTTGCTGCTTTGCCGTAGATGTAGAGAGGCCCAGGATAACCATTCGCAAGGCAGTACCAGCGTCAGCACCACGCACACCAACGTCTGCAAGGACACCAAGGGCAGCGTTCACCTCCTCGATGCTCTGGTTCAGGGCAGTACCAAAGGGGGCGGCGTTCTTCAGTGCCTCTGCAATCTCTATGATATTCGTTGCCGATGAAGCGGACACCTTAGACAGTACATCATTAGCGTGTACCATTTCTTCCTCGGTGACAGGCATTTTGAAACCTCGCATCGTGCGAATCATAATGTCGCTTGCTTCATTCAAGCTGATCGCATTAGCCTGAGCAAGCTGCAACGTCTTACTCAGAGCAAGGGTAGCCTCTTGTGCATTGAAACCACCACGCGACAGGTTCTCCATTGCCTGTGCCGCATCGGTGGCATGGTAGATAGTTTCCCTACCCATCTTTCGGGCTTCCTCGGTCATTACCCGCATATCTTCAGCAGAGGCATTGGTGACAGCTTTCACGCGAGCCATTGCGTCCTCGAAGTCACGGGTTACCTGTAGAACGTCCTTTGAAAAGGCAAGCATGGAACCACCAGCGACAGCCGTAACGATAGCTTTTCCGAGGTCAGTAGCCTTCGCTTTCAGCGTGTCTAAGCCTTTGGCCGCATCCTGATAGTTGCCAACATTGCGATAGAAGCGCTGGGTCTCGGCTTCGGCTTTCTTCAACTCATCAGTAATGCCATTGATTTTCTGCTTCAGCTCAATACCTTTTGCAGAATTGCGCTCGGCACGTCCCATGGCATCGTATTCTCTGGTAGCATCGGACAGTTGAGCGCGTAGCTGCTTCAAACTGCCCTCTTGGTCGATGACAGACTTTGTTGCAGATTTCAGCTGTGTTTCAAGCCCGGCTATCTTCGTCTGCAAGTCCTTTCCCCTGGCACTCTCACGTTCAGCCTTGGAAAGTCCTTCATACTCAGCCTTTGTCCTGTTGAGTTCTGCACGCAGGCTTTTGACAGAGCCTTCCTGCAGCTTCTCCACCTGAGAGGCTTGCTTTATCTGTTCTGTGAGGCCCTTAATCTTTGTGGCAAGTTCCTGACCTTTGGCAGACTCGCGTTCTGCCTTACCCAAATTCTCGTAAGACTCCTTTGCAGAGGCAAGCTGTGCTTTCAGTGATTTCACGCTTCCCTCCATCTGCTGCTGTGCCTTTATCTGGTTACTCACTTGGTTGGAGAGGACACGCAAGGCGTCGCCCTGCTGCTTGATATACACCTGTGAAGCAGAGAGGTTGCGGTCATACTCCTCTTGCGAGAGAGAACCGTCCTTCAACTGCTGCTTCAGCTCTTTTTGAAAAGCAATAGCGTCGGCAATAGCAGCACGGTATTTGGCGATACCAGCGATTGCCTGCTCATACCTTACCTGAATGTCGATAATTTTTACTCTTGTGTCTGCCATATCGTCTATTTTTCAATTTTTCTGATGATGAAGATTGTATTTTTATCGCTTCTCTGCGTGTGACTCAACCACCCGTGACTGCTCATCCTACACCATTCGTAAGCGAAATTATGCTTATAGTTCGCATCATAGTAGATGTTAGAGCACCAGCAAATAGTCAAGCCGGAAGGAACTATCTGATTGCCACCAATAGCTGACATCAGCGGCTCCAGTATCTTAATAATGGCTTCGCTTGAAATCGCCTTGCACTCTCCAGTAGAGGGCAGATAACCATGCTTACCTGACGGGAAAACGTCTGCCTGTGCAGCAAAGGCAGCAGCGCTATACGGCTCATCGATGAATACACCATCAGAGCCAGTGATTTCGGCAATGAGCGTCTGTGTATTCGTGTAGCCATCGTCATTCTCCCCATATTCCAATCCTGTAATGGTGACTCCCATGCCGCCGAAATGCTTTGCCTGATAGCCTCTGAATTGCGTCTTGGCTATAATGAAACGATGAGTGCCATCAGAGAAAGCCACGCCCTCGGCTTGGTCATTGCTCTTTCCGCTTGCTACCCATTCATCTTTTGTGTAGAAGTTCAGCTGAGTGTCAGCAATAAGCCCCTTTGCAGCGTCCAGCTTCTCGAAGTCTATGATAGCCTCGCCCTCGGAAACCACATACAGCTCTTTCTCAACGATCTTCTTCAAGCCATTCACGCGGGCCGAAATCGTCAGCTTCACCTTGTCATTGTTCCTGATAGCCACCGTTGCCCGGAATCCAGTATTGGTGATGTTGCTAATTGTCACGATGCTACTGCCAGGCACAACAGACACGTCGCTGATAACAGCTCCCGCAGGTGTAGCGGATAGCGTGTAGTCCACCGACTGGTTTGTTCCCACCTGTCCTGTCACGCCATCGTCTCCGCTGACAACGAGCGTTCCGAACTTCACGGGAGACACCTCCCTCACGTCTGCAAAGGCATGGGTAGGTACAGCGTCGCCTTTTATGTGCCTATATATCCCCAATTCGTGCACAGCATTCTTTATGAAAGTCCAATTCTGGTACTCGTCTCTCTGCGTCGATGTCAGCATTTCCGTATTGGAACGTTGCAGGATAGCGTCACCACCGATGGCTGTCAAGAGGTCATTGATGAGGTTGAGCTTTTCACGAACTATATTCCACTGACCTGCAGCACCGAGGTAGCCACTGATACCACTCGGGAATTGTCCTGTGGTCAGACTTCCTACGGTGGTGTCGCTTATCTGTGCTATGATTGCATTGGTATTCGCCTTGCCGTTGAAATCGTTCACTGCCTCGGCTTCACTCGACGCTGCAACCACACCAGTCACCAGAGTACCTGTAATGTCAGTGATTACCTGCTTAGTGTTCGGGTCATAGCGTGAGTTATCCTTATAGCCACCGATTTTCACGCTTGTTTCCTTCTTGGCGATGATGAAGCGGTGGGTGCCATCAGACACGGCGATGCCATCTGCATCTTCATTGAGTATTCCAGCTGCAGCCCATTCTGCTTTGGTGTAGAAGCTGCCGTTGACATCAACGATGAGCACGCCAGCATTGTCGAGCGTTTCCACCGACCATGTGCTTTTTGGCACAAAGGTCACTTCCAACGATGCCGACATTTCCTCTCCCTCACAATCTACCACAACAGTTAGCATAGTCACTTGCTCGCTCTCGATATTCTCTACAGCCAAAGAGAATTGACTTCCGGACTGATCCTTTACCATAACGGCAGGATTTGAGGAAGTGATGCTCTTTACCGTAAACCGCGGATAATTCGGGGTGATATACAAGTTATAAGGAGTGCTGCCCGTACCATTTGGAGCCTCATAGCCTTTTGCGCCATTGATAACCAGCGCACGGCCTCTGACAGTTACCTGGAAAGAGGTTTCTAACGTTGAGCCGTCTGTGAGCGTCACTTTTACGTTCACAGTTGCCGTCTCTCCATCAGCAGGCAGAGAGGTTGGGGTGAGTGTAAAACCTGCTGTCGAGACATCTGAGACAGTCAAAATCTCACTTGTCGTTGTCACCTCTACACTTTGAGCCACCACGTCAGCGTCGGCAGGACTGTATGACAAGGTGTAAGCCTTTGCGCCATTGCTGTTAATCGACCTTGCACCTGTCACCTCTACCTTCTCCACCTTGGTAACATAATCCACCACATCGCCCCAATCGTCATTGATAACGGAGAAATCGGGTGTCAGCACAAAGTAGTAGAACTTCTTTCTCAGCTCATGAACGACATTGCCGTTTTCGTCGAGAATATCAACGGCAATCCTGATAACATGATACTGACCATCCTGTTCCTTGGTGTAGGTATAGGTATGCTCTCCTGGTGTAAGCTGGTTGGTATCATAGTACACCTTCACGTTGGCGGTCATTTCCCTCTCAAACTCGGTATCAAAGCCAACAAGTTTCTTCAGGATATACTTCACCTTAGTAGGAACGGTGATTTTCAAGGTGTAAGGCTGCTCATCCCATTGACCGCCGGGGTTTGACGACCAGCTACATTCGGGATAAGCCCACTTCTGGAAATAGAATGCGTTATTGATATTGTTTCCGTCTGTAGGTATGTTCAAGCCCTTACCACCATGCAGTACACCATTGGGATAATAGACGTTATCGCTAACGAAGATTCCGTAGTTGAATCCACTACGTCCTGTAGCCCCCATGGTCAGCTGCAGATACACCTTATCGCTCCCAGAATAAGCACCAGACCACAGCACTTTGTATTCGTAGGATATGGTGTCTATATCCACGTCCACGGCAGGGTCATAGTCGGGCTTCACGTATGGCAGCTGAATAAGCTCCACCGTACACAGTCCATCTTTGTCACGCTGTATGCTGCTCACGGCAAAGAAAGAATTGTACTTATTCAAGTACACAGGCATGGACTCGTCGAAGTCTCTGAGGTCGAACTCCGTCAAAAGCATTTGCTCCTTGACGCAGGTGTAGTTCTCCAGTATCTTGCCGAGATAGCCAAAGAGATTTTCCGTATTGTCAAAAGGCTCGAAAGCGTCCATCCTGATGTGCTTGAAAAGCAGACCTTGGTCCTTTATCATCGGGCGCTTGGAAGCATCTTCTATCTCCTCAAACTCACTATCGAGGGCACGGAAATTCAGATAGCCATACAGAGGGTTTGTAGTGGTGACGATATGCTTTTCTCCGTCCCAAGCCTTGATCGTCCTGCCAGTCATCACCTCCGGGTATGCTATATCCTGCCTGAGACCAGGGAAGAATTTTGACTGAAACAGCGACTTCTCATCAGCGAGCAAGGAGTCCGCAATACCTATGGTACCATAACCCTCGCCGTACAGCTCCAGCTCATCGCGCTTATCCTCTTCCGTCTTTGTGCGACGGCTGTAAGCCATTTCAAAGTAATTCTTCTGTGCAAAGTTGGTATTCTCATATTTTGACATGCTGGACTGGCTCTTGCCCTCAATAAGCTTCTTAGACCAGTCCACACACTCACCTGAAATCACGCGGTCACGCAGTTGGTTGTAGAACATGGCAACAATCGTCTTGCCGTCCTTTTCTACCCTCGGCAGTGCTCCGTTCATGTAGAACACGTCTTTCATAAAGTCGAAGCAGCTAATATCGGGCAGATTATTTATCAGTCCCATTTCAACGGGAATCTTCGTCACCGTCTCTTGCGAGGGGGTGATGCTGGCAATATTCAGCGCAAGGAAACGGACATCTTCAGGGTTGAACGTGTCGGCCACATCGGCAGTCCTCTGACCAAGCACCTTGCCACTGCTGTTACGGATGCTCAGAGGTAGAGTCTTTGCGTAATCATAGCCAAAGAGCAGTCCATCCCCTCTATAGAGGTCACTGATTTCTGAATCCCCCTTCTCCATGATGGTCTGCACGTTTTCTGTGGTATCTGTCTCAGGAGTGTACTCAAAGCCCGACCAGAACAGATAGCCAACAGAACCATCCTCTACAGCATCCAAGTTGATACGTCTTGCCTCATACTCCACACCGAAGTCAAAGTAGTAAACGTAAGAGCTGTCTGTTTCTTCCCTACGTACAGAGCGCAAGCCGATCCACTCCTCACCATTGTCAGAGAGAGTGTCAAGGGTCACTTTGTTTTCCTCGTCCTCCTTCGCTTCTACGATATATATCCACCAGTAGTCAGGAGCAGTGACACGACCAGCTTGCACGGCATCTTTTGACACGGCAATCTGGGCGGTTCCCTTGATAACGCAGTTTGCTTCGAGTAACAGAGTAACGAGGTCTGATGAATTGCCATACCCTCCTGTCAAATAATGCTCAATGGTACGCTGTGCGTAGTACACCTCATGGCCGTAATACCTTCCACTCCATACTCCGTTATGTGAAGATGATTTCCACATATTCAGTCGCTCAACTACACTCTCAGAGAAGTTTGATTCCTTCGATGCCGTGTTGATGCGCCGTGTCCCGATAAACTCATTCCACTTCGGGTAAACCGCATCACCACGGCTATTGTACCCTACAATCGTAGCGAACTGGCTCCAATGGTGGCGTTTCGTTACATCAAAGACATACCAATGCTCATACTCTCTCCAGTAGCTCTTTTCATCACCATCCTTAGTGAATCGTCTGTAACTACCTTCTTGCCTGGTAGAGCCATCAGTGATAGCGCCCCATCCAATGAGGTCAATATCCCTGACAACGTATCTGTCAGAGAGGTAAGGCTTTGACCCCGTGACAGGCAAAACGCCATAAGTCACGAAGTCATCATACACCTCACGACCATAGAAATTCTTGTTGTTGAAGTTCGCCAGCGGCAGCGTACCCATACCTCTACTGATAGACCTGCCAATGCTGAACTTCACACCGAACTCCTCATTTATCATCTGGATAAGGCGGTACACAGGCACAACAGGCTTCGGCGGGGTGCCTACCTCATGCGGAACACCAGCGTCATAGTCGGGATAGAGAATGTCCTCATCGTTTCCCCATTCACCCGTAGGCTTGCCATAGTGGAAATCGCCTTCGTCGTCTCTCCATATGAATGTCCCCTGAGAAGGCAACTCGTTCAGTTTCTTGCTGCTTCCCTTCAGCGTCTCAAAGGCTTTCAGCACTCGCCATGTCATAACGCAGGAAAACGTCGAGTCGCCCACCTCTGAGACATACAGGTTAGCGTTAGGGCAGAGACACACGCCATTGATGTAGAAGTCTGCATCCACACGAATACGTATCATCTTCGAGTGGTGGCGTATATCGTTAGCCATATCCAACAGCTGTATGTTCCGCTGGGTCATAGGCAACTTGAACGTATAGCTATGGCTGCACGTTAGCTTGCTAATATCGCTGAATAAGTTGTTTTCCCATTTCAGCGTTATTCCACTCGGAGAAGGAAGGTCAAGCTTCTCTCGCTTCCCGTCAGGTGTGTAGATGTAAAGTTCTTCTTTCATTTCTTCAGCATTCCTTTTCTTCTGAGGTTGTCAGCATACCATATTATTGCGATGAGCACGAAACGCACCGCCAGGTAAAGAACAATGAGGAATATTACCCCAAGTATGAGCCATGTTTTCATATCTTCGCCAAGTAAGTGTAGTGATACCAATCTTTTGTCATTCCCAGGCCGTGGCGTTTCGCCTGTAGCTGAATGTCACTCGTATCGCGGTTGATGTTCAGCACCGTGCCCGGCTCTCCAGTCTTGATGATGACACATTTGTCACCAACTTTCAGTTTCTTATATTCGTCGTAAATCATATCGTCTGTACTTGAGTGTCTGGCAGCGTAATGGATATTTCATAATCAAAGAGTCGTCTGGTGTTTTCGACTGTTGCCGTACCCGCTGCAATAGATACAGGCTTCCAAATCCCATCACCAACATATAGCTCGATATGAGGTGATTTGTATATCGTCTCTACGTATGCCAGCACTTCCTTCTTTAAGTTCGTAGCGCAGCACTTGATAGTGTCTGTGTTCTCAACATGGATAGAACGCTGTGCCGTGTGCAAAACCTCACCCACCATATAGTCGGCATCGATAACAGTCTTTGACAAACTATTCTTACTCTTTTTCTCTCCAGTGTCAAAGAGGTAGTATTGCCAAAAACCGTAGCTGTCGATCCACCGAAGGTAAGTGCCTACTTTATCAGTGTTCGGAATGAGGGTAATTCCGCTTACGTTAAGGCTTGCAGGGGCTACCTCAACAATGGCAGAGCCGTTGAAATACGAGACTTGCTGAGGTAGATTCTTAAACCACACCACTTCACGTTTCTCTCTGCCAGCCCCATAGACATCAGAGACAATCGGCAGATAATAGCCGTATGTCATGCCTGCCTCCAATGCAGCCCAGAGCACCAGAAATGTCGTGGAGCCAAGTGAATTGCCGTCTGCATCACTGAAGGTCATCGTTACCCTCTTGTGCCGAGTGTTCACGTAGTCGTCAAAGAGCAGCTGGAAAAGCCGGGCAACATAGCACTGCGCTTTACCGTTGTAAAGCGTCACGTCAATATCGTAGGTGTGCGTGCCATCAGTGACAGCAAGCTTTATCACCCCCGATGTTCCTGCCATGTTCAGCTCTACATAGCTGGGGTTGAAGGCATACACCCTTTCGTTTGGCACGGTGGCCGTTCCACCGCTAAGCGTTATTGTTCTCATCCTGTGTATCGTTTATTCTGTCAATATCCAATTCCATGATTCCCACTGCCTCACCAGCCAGCTTTGCCGTTTCCTCGTTCAGCAGCGTGTCGTAGATGTCATTATAGCCATGGTTCCGATGTAGCCTTGTGCCTTTCTTCATAATGGAGTAGGCAATGGCGTGACTGAGACTATTCAGCTTTCTCTCAGGTGTGCTTCCGGATGCGTTGCTGTAGTTGATACCCTTCCTTGTTATCCACTCCTTGATAATGTCAGCAAAGTTATGGGGCACCTTGCCAGGTCCTCGACCTTGCTGCATGACTGCCCACTGAGCACCACCTGTTAGCAAGAAGCGGATAGCGTCACCGTCTGTCTGCTCCTCTATGCGCAAAGATGCAACGGAACGGCCCGATGCCATTCTGCCCTGCTGCTGCATATTAGCGGCAATCCCCTTCTGCACGTTCTGCAGGTGCTTGACTACTAACTGACGTATCGCTTCCATATCTTATTCCTCAAACTCATCTTCTGCCCTTACCTCATCTTCACAGATAATGATACCTTCCTCTTCTTCAAGTGGCGGCTCTATCACGATGCCTGTCACGTTCTGGTCGAGGTGGTCATAGAGGACCTGATAGGGCAGCTTTCCTTCTATCTGTTTGAACAGCCCGCTACCATTGAGGGCCTTGACGAACTTCACGCACAGCCGTTTCATCTGCTCTATGACATCATCGTTAGCCTCTCCTTCAAAGTCGAACTCAGTAGAGCAGACAAAGGCTATCTGTGCCTCTGGCTTATCTTTCACCCTTGCCCATTCAAAGAACAGAGAGCCGGAGGGAGGCAGCACATAGATAATCGTCGGCTTCTCTATCCTGTCAATGGCCACGTTAGCCTGTGCCCAGTTCATAAACAGGTATTCAACATCAGCACCCATGCTTTCCACAATGCTGTGTATCTTCTTCTCTACGGTGCCATGAACGGCGATATTCTTCAACTCACTCATAACAGATTCAGTTTTCTCATTTCACGTATAGCGATGTCTATAGCTTCGCCGATCTCCTTTGTGGAGTAGCCTATTTCACTGAAGGAGTCACGCCCTCTACGGAAACGCTGCAGACGGTGCAGCACTTTCAGGGCCTTCGAGCGTTGCATCTTTCTCTCCCGTAGCTCCTTCTGAATGTCCTCACATTCTGAGGCGGTTTTCAGAAAATCAGCTGCCTGCTGCAGTAGTGTATTAGCGTTCTTCATACCAAATCAGGCTCATTGCCGCCATAGCAAGCCATAGCGGGAAGTATGACATCGGATATTTGCTGGGCAGCTATCTTTGCATTGGGGTGGGGTTTTCCCGTCACTCCCTGCAAGCGTAGTCGCATGATAGCCCTCCACTCTCTCACGTTGTAGGTATAGCAGACCCGGGTGGCAGTATCAAGCGGTAAGAAACCGCGAGCGTCCTGTGCCACCATGCCAAGCTTCAAGGCAAGCATATAGGCCCACTCACACACCTTCCAAGTGCAGCGGGCGAGCAGTCGTTTCTTCCATCCTCCTTCAGCGTACCAATGAGGCAGGCAAATTGTGATACCTCCTTTTTTGCCGAAGTTCACATACCGGGTTGACTGTTCGGCTATATTGTTCGGTGATGTTCTGTTAAGCTCCCTGGAGGTGGATATTTGCGTTGTGACGCATACCGTGTAGCGGATGAGGGAAAGAGCCGTCTTATAGTTCAGCTCGTTAGCCCTTGTTATATAGTCGGTCAGTGTCACGTCGAAAGGCTCCAACATCAGCTTGATTCTCAGGTTATCCATGAGGTACTGCTGATTGGTGGAGATAAAGTAGATGCGGCCACCGCCCTTCTTCTTGTAGTATGCTATAGCAGCATAAGGGGTGGTCGATAACACGATGAGCAGCCAGTTAGGGATAGACAGGCCGTTTGTCGTAGCGAGAACACCGTGGCGGGCTTCCTCTGGTGCCGGATTCGTTTCAATGATGAAGTACCGCGAAGCATGACGGAACATTGAAACGTGGCCACGCTTCACAAGCATATTACAGAAATCTTCTGCACTTTTCTGGCCACCCTCAGAGGCATAGCAGAGACGAGCAGCCTTTGCCACTTGCTCATGCCAGTCATCAGGGCACGGCCATAATTCTACGGATGGTTTGATTAGTTGCATATCGTTCTGGATTTGAAGTTAGGACAGGCTCTTTCGGAAAGTAATACGCAACAGTTGGTAACATGAGGGCAACGGCCAAGCGTCGGCACCCCATTGATGCTCAACGTGTGTTGCTTGTGGCATACCTTCACTTTTCTACATTCGCCACATCGACGTCCTTCCCAAATGGGCGTTTCGTTCCTTTTCGTAGATACCTGCTTCTTTGCCATGTTATTTATTCTTCTTCATGTATTGCTGAGAGAGCTTGCGCTCATAGTTGTTACTCAATGCGTCATTGGCCATGCAGCGGTAGATACGCACCCATGCCACTTCTCGCACTTCATTCTGATTGGTGATACCCATGCGCTTTGCATACCAGTCAAGGACACCAAAGCTGCCGAAGTCCAGCGTCTTGATGCCAGCAGCTATTTCCTCCTTGGAGTAGTTTACCTTGATAGAGGCAAAGAGCTTGTTGATACGCTCCAGCTCCTTCGTCACAAAGTTGATGAATCCAAAGACATCGTTCACATCTTCGCCCATCAGCAGGTCAGGCTCCAAGTCTAAGAGAATCTTTGCACACTCTCCTACGATGTCCTTTGCCTCAGATGCAGAGCGAATGTCGTCCAGTGTTCCATAACTGAGCGTGTTGAGGTCTTTAGGCACCTCTTTGCCACAAAGCTTATCGGGTCGTGGTTGGTCTTTCAAACGTAGCACCAAGTCCTCTTGCACTCCCTTATCAGCGTAGGGGAGCAGCATGAGGAACTCCTTATAGGTGCACTTCTTATCGGCCATTTCACTATACTTCTTCTTTTTCATCTTCAAAATTAGTCTAATTTTGGGGGCTTTTATCTTATTTGCTTCTTTGGTTACTGAACTGCACTATTCAGTACGTCTTACCTGTACTGAAATCTGTGCACCAGGTGTTGCTTTCGAGCGTCTGAAGGTCATTGCCATCATCAGCATATCAGCGTAGTCAGGGGATTTTCCACCAAGTAGTTTCTTCCACTCATCCTTCTTGATGACATCGAGCTTTCCAACGTCATTGTCGAGGTGGGCCTGTTTCAATGCTCCCAGCTCATCGATGATTCTCTCTCGCTGATCCTCGGTGCAGATAACACGTATCTTCCTGCCATTCACCAACTCTGCCAGCTTGAAATAACACTCAGCACGTTTGTTGGCATATCGTGGGTCAAGCGGTCTGTCACCACCATGGAACTCCTTAATACCTTCCAAGTAGCTTTCAAGGTATGCGCCCATACCATCGGCATCTACTATTGTCAACGAGCGAGGGATAGCGTCTCTTATCAGAAGATTCTTCAAGTCAGTCTCTATCTCCCTGCCAGTGGAGTAGTCCTTATCAATCTTGATGCGGCAGACGTTTCCCGTCCATGAGCCGGCAACAAAATGGTCGTGCCCTTTCATTGCAAGGTCGGCAGAGCAGCTTTTACCTCCTACTTCCTCTATATGCTCATTGTGGAACAGGTCACGCAAAGCGTCATAGTCAAAGAGTGCTGCAGGGTCATCGTCATACTCGAAGTTACCATATACAAGGCGCTGCACTGTCACCTTATCTGAACGCATGAGGTTTTCCAGATACGCAGGTTCGAGGTATGGGTTATCTTTCGGTAGGGCCTTGATGAAGGCACGGAACTTTGCCAGCTTACCTTCCCTGTCAGGCTTTACGAAGTCATTGTATATCCAGTTACGCTTCGGGTTACAGCTATACATCGCCTTTGGTATCGTCACCCATTCCGTGCCGTCTAAGTTCTTTCCTCTCAGCAGAGAGAAACGGCCTCTAAGCACTGAGACAGGTTTCTCGTCAATCTCCTGTGCCTCATCGAGGAACATATCAGTCAGAGAGTAGGAACCGAAACGGTCATAGTTCGGATCTTGTGGGTCCCAGTCGATGTAACGGAAGTAAATCATACTCCCATTAGGGAAGAAATACGAGTTACCCGGCTGTCCTGCGCTTGGTGCAGTCCTATAGTAGCCATAGTTGGTGAGTCCTAAATCAGCAAGCACCTCAAAGAACGTCACCATGGTAGTATCAGTAAGACGACTGAACTCACGACGAGCAATGAAGCCGACACTGCCAGGCATGGTCATCCTGTTCAGTATCTGCCATAGACAGCCTAACCAGCTCTTGCCTCCACGGGCTCCACCGCCGTATAGCACTTCGGTGATTCCATTCGTATGGTCAGTAAGTAGCTCATAAGCCTTTAGCTGCTTATCGTTAAGTTCAACCCTTATATCCACGTTCTATTATTCATTCTCAGTGTTCTGCTGCTCCTCCTTCTTCTTGTAGGGGGCAATGGTAATGTTAATTGGCTGAGTGGTATCAATATTGACATCTTGTCTGTCACTCCACTCTTTCGTTCTGTTCTTCAGCCAGAAAATCATTGCCGTAGTGTCGGGAGGTACATGCTTCTTCACTTTCTTAACGTATGTTGTCTGTGCAGCACCACTGGGAGAGACCTTAACCTCTGTGACCGTTTCCTCAACATCATAGCCAAGGGCACGTTTATAGAGTGCAGAGACGACTTCATCATCAGCCACCTCGCTGCTTACCTTGATAAGCTCCACAAACTCAGGGTGGGCTTTCTTGATGCGTTTCAAGGTGGTAAGACCACAGCCGAGCAAGTTTGCCAGTCCCTTTAGGTCAGCACCTTTCTCACACGCCTTCTCTATCTCTTCCTCCTTGCCAGCAACATACTTATCATAGAGGGATATGTTCTCAGGGGGTCTGCCCATCCTTTTTTTCTCTTGCTCTTCCATAGATTACTCCTCTTTGGTTTCACTTTCAGCATTGGCGGCTTCTGCTGCAGCAGCGGTCTCAGCGTCCTGTTTAGCCAGTTCGTCCAAGTATGCCTCACAGATGTCTATCATTTTGGAGAAAGCCACCGAGCGTGACTTTATCTGATAGCGCTTCTTCACCTCCTGAGTGAGCCGGATATAAGACTCAAAGGAGCCGACGATGATACTTGACTCCTCACTGATTTCCATCTTCTCCAGTGTGTCGAGCACATTCTTGATGTTGTTGGCGCGGCTCTCCACAAACATGAACTTCATTTCGGTAATCTCGATGTCGCCGTCATTGATTGCAGGAGTGGAGATTTTATTCACGTCCACGAAGTCCAAACCGTTCAGTCCGGAGAACTCGCGCTTTTCCAAGCTCTTTATCTCCTCGTAGATTTCTTTCAGCATTTGGCGATCGTCCTTGCCGACGAGTGCGTTATGGCTCAGCTGATAGCCAAGCTGGGTGTCCTTGTCTGTCTCGTCGATATAGAGGATAAGAATATACTCCAGCTTTGCCTTGATAGCTGCTTTCAGACGGTGATTGCCGGACAGGAACAAAAACTTCCCATCTTCGTTACGCTTCATTGCAAAAGGAAGCTGTGAAAGGAAGCCATCTTCGGCGATGTTCTCTACCAGTCTGTCGAAGATGTCCTTATCCATGTAGTGGGCATTCCTCTCCAGCGGCACACAGTCCTCTGTCGGGCTAACATAAGCCAACTTGTAAGGGGCGATGAGTGCGTTTACATCGTCCAGTTTCTCTCTGATAAGGTTGATGTCCTTTGTGCCACCACCTTTTACTTCTTGTATTTCTTCAGCCATGATTTATATATATTGGTTATAGATTCCTTGCCAAACTGACCGATATAGGTCAGTTTTCCTTCTTCTCTCTTTGCCAGCTTGAACACGCCACGGTATTTCATGCTGACAGGATTGTTTGTATAGACAGGTGTCTTGATTGCCTGGTAATACTCTCCATACTTCCGCGCTATCTCCATCTGTGTGTCATGGGACAGCTCACACATGATGAGCAGCTTGCTCAACTTCGCCTGATGGCTGTTCACTACAAAGTCTGCCAGACAGAATAGCTCATCGAGATTGCTCTGCATCTTGGAGAACGAGCAGAAGCCAAAAGCCATACCGTCTGCGAAGAATATCATGCCTAAGTCACCGCCATTGGTGTAGTTCACCTTGTTAGCCATGTAGAAGTCTTTGTAGTAATTCACGTTCTCCACCTCTACCAGCTTGCAGGAAATATTAGTGTCCTCCTTGAACTCAAAGTCAGGGGGTATGGTGACGTACTTGCTCTTCAGCGATTTCGTCCTTCGCTCCACAAAATACTTCTTGTGCTGCTTATCCTCAGCCGATGAGTACAGATAGACAGAGTGCTTGCCTTTACCGAGGATAATCTTTGCTGTCAGGAACTCCTCGATGCTTTCATACGGTCTATCCGTATAGACGATGTTGCGGTCATTGGTCAAGAGGTCAACGTGAATACTCTCTGCCTCCTTGGGGTCAAAGAGGTTGTAGTGAGCATGCTCATACTCGAAGGTTTCCTCAACCGCCTTGTATATCTTCTCGTAGCCGCCTTTATACGTGGGCGGGAAAGCGATGCCTACGCCGCCCGTTCCCCTCTTGGCTTTTAGAAAGTCCACGAAGTCACCAAAGTAGAAGTCTGCTATCTTGAAGTTGAAGGCTCCCTTTCCCAGCTTCTCGCGTGTGCTGAGGTAGTAGGCCATGTGCTTTTCCAGGAATGCCTGCAGCATTTCCTCCTCGTAGATATTCTTCTGTGAAGTGAAGCGGCTGATGCTCATGACGTACATCACTTCGATGAGCTTCTTGTATGGGTGTTCCTCCCATTGGTCGAAGATGCGAGCAAACTGCTCATTGGTGCAGGTCATGGGCGTGGTGTCCTTTCCCAGTACGATGTCAGCAGCAAGCTTTGTGTATAGGGACACGTCGTTTGAGTGCACGGTGAATCCCATTCCGTGCATAATCTTATCGCAGTTGAAGTTGCCGGAGCAAGCCACATAGACCTCTTTGCAGTCCACTCTTGACATGATGTCTTGCAAGACGACCTTTACTTCCGGCGGTGTAGTTCCTGTGAACATAATCTATTATCTTTATCTTGGGTTTATATTCTGTTTCATTTGGTGGGCTTGTGCTCTCGGCGCAAAGCAGCGCAGACAGAGGGTTTTATGTCTCTATCTGCGCAAGTTGGTGTGGCTATTCAAAGAGGCTTAGCTCTTGAACAGTTTCCTTTGGTACGAACTCCTCAATCTGCACTCCGTTGTTTCTGAGGTGTTCAGCCAACAGTTGGCGGTGACAGAACTCGTCTGGCTTTTCATAGCAGCAGAGGGCTACGTCTCTTCCGTTCGATAGCTGCTTTACCTGGTTCAGGAAGTTTTGGATATTCAACCGTGCCAGAACTTCAGCTTTATAGCGACGAGTATATTCTTCATCGCCGTTGGTCATCTTCAGAATGGAGTATGTGGGAGCCACCTCTTTTAGCGAGGGGCCGTTATACCATCGTGGCGGGTACAGAGCAATGCCTATGACCATGATATTAGCTTTAGCCAAGGCTTTAGCGTTTGCAAAGTATGATGTATATAGTTTCATCTTTATGCTTTATTTATCGTGGTGGCAACATTCGCTCTCTTCTTGATTAGCAAAGAGGTCGTTGCAGACAAGGGAGTGCTTCTTTTTGAAGGCTGTCTTAGCCAGGTAGTTTGCAAACCACCAGTTTCTACAAGTGTTGTAGGGCTTCTCGTCCGCATGAGGCAGAGACCAGTCGATGTAATCCGGAGTGATTGGCACTCTCTCAGCATTGACGATGCGGCATTTGATGAACTCATCGTCAATCTCGATCACCGACCCTTCTTTCTCTATGAAGGCAAGGTGCAGATTCTTTGGCCAGTTCCAGCCTTTTTCGACTCCACAGAGGTAATAGAACGGGGCCTTTTTCAGAGTCATGTTTTCAGGAAGTGCCATCGTCCACCACTTCACGCGTTCATCATTGGTGCCGATGAGACTTTTCATGCAGTGATAGGCCAGGTTCACGTCTGTGATGTATCGCAGCCAGAGGATGCGATTGACATTCTTGAATTGAGCGTATTCTATTGTCACCATAGTTTTCAAATTGTATTTATCTTATATTGCAGTACAAAGGTACAAAGAATTTATCAAATACGCAAGTTTTTTGGCGTTTATTTTAATAGTTTTTCCAAGACCGGGATAATATATTTATCCAAGTCGTACCTTTTACCTTCAGGGAGTGGCAGGGTGAACTCGAAGCGCACAGCGTCCAATAGCTGACTGGGGGGGGCAGGAATTTCGTTTACTGCCACGACCTCAAAGGTGCCGCTCTTGATCTCCTTCTCTTTGTCCTTTAGCGTACCGTTGTCAAAGACATTGAAGGTATTGCCAATGTACTTCTTGTTACACTCGCAGATGTCAGCCATGCTGTGATAGTGCTGGAAGTACCAAACGCCGTTCATAAAGTTGGCTGTGAACTTATCCTCATCGAGGAAGGCAAACGTTCCTCTCTTGCGCTTGCTGTTCTCTGTCTGGTTGGAGGAAGTGGCACCATAGACGGTGTTTCCTGCCCAATAGATTGTACCACCAGGCTTGCATAGTGCAGAGCAAGTACGAAGGACAGCAGCCTCGGCTTCCAGTGAGTCCACGCTGTTGATTACATGGTCACAGACAACAACATCGTAGCGTCCGTATTTCTCCAGGTGTGCGCAAATCTCCTTGCAGTCACGCTCTACTTGCTCAGTCAGGATTTTGGAGCGTAACATCTTTGGCCCACAATAGAAGAACTCTATAGCGTCGATGTCGTAGCCCTTGCCTTTCAGCATTTCGTAGTAGTTCTTACAGCCGGCACCGAAGTCAAGGATGCGGGTTGCCTTCGTCACGTTGGGAATGACCTGTGTCTCGTAGAGGACAGAAAGAGCGTGCTTGTCTGCTCCCTCGGGGTGTCTCTCTGGCTGTGCATAGCTCTGAATGTAGGTGTTGCGCTCGATATGGTCATAGTTGAACTCACCATATTTCAGAGAGAAGTAATGCTCGGCCTTCTCAGCCATACCTTCAGGCAGTACATAGACGAGCAGAGGCATACGCAGCAGCTTGATCGTCTTGGCATAGATAGCACTGATGATGATATTCCCCTCGCTGTCAGCGACAGCATTGGCAAACTGGCCATACTTATTCACAAGCTCAGTGAGCTTGATGACCTTGTTTGCCTCACCGCCTTTGTTCACCATGATAAGGTCTTTTGGCTGTACGAGAGTGAAACCCACCGTACCCTTCGGCACGTTCACTTTGAGCAAAGGCTGATTCTCACTCACCTCAACCTCTGTGAAGTTGTGTAGTTGGTTGAAGCGTACCTCGTCGTACACCGTTACGTTCTCCAGGCAGAAGGCAGGGCACTCAGTGATGCCGAGCAGCTTCATCGTCTTTGTACGCTGGTGGCCAGCAAGGATGCGTTTGTCACTACCTCTTATCACGATAGCCTTGATAATGCCAAGCGTGGATAGAGAGGCTTTCAAGTTCTCCTGCGCGTCATCTTCCAACTTTCGGGGGTTGTAACCAGCAGGAGATAGGGTGTCAATTTGCACCGTCTTAATCATGTTACTGATTTCGTTCATAATATTCATCTAATAAAAAGTTAATGAATCCGTCCATTTTACCATGCTCTTTGCCGTATTCTTTGGCAACTCTCTGCAGCTCTTCACTCTCTGCTTTGCTCAGAACGATGTCATAGACACCGAATTTGAAGCTCTCTACCTGCACGGTTGTATTCTTGTCACCACCAAAGCGGTCTGGGCCATCCTCGTTACT
>Ga0247611_10001751_pt1 | contig 38004 bp, 36 predicted proteins | sample 177DNAGHGhighgp2_FD_192422 | JGI IMG/M metagenome (GOLD analysis project Ga0247611, IMG submission 192422) | Sheep rumen microbial communities from Palmerston North, Manawatu-Wanganui, New Zealand - 1770 DNA GHGhigh gp2 | ecosystem: Host-associated > Mammals > Digestive system > Stomach > Rumen... | reverse complement strand
CCTCCTTGGCATAGCGTTCTATCTGTTTCCATACTATCAGGCGATGATGCCTGATACGGATATTCTTACTGCTTGAAAAATAGATGCAAGGATGCCTAAGTTGTTTATGACGGGCTTCGCTCTCTAAATACAATTGTTCCAATTGGTTCTGCTCATAGGGGTCACCAATCCTGTCACGAAACAACTCATCTATACGCTTACGCAAGTCCGAGTTGTTCAGATGGCTTAACAAGAAATTCCTGTCTTTCTCAAGCGCATCCTTCAACCGGTTCATCATATTATCAAAGTCCACTTTCAATATGTCACGAATATATGGGTGTTGCCCATTATCCGAGAAGCTATCCTTCAACCTATTCAATGCTGATGCCGCACTATCCACATTCTTTATCTGCTCATCGATTACTGTGGCTATTCGCTCATGATATAGCCAAGCAGTATCGTATGGCAGCCACAAGCGTTCCTTTGGAATCTCATTGCTGATAACATTCAGGAAATCATTACCGTAGCTTATCTTCAACAAATCAAGCAATACAGACGCGCCAAAAACAATGGTGGATTTACTTATCAAATCCCTTAGTTCTTGGGGTGTATAAGTATAAAAACCGGGGAAATGCTTTTTCATTACTTCACTATATTTTCTCTTACCCACTGATTATCTGCTATCAGTCTGTTCCATGCTGCCGATTGCCCACTAAGCACAACCACCAGTCGGTCATTCTTATCCATATACTGCATCAGGTAATCCCTTATCTGAACATGATTCAAATTACTGACTATGGCCCACGTAGATTCCGTCAACTTCCCCCATCTCTCAAACCTTTTAAGTGCCTGATAGAGAGAATCGTAATCCCTGCCTGGCATGCAGAGATCATAGCTTATGATATAACAATGTGATTCGTTCATTATATTGAAAAATCAAGACTCATTATCTTTGAGTCGGTTTTCTTCGTTCTTCGCTTAAGTTAATGTTATCGTTTGCGTTATCGTTAACGTTTCAAAGCCATTGTTTCGAGAAATTCCACCAACTTCTCCGCCCGTTGCTCGTAGTTGTCGAACTTCTTCAGTTGCTCTTTGCCGTAAGCAGTAAGCTGTAATATCAAAGTTTTTATTACATCTGCATCTGTCACTGCACCGGATCAAACCTCACAGAGAATTTTAGTTGGCCTCCTTTGATATTGAAATAATCGTCCATCTCGGGTATGACGGGTATGAAGATGCGCTCCTTGGTAATAATGGTTGCTGATGGAATCATCCTGCCTCCCGTAGCATTCCCTTCCAACTTCTTCTCCAAGTCAATATCATAATATAATGTCAAATTGCTGGATACATGGGTAAATATATATATTATTTTGTGCATGCTCCATATAATTCGCGTAGTATGAGATTGCAGAAAAAACTCGTAGTATTCCCTGAACATTCGGTCAGAAACAGCCAGAAATGTATTGTAACCTGACATGGTATGCTGCTTATCGTCCGTATGAAGCACCTTATACTTTGTATCAATATCCTGACGAAGAATAGGTGGCATTGCATCCAAAGTCACGCCCACTTCTCCTTCCGTTTTCGGCGCTACAGGAGACGTTGTTGCATTTCCACCTGCCATCACCTCCCCTATATCACCCACTTGCTTCGAGGTTACTGACTGCGTCTGCTTATTCTTGATGGTTGTCGCAGCCTTGAGAACATCTCTGTAGGGTATCTTACCGTCAAGATAATCCTTCATCACCGATTCCATTTCTCCAAGCTCCGAATACTCTATGGTGTATAACTCCCTCTTGCGCTGAAGGATATTATAGAGAGCCTCAGCGCCGTCACGGGTTGAGGACGGTACATACTGCGAAAATTTCGTGTACAACTTGGTTCTCACGAAATCCTTTATCATTGGTTCAAACAGCGAATAGTTGTTTGTGTATATATCACTCAGATAGCTTATGTCCGACGAACCTCGTGAAAGATATACAGCCACCTTCCCTTCTTCCTCCACAACAGTGCTTGACAGGTTGTGCGAAATATTAGCAAATTTCACAATGGTATCATTCATTAGATAATCATCCGCCATAACGGTTTTTATCTTAGTCGTTATTGAAACCTCTGGAATTGTCAAATCTGATGTAGCGACAGGCTTTATATCAATAGTGTCTGGAATTGGTTTTATCCCTTTTAGTTTCAGTACAGAAATTTGTACTTGGCGACGTATATTGTCATCAGCTGGTAATAGGAGGATATGCTTCTCGTCAGAGTGGTTGCTCTGGATCTGCTTATCTCGTCCCTCATAATAGCTAACTTCCTTTCCGTCAAAACAAGGCGAGACATCCCCCAATTTCATTCGTTCTTCCTTCCCGCATACTGTGATTCGTATATTATTAGCTAGCTCATAACAACGGTTATTCCTAACATAAACTATCAACTCGCGGCACTGGTCTGCTATTTCATGCGCTGCTATCGCTTTTGCCACCACCTCGTCTGCTTTTCTGACGATGGCTGCAACTGTCTGAATACTGAATCTACTCACCGCCTCTCTGCCTGCCGTCGGAGTTAATGAGAACAGGTTAACCACACCTCCAAAATTAAATGCAGACGAGACAGGGACAGGTGCCAGACCAAAATAGTTTCTCAATCCATACAGTGTCGGTTCCGATGCTTTTAAGCAAACTATTCCCTTTTCTACCATATTGTTGAGAACAATATTTTCAATATAAATCTGTGGTAGTACATTGCTGTGAGTATTGAATGACAGTTGAAAGTCGAAAGAGATTTCTTTCTCCCGAACTTGACCTTGAATCTTCACAGCTTTATCTCCTCCATCTATGAGCGCAACTGGTTCCTGGCTGAGATTAATTCCATTTAACAACACCGGTATGGGTAAGTACTTGACATAAGGTGCAAGGTAATTCTTGGCCTCTTGTGTTTCCAATCGGAAGCCTGCGGCCCAAATGGCAGTTACTGTCGTACCGAAGTCTTCGCGCTGTTCTAAATAGTCAACAGTATGAATACAGCCGTCCTCTAAAGACAGTTCTGACTTCTTGACACTTGACGTAAAGGTCTTATCCTCGCCGTATGCCCTGCTTACTACCTTCAGTTCTGAACACACACCGAAATTGGCCATTGCACCAATCCCAAAAGTACCAACCACGCCTGCAGCACGGGCTTCGCTATTGTTCTTGCCACTCGAGCCTGCTGTCCAGAAATGTTTTTTAAGCGACTCTGAATTCATACCGATTCCATTGTCACTGATAGCAAGTTGCCCTGCTCCAATAGTAATGGTAATTTGCGGTTTGTAAGCGCCGCTTTTGTCTATATACTGCCGCATCAGAATGGCATCATATGCGTTCTGGACGTTCTCACGCAACAATGCAAGCGGCGAATCATATATCTGGCTGCACAATACTTCCAAAACCCTGTCAAGTTGTATCTTGAATTTAATGTTCTCTTCCATTGTTATATCATTTTCTTTGCTTGCTCCAACAACTCTCTTACATATGCGGGTGCATTCACCTGATATTCTTCACAAGTCAACAGCGACTTTAGCCAATCCTTGTCTTTCCCGTTCAATGCAGCATCCAAAGCTGTCATAAATTGCGTCATTGTTCTTGGTTTTGCCAAAAGATTTCTTAGCAGCTCCACATCGCTAACTTTCGAAATATAACTATCAAAATATTTCTGCACAAACTCATTCTCAAGCCCTGCCTCTTGCAGTCTCATACATGCCGCTCCATAGTCATTAGTCGATTGAGCCATCCGTTCTATATCTTCCAAAACATACTCCAAATGTGGCTTTCCTATATGCAATTTGTAATCAAAGAACGCAAGGTTCATCATACCGATGGGCGAGGCTATCCATTGTGGTATGTCATAACCATATTGACTGTTATCTTTCCTCACGTTTAAACGGACGTTCACCTCGTCATCCGCCATATCCACCCCAATAATGTTGTATTGGCGTGGAACCCCTGTCACCAGCTGATGTCTATTTCCATAGAGGCTCCCGCTGCTGATTAATAGAATGCGTCGCTGTGATGTGATATCACTGTACTCCTGTATGGCGGCACTTACATGCTGATGTCCGAACAAACCAATTTTGATTTCTTCTTGCATCATAGCAGTTAATATGCGGTGATCCATATAGTTATTCTCTATCGGAAGACCAGATACGTGATGATGCCATACACCAACTATTAAATAACCCATATTTTTCAGATTCAGTAGTTCTCCATGTGCCCTTGTGACGGCATCTGGACATATACAGCCCATCGGATTTAGATGGTCAAGGCGATGACAGCTGTTAAAACATACAAATGAAATGTTGTATTCGTATAGTTTAACGATGTAAGAATCTCTTTCTAAATCTTCTGGTAGTTCTCTGATGCCTGTATAGAAATCATTATAGAACCTGCGGAACAACTCAAAGCGGGTATAGTATAGAGCGTCTTTAGTGATGTGGTAAAACCTCCTGTCATCCCAGTTCCACCTCACCTTCGGGTCCGCTGTTTTCAACCGCTTATGATCATTCTTTGCATTCTCTTCCAATGACAGTTCCATACTATCTTTCGACACCTTGTAGCTGTAGTCATGATTACCTGGTACAATCACTATTCTGCTCCTGTCGCCACCAAGGAAATAATCAGCCAGTTTTTCAAGAAACCTCATCACTTCATCATACTGTCTTTTGATGGTAGCCACCGCCTCATCCCCACATTCCTTGGTCCCTTCCACCAAGTCCCCACTAATAACAATAATCTCAGGCTTGAGCAAGCCATCTCTTGTGTAATCCTCACAATCCCTCTGTAGAGAGTAGAAGAGGTTGTCAAGATTACAATTCTCCGGTTTGTGCAAATCGGAGATATGCAGTATCGAGTATCTCTTTCTCATACTTGAACATCAAAATTCAAAAAATCACATATAAATCCCCATCATCCTCAAATCATTCTCCTTCGTCGCCACTGGCTGGAAATAAAGTGTATCCGAGTTGTTCACTCCGTATGGAAACTTGAACACACCAAATTGGAAGGTGTAGTAAGGCATACAATCTTTCTTTTCCTTATAGGGCATTTCTAAAATTTGCTTGCAATTTTTATAAGTAGTTCATAAAATTCAAATAATTAATAAAATACTTTTTTCTCACATTCTTGATGATTTGAAATCCACTAAATATATTTTTGAAACTTTACATCCTTATCATAATTATAGCGCTTTCCATACCCCCACTAACTGTTCCCACACCTTAGGCATTGCATACTGCTCATTGACGCGCTTTCGTGCGTTCTCCCCAAGTGCGGCGGCTTTCATCGGATTGCCCAACAAGTCAACGATAGCATTCCTCAGTTTTTCAACATCCTTGGCAGGAACACAAACACCACAAGGATTCTCACTTTCTATATCCAGCATCTCTGGAATAGCTCCTACCGATGTTGCTACAATCGGGCAGCCACATGCCATACTCTCAAGAATAACGTTGGGGAAACCTTCTGAGTAAGATGGCAGGACAAAAATGCCACAACTCTTCATTTCCTTAATCACGTCATCGAATGGTTTGTTGCCAGGGATGTCAAGCCAACTTCTTGAGTTATCTCCACCAACCTGATAAAGCAGTTCTCTAAAACTTTCGTCAGACACTTTTCCAAGGATTTCCAATTTAATCTGATAGACTTCACGACAAGCTTCGACCAACTCTTTCAATCCTTTAGATGGCAAGACGTGGCCGGCGTACACAATCTTTCGTGGTTCTCTTTCCGTCTCACCAAGTTTTTCTATTGTCTTTTGAACATCTGTCGACAATGGATTTGGAACGAACCGAACATTTCTGTAGCCATGCTCTTGAAGCGCTTTCAATGAAAAGCCATCCATCACTGCCACACAATCCACACGCTTCAGCAACCGTTTCAACAAGAAGGACTCCCATCCTTTTGAACTCAACACCCGTGGAATACGGCCGAAATGTGTGTGGACTACCGTCTTTACACATTTCCTTTTGGCCGCCTTCACTACCATCAGGTCTCGTATCAGCCCAAACGAACCGCTCGTACAGATATGAGCCACATCGAAATGTTCACTGGCTACTTTATCTTTAAACTGTCGCACTATAGGCATATAGTTGGACATTCCTGCGAATAGTCGCTTGAATGGGTTTGTTGCACCGAAGACCTGCGTTGCATTTTCGTTATTGAGCAACGTGAGGTCAACATCACCACCATTCTCACGATAATAATTGACAATATACTTCGTCCAATTAATGATTCCTCCTACAAGCCTTTCGCTATAAGGTGATACTAATAAAACTTTCATTTAGTAAATGTATTGAATACTTTTCCTAATTCATCTTCGCTCATCCGTTCTGCCTCAGGATAAAGATTACTTTCGTGCTCCAGAATCTGCTCTTTCGTCCAATAAAACTTGATGACCTTGACCGGGACACCACCCACGATGCTATATGGAGGCACATCCTTATTCACCACAGCACCGGCAGCTATCGTTGCCCCACGGCCTATATGAACGCCTGCCAGAATGGTAACATTCGAACCAATCCACACGTCTTTTTCGATGATGACATCCTTATCATAGCCTTCGGGCTTGTTTGCTTCCGTAATATCGGTGACGAACTTCCCTATTACGCGAGCGTGATTGCCTGTATGGATTGTCAGATGTTCTGCGATGGCACAGTTGCCTTTGATAATGATCTTGGCATTCGGCGTTGACAGTAATGCGTGAGGGCCAATACCTACATTGTCATAGACAAACACATTCCTCATATTCCCCGACAGGGGGGGGGGGTAAGTATCACACTGTCAGCAATATAGCCAAACTGACTACGTTTGAGACCACCGAAATTACGGCTCCATAAACAGTAGATTCCGCGAAGGAATCGGTTGTCTTTGAACTTACGGGAGATGTTCATTGCTCAATCAGTTTTATATATGATTCTACAAATTTTTTCTTTGACATTTTTTCTTCAGCCAACTGCCTGCTCTTTTTGCAGTAGTTCTTATAGTCCGAGTCCGAAAGTGACAACAACCTGGCTATCGCGTCGCTTGTACCCTCGGCATTCTTCGGGTCAAACAGCACGCCGTTAATGCCTTCCTCAACATATTTGGAGTTATCACACACATCACTACAAGCCACAGGCTGTCCGCAGGCCATTGCTTCGCAAATCACGTTAGGCGTACCTTCATAGAACGAAGGCAAGCAGAAATAGTCCGCCTCTTGATAAGCGTCCTTGATTTTGGTCGTTTTCTCTTTCAGTTCAATATAGTCGTCCACTCCCAAGCGCTTTATCTTTTCATCACACTGGGCGAAATAGTCCAGATGGGTCTTGTCCTTGCCATACCAGCTAATATGGAACTTGCAGCCCTTTTCTTTCAATCGGGCTACTGCGTCTATGAATCCGAGCGTGTTTTTGGATGCCCAAATGGTGGCCGCAACTAGAATCTCAGGCACCTCGCGACGGCTTCTTCCTTCAGCCGGTACAAAATGATTCAAGTCAACGAAGTTCGGAATTGTGACCACCTTATTCTCCAACTTGGGGAAGGTAGATTTGATGTAGTCTTCTTGCGCGAAGGCATTGGGCACAACATAATCAGCGAAGCGGAAAAGATTGAATCTGATTTTCTCATTGCGACCTGTATGTTGGGTCGTATTCCTTTCGGAGACAATCAGCTTGAACTTATGATTGAATAGTTTGGCGACACAGGTGCAGATGGATGGTGTCTCTAAATAAGAGATTACCACATCCGGCTTTACCTTTCGGATATAGCGAGCTATGTGCCAGATCCTTGTCGGACTCCCTTCGGCCTTCTTCAGATATACGTATGGCACGCCAGCAGTAAGCAGCTGGTCGACGTAAAAGCGGTTGTCGTGATAAGTAGCCACAATCACATCATATCCACGCTCCTTCAAGAACGTAGCCAACCCCACGAGCTGCCGTTGTGCGCCACCAGGGCCGAGGGAATCTATTAGACAAAGTATTTTCTTCATATATTAGGTGATATAAACCAGATCCCCTCAAAATCAGCATTATTGTTCACAAAGAAATAAAGCAAGAATAGAAAATAACCGACATTGAACAATAATCTAAATGTCTTATCCTTAAGATAATAAAATGTATTAGGTATGTATAAAAAAGAGGCGGCAGTAAAATACATATTCATTCGGCTAGTACCAACATAGCCTATTCCGGTAATTGCAAAGATTGTTCCGAACACTAAGACTATACTCATCAACCTAGTAATTCCTTCATTAAAAAAATTCTTCTTTAAAATTAGTACTCGGATTATAAGCAAAACAACCATTAGCAGAGCTGATTTATAGTTTGTCCCCACCTGCATATCGCGAGCAAAATAATAATCACCATAACTGGCTGTCCCCATAGCATAACGACCCGCCGTTGTGAGAAAAAACGACATACTTGTTGCCAACACCACCATCGCCACCGCTGAAACAATAGCAAATTTATTTTTTGATAAGTTATACAGGAAATAAACTGGCAGAAAAATGATAGCCGTTTGATGGAGCAAAAAAGCCGCCGCACACAGTAACATATATGGCATTAATTTACGTTCCATAATAAAAGGATATGTAAGCAAGAGAAGCCCCATCGCCATGTGCTGTCTCAACACAAAAGTAGATTGCATAAATGGCCCAACCATAATGAAAAGCACAGAAAAAAGGTAGGAAGGAGAATATTTTTTTGTAGTCTGATAATAACCATTCAGTATGATAACGCTTATAACGAACAATGCAAACACCCAGTTTGTACTGATATAAGTTAATATCTTACAAAAAACACGATATCCCACCTCCGCCTTCAAGGAAAAAGCATTGTGTTTCAACACGTCGGAGAAACTCATTCCCGCAAATTCCTGATAGCCATATTTATATCCCAAAAGGTCTGAATACTCAGGATTCACGAAAGTATGTAGGATCAACATCACTAGAAAACATATTATCAAAAATGCTTTCTTTCCCTTGTCCAAACTGTTGCCAGAAAACAATAATCCTAAAACAACAAACAAGATTATTGCAACGTAAATTAAAACCATTAATACTATATTATAGTGTTTATATGATTGTCCGCATAGTTCCGATGAAGGCGCGAAGATTTCTAATTTCAACAATCCCACACGTGAAAGCGTGAAAGAACAGGCACTAAAAACCTTATACCCTCATATTGCGTCTTATAGAGGTCTGCATCCACCTATCTTCCCAACCATTTCACGCCAAAATCTTTCCAACCACTATATACATCAACAAAACAATAAAAGAGTTGGCTGGGCAAAAGCAAAAAACGAACGCTTTATGATAGAATAACATTCGGTTCACTCAAGAACGAATCAAAAAAAACATAATAATCCGATGTTTTTAAACTGATTATGTAAGTTCCTTCGGCAAGCATAGGCAAGGTTTTATTGGAAAGATTAATGCGTTTATCAACAAAAAAAATGTTAACACCTATAATGCATGCCATAATATACCAAGAGACCCACCATGTATTGCTGAAAAGGAGGCAGCGGAAGAAGTTGAGTATCTGAAAAAGAGTGAACTGACAGAATGAAACAAAGAATTTTTCATATACAAATGGCAATGGATAGCAACGACCAAAATTGCAGCAACAATCAAATAAATCTATGCTATTATATACGTTCTTTCCCGTTGTTGGAATTTAACGATAATCTCTTTATGAAATCGTCAATCTTTAACTTCGTTGACCCTAACACATTGAAATCACCTTCTTCAAATATGAAATCGCCATCTTTGTATACATAACGTCCGTGATGGCCATCAATACTCATTTGGTAATCAAGATAGGAGCCGAAAAAAGCTTGCAGCTCATTGACAGAATAAGAGCCGTCTTTGCTTTCGAATATGTCTATGTCCATACACGGGAATCCGCCTTTCTCGCACATTTCATGTACCATATACAACAGTTCTCGTGGAGGCGCCACCCAACCTACCATGCCAGAACCACTAGCAAAGTCTCCTTTCAATAATTTTTGGTGACCAAAATAGAAATCCCCGATTTTAAGGATACGCCATTCATGCAAAACATCCTTTACAAAGTCTTGCACGATGAAATAGTCTTTCTGACGGTTGCGCACATCCCACATAGGCGGCATATACCAATGATGAAAACGCATCTTGTATGCCCACCCTGGTTTCAAAAACTTAAGTTTCGAATCGCTAAGACATTTCTTTGCCATGCGTTTGGCCTTTGCCTTGCTCTTGATGATAACCACTTTCGAAGCGCCAGCCCCCACATTGGCTTTGGTCACAATGGGAAATTCACAAGTCTCTAAATACTCCAAGGCCTCTTTTCTATTTGTAAATGTTCTTGTTTTAGCATGAGGATAGCCATTGATTTCGAGCCAAGCAGCCATATTGCGCTTGCTCTCATGAATATATAGTCCTGTGAAATCCGGGTAAATAGGCCGATGCATCACTTGGGAAACGAAATAATAACGTTCGTCTTGAATGGTCTTTAATTCTTGCGAAGCACAGTTTGACGGGCAGTAGAAACCGTCACAATCCGAGGCGGCTTTCAGGTTTTCTATCCAATTGGCAGAAAAGATGTCCACCACTTGGTAATCCGCCCCCAATTCTTGGCAGGACTTGACAGCCAGTTCTACCTCTCTTGGCCCCATAGGGGTTGTAAATATGCCGATTTTCATAATGTAATTATTTTTAATCAATACAATCCTCAATGGCCTTGAAACCATAATAGCAAGGTATACCAGATTTCAACGGAGCGCACAAATCCTTGCTGTCGAGAATGAGTTTGTTATTCTCGTCAATAATATGCTCTCGCCTGATGATCTGTGCCCAATGCAAGATGCCATCAATGGTAGGAGTTTCAATACCTAGTTGTTCTGCCATCCACTTGGCGATACAGTTACCATAGTAAATATCATCAAGGAAAAATCTATGGTTTCTATCAATCTCCCACAAGCCTTGTTCATTTTGAATGACTGGCGTTGCAATCGAGACCAATGTTTGCGAGGTCACGAAAGATTCCTTTACATCAGTATTCTGTGATTGATAAGAGAAACGCTCCAATGCAAGGTAATCAAGCATGTGCTTGAAACTCTTATCAGGATATAACATTTTGATTTTCTCCCTGATTTTGGAGTAGTCAGCATCCAAATTGGCAAGCAACTTGGCTGAAACATCGTCATAGTCACGATAGAACATCGGCACATCTTCCTTACGTTGCCAAGTGGGACCATACACCTTATACAAGCCATAGCAACGTGAGGTATGGATGATCTGATTGTCAACCGATAATGTCAATGACAAGAAGTTGTCACTTTGCTCGGTATGGCCTTTGCCAAACCATTTATATCCGATGTTTTCAAACAACTCTTCGTTTAGTTGTTGAAAATAAGATTTTGGATAGCAAGCCGCATAATTAACCGCTTTGCCTCCGTATGTCACACCAATGTGACCATATTCTATGATACGACATATCCAAGGCAGCAGACCAAACGCGAAGGTAACGATGTTGTCCAACGATTGTTGTTTCTTGATTTCATCAACCATCCAGTTGAACCCCGCCTGGCCATAAACCGTGCCAATAAACACGGTCTTATCCTTGTTAATATACGAAGCTATTTCCTTCAAGCAAACACGGTATTTGTGTACTGGCATACAGAAAACAATGTAATCCGCAGTCGGAATAAGCTCTTGTGGATTACTTGATGCTTTCTTTAATTCATTGGAATAACGCCCCATCACCTTTCCCGAAGGATCGTGCCATTCCAAATCAATTTGTTTGTGCCATTTTTCTGGTCTTGACGTATAGATTGAAACATCAAAGATGGAATCCTTCAGGAAAGGAATCAATGTGTGGGCGCTACTACCGCCGCCGCATATAACAAGTTTTTTCATAATACTTGAATTTATAATATTTCAACATTCAATAGAAACTATTTACAAACTATTATTTTTACAATTCTCATAAACCAGTTTTTTGCATCGTTAATACAAGCCTTTACCCTAACGCTAAACGGAATTTTAATATGTTTCTCCATCATTAAGTTATACATATCAGCACAAAAAACATCGCTTTTTCTTTTCTGAACAATTTTTTCTATATATCTATTCTTATTTTTATAGTACTCTGGCAAATCAAAAACGTCTTTATAGTTTTCAAGACAACCAATAAAGTCCAATGCGATACAAGTTCTCAAGCATTTATCACACCGAGTGCAATTACGATGCTTGTCAGCAACATCTTTTATATCTTTCCAATACTGTGGCCATTCATTTTTGAATATTTCCTTCCAACAAACCAACAAATGTTTTTGCACTAAGGGATTTGATGCTACAAATTTGGTTTTTTCAATTCTTGTTTTATCAGGGTCAGCAAGTATCAATTCAGTGTTTTCAGTTGAAAGCATTGGGTTAAGAATTGATTCATACGTATAACTATCCTTAGTAATCTTAGTATCAGCATCTGTAACAGTTGAGCCGTTATAATACCTAGCAAAGAGTTTCTGCAACGTAAGTGTTGCAGCCGCATTACGGAAAACAACTGTTTGATCAAAACTAGATTCATTGTTCGTAATTCCAATATTACTTTTGACGGTAACTAATGGAAGACCATATTCAGAAGCAAATATTCTAACTTTCTTCAAATCATTCTGATAGGACTCTTCTGCTTGAATTGGATTTTTTGATCCAAAAGCTCCAACATTAAAATAAGTAAGGTGGGTAAGTTGATAGGCCGATGACACGTACTCTGCCGAATGAGATAAAATGGCAGAAAAGGAATCAACGCCTAAAGAACACCCTGTACCGACTCCAAAACCATTAAAGTGTTTATTTACCTGATGAGAAGCTCTTATCTCAATTCTTCGCCCCCCCCACGCCTTCTGTAATAAATACGTAACCGTATGATTAACGTTGTACAATAGTTTTTCCGATATACAATCACATTCTATATCTTGTTGTGTTTGCACAGCGGGCAACAACATGGCGACAACAAACGCATCACAAACTTCATCACAAAAATAATCTCCATATTCTTCAGTTGTTTCAAACCATATATCATCGCTTAAAGGCTGTTTTTCATTAACAACATGGGATACAAGCCGTACCACTCGCTTGTCAATTATACCATGTTCGATTCTTGGTTTCTCAATTTTAATCATAGCTTTAAAGTTTTCTTAGTTTGATGTCAAGGGCATAACCATGAGTTTCATAAAAATGTTTGCGCTGACCTCCATTGACTGCTTGGTCAAATGCCATTTCCCAATCTTCCCCTGCCTCTGTGAAACAAAATCCATCTTCAGTAATGGCAATATCCCAACCAATACTAGGTATACCATACATGAATTTATGAAATGTCTTTGCTGTTTCTAGGATTTGATCCCAATATGGAAGTTGCAATCCAGCAAATCTTTTTTTTGTGTCAGGATGGTTATCATGTATAACCAACTTTTTATATCCAAGATGGGGTTCATGGCAGCCAAAGTCATTTAGAACTCCCTTTTCATTTACTCCCACAAACATGCCACCATAACATCCATTATCCACAATGCTTCCATGAGCTCCAAAACGTTGGACAGCAGAAAAGAAATCAACGCTACCATCTCGGTTTAGAACAGTGTGAAGGCGCAAAGTATTAAGCGAATTAGAATAAACATCACGTAACAAATGGTGATTCAGTATCTGTTCCTGCATAATATAAGTAGAGGCGCCAAACTTCTTCTTCAATTCATCTAAGGTTGCTGTTTCACCAGAGATGTTTATTGTGCCATCTTTCACCTCCAGCACAAACGCACCTTGACCTCCTTCTCCCGTAGTTTCCTTACAAAAAGCATGAAAGTTTTTCTGTGTGATAGTTTCCATATTTGACCAAACCATATGCTCACCATCATACCAGCTAACTTTGCCATTTGACACCAAAGCAATTGTTTTGGGGTATGGAATTCCCAACGACTTGCAATACTGATAAAAGACAAATTTATCACGCACAAGTGCCAAATAGTTGAATGTGTATTTTGTTCGAACATTCTCTCGCTGACGAATATTTAAAATATTACGAATTACACGAAACTCCGTGTATGCCATATAATCATTAAGAGAATGACCTTTCAGGTCTAGACCATATACAAAATAATAATTGCAAAGCTCTTTAAATTTGAAATTCCAGACCAAGTTTTCCCATAGCATCCTTATCTTACTTTTACGAGGACCCGAGAATTGTGGAGTATTGTATTTCGAATTAAATGGAAGAAATGCGGATTGTAACCAACGCACAATGCCACTTTTTAATCTTCTTAAAGGGTATGTTCGTCTAGGATGATTTGAGTCCAACGGCTGATAATAGTATCGTTTAAATGTTCGCTCACTATGTATCAATTTGAATAATTTATAGTTCATATTATCATTATTTACTTACATACTATTTTGACATATTGTGTTTTGAAAGGTATTTAAAAAAGCCGTATTTCTTAATGAAGATGGATAAGAATTTATACTCTATTAGATTATTGATTCTCGTTATATAATAATTGATCTTGATAGATGATTTTTTACCAATAAAAAATGACAACAATTTAAGCTTTATGGCATGATACAACCCAATCGTTGAAAAAGACAAACGACCTTTTTTATACAACACGAAACGTTTTTTTGCTTTAATGCTGTTGTCTTCAAGCTTAAGAATAGACATCATGCCCAATCGTGCGTAATACTTCCAAAAATAAAGCATAGCAAAATTTCGCCTTTCTGGAGCCATCCAATCAAACACAGGCAACTGCTTTAATTCATTTTCATCGGGATAATATGTATTCGAAATCGAATCAAGACAAAAATCAGGAAAATGAAAATTACCTAGACTATAATAAATCGGACGCTGTTTAAATGTAACCACAGATTGTATATGATGAGGATGCCCCCCAATAACCATATCTGCACCTGCATCAATGAGTTTTTCACCAATGACAACATCATAGTTTTCGGGCAACCATTTATGTTCCACACCCCAATGAACAACAACCGCAACATAAGTATAGCTCTCCTTTAGAGTTTTAATTTGCGAAACGACAACACTATCGTCAAGTCTATATATTCCAGCAGTTGTTTCTGAAGCAAAATGAAGGGTACCTAAAGCTTTAGGGTTATCTTCGCAACAAGCAATAATAGCCAGACTCTCACCATCTTTTTCAAATACGGCTGGTTTCATTGCTTCTTCAGCATTATGACCAGCACCTATTGGGGTGATTCCCATATTACTCAATTTGTTAAGTAGATTTAGCATCGAATCAATCCCGCAGTCGCAGGTATGATTATTAGCTAAAGAAACCACGTTGATGTTTAGATCTGTTAATTTATGTAAATCTTCTTGCTTTGACCAAACTGCAACCTCGCTTTTAGAACTTTTAATTTCGTCAATGTCGTCATACGTTCCAACAGCAGTTTCAAGAGTAGCGACACGTAGGTCAAAATTTGCCAGTTTATTGTTTAACCTACGAGAAACTTCCATCTTTTTACCAGCCTGATCACCAGACGGCATAAAATCACCTAAGAATACTATTTGCATTGTTTAATATGCTTTTTTGCTTTTATCGTATAAAGTATTCCCATAATAGCTCGTGTGAAGGTAACATTGATTGCCGCCCCAAAATAACTAAAATACTTAATCATTGGATAGGCCAACAAAAAACCAATCACTGATGCAATTATTGTACAATTACGAGCCTCTTTATCAAATCCTTTTACGAACAAATAATTAACACAATAAACAGCCCCTAATGCCATAAAGAACAATGAAATTGACATTATACGAAGCACTGTGATTGAGGCTTCAAATTCTGGAGTAAGAAAAATGTGCACAATAACAGGAGCTAAAAAAAACAAAGCCAAAGAAATAAACGCTGCAATCGACAAACTAAAACGAGCATAGACTGAGTGCTTATCGCTTCGCCGGTTTAAAAAAGGATAAAATGTCCTACTAATTATAGCCATAAACTGTTGTGCGACATTTATAAATTTATTTCCTCCGTCGAATAATCCATTTGCGGTTGGAGACCCTATTAATCCTAACAAAACCACCGAAAAATTATTATACATTGTCGGGAATAGGTTTCCTATAAAAATATTAAAACTTCCTTTTAAATATTGTACTATGGTTTTGATGTTTGGACGAAGAAGTCGAACGCCCCATTTGTTCTGCACAACAAAATAGGCAATAATGCCCGAAACAACGTAGCCGAGAGAGGTTAAAAGAGGCTGAAAGATATAATCTTCTTTCGTTTTAATTACAAAGAATATGGCAATTGTAAAAGCGATTTTTATAGCCAAATTGAAAATGGTGGAATATTTCATTTTTTCCATACCCTGAAAGAACCAATCGGGAAAAAGAATGTGGCCAGGAATTAGTAAATAGGTGAACAGCAACACCAACGCATTCTCTTGCATCAGTGGGATTGTAAGTATTAAAACACATAGTATCAAAAAACCAATCAATGCCAAGAAAGATTTTGCCCATAATACATTTGAATAAATACTAGAAACAACGTCTTTGTTATCTCGATTTTTCGCCACATCGCGTGTCGCTGAATATACGAATCCCCAATCAACAAAGGTCTGAATCCACGCTATTATTGCAGACGCAAAAGCAACTTTACCAAAACCATCAACTCCTATAACCCGAGAAAGGTAAGGTATGGTTATGAATGGTAATACGTATCCAGCAATTTGGAGAATGGAAAGATAAGTAAAGTTTTCTGCAAGTGCTTTCCCGTCTTTACTTTTCAGAGCACGTTTCCCAAAGTTGAAATAAGATGATATTGTATTCCTTAAAGACATGTTAAAATGGTCATTGTTCTATGAAACCTCTTATTTTTCTCTTACCGTGATGAAGACAAACATTTCCAGCATAAAGGCATACGATAACTTGTCGAGCCACCAATATGCTTTGATTACCGGATAGCCTTCAATCGGCGACCATGCCCCGCTGTAGATGGCGAAGGCATGGTAGAAAACCAGCAGCACAAAAAGGATGGGACGGATGATGGAGACGTTGGTTAATATGGATTTAGGGGCGTTCATTGAACTATAATTGAAGCATGAGGTATAAAAAGAAGAGAATAGAGGGTACTAGGGTGGGATAAGTTAGTTCAAAACGAAGATGAAGGGGAAGACAAGCCAAAAATTAAAACTATTGAATATCTTAAAAAGGTCTAGTATAATAATTCCAAACCTCGGTAATAATCCTTATACCACTCCGCAAACTTCCTCAAACCTTCTCTAAGGGTGATTTTCGGAGTAAAGCCAAAATCACGCTCTAATGCCGTTGCATCAGCATACGTATTCGGCACATCGCCAGGCTGCATGGGCACGAGCTGCTTGTGGGCCTCGAAGTTATAGTCCTCGGGCAACACGCCTGCGCGGACAAGCTCCTCTTGGAGAGTTTGTACGAAATCGAGCAAATTCTCGGGTTGGCCGCCGCCGATATTGTAGATCTTATACGGCGGTATCGGCAGACCGTCCTCGCCAGTTTTCTTCTCCGGTGCCCTCTGCATCACACGGTAAACACCTTCCACGATGTCATCCACATAGGTAAAGTCCCGGCGGCAGTTGCCGTAGTTGTAGATTTGAATAGTCTCACCTTTCAACAACTTGTTGGTGAAACCAAAATAAGCCATATCAGGTCTTCCGGCAGGGCCATAGACGGTGAAGAAACGTAATCCTGTGGTAGGGATGTTGTAGAGCTTGCTATAGCAGTGCGCCATCAGCTCGTTGCTCTTCTTCGTTGCGGCATAGAGGCTCACAGGATGGTCCACATTGTCGTCGGTGCTGAAGGGCACTTTCTTGTTGCCGCCATAGACGCTGCTGCTACTGGCATACACTAAATGCTCGACAGGGTTGTGCCGGCAGGCTTCGAGGATGTTGTAGAAACCGATGATGTTGCTCTCTATGTAGACGTCGGGGTTGTCGATGCTGTAGCGCACGCCGGCCTGGGCGGCGAGATTGACCACCACGTCGAACTTGTATTCCTCGAACAGTTTGTTGATGAGGTTCCTGTCTGCGATAGATCCTTTGATGAATCGGTAGTTCACCCCAGGGTGCCTGCCGCTTTCGGTGTCCAATTCGCGGAGACGGTATTCTTTGAGGGTGACGTCGTAGTAGCTGTTGAGGTTGTCGAGACCTATAAGGGTGCCACCGGCCATCTCGTGTAAGAGACGCTTGACGAGGTTGGCACCGATGAAGCCGGCGGAGCCAGTGACGAGGATGGTTTTCATATTGGTATGTTTCTTGGCGGCCTGCGGCCGGGGTTAGATGCGGCCTGCGGCCGATGAGTTGGGTGTTTGGCCTGCGGCCAGAAATCTGAGAAAATCTATTTAGAAAATCTGAGAGAATTATTTTCGCATTGTTTCCGCTGTTTCCGCTGTTTCCGCATTGTTTTCGCAATTCAGAAACCGGCGGAAGGGGCGAGCGGTGGTTAATAGACAAAATCAGATATTCCTCCTTGCATACGCAAGAAGGTACGATTGAAGGGGGCTCCGGGGAATGTTCTCCGAAGCCCGGGGCTGCCTGCTGACCCAGCGGCGTCACCTTGCTCCTTGCAGGAAACGGGACACGATTCCTGCGCGGCAAAGGTACAAAATATTTTATTCAATACAAATCTTTTTTTTACACGGGGAGGGAGTTGGCGGCCTGCGGCCTGTGGGTTGGGTGTTTGGCCTGCGGCCAATGGATGGGGTGGCCTGCGGCCAGAAATCTGGGAAAATCTGAGTAGAAAATCTGAGAAAATAGCTATGGTTTAGTGATGTTTTCGCGATGTTTCGCTGTTTTCGCATTGTTTTCGCAATCTGATTGCTTGAGTTTTTGGATTGCGAAAAGACGCGAAAAGGGCGAAAAGAACGAAAATTTGGCTCGCTGCGCGAGTTTTATTTTAATTTCACACAGAAATCACGGAAATCACAGAAAATATTTTTCGCCATACTTTTCGTTATTTCCGCATAACTTTCGCAATTCAACTCTATTAGTCTCTCTTGAAAATATCCCGCGTGTAGACCTTCTCCCGCACGTCGTCTAAGCAGCTGTCGTAGCGGTTGGCGATGATGGCTTGGGACTGGGATTTGAACTGGGCGAGGTCGTTGACGACGAGACTGCCGAAGAAAGTTGAACCGTCTTCCAAAGTGGGCTCGTAGATGATGACCTGCGCGCCTTTGGCCTTGATGCGCTTCATCACCCCCTGTATGGCGCTCTGGCGGAAATTATCGGAGTTGGACTTCATGGTGAGCCGGTACACACCAATCATCGGAGCCTTTTGCTCTTTGCCATAGACATTGTTTTCCGTATAGGCATAATAACCCGCCATCTTCAGCACCTGGTCGGCGATGAAATCCTTACGCGTGCGGTTGCTCTCCACAATGGCCGACATCATATTCTGTGGTACATCTTCGTAATTGGCCAACAACTGCTTGGTGTCCTTCGGCAGGCAATAGCCGCCGTAGCCAAACGACGGGTTGTTGTAGTGCGTGCCGATACGGGGGTCCAGACCGATACCGTCGATGATGGCCTGCGTGTCGAGACCCTTGATTTCTGCGTAGGTGTCCAACTCGTTGAAGTAGCTCACCCGCAACGCCAGATAGGTGTTGGCGAAGAGCTTCACAGCCTCAGCCTCTTTCATCCCAATGAAGAGGACCGGCACATCCTGCTTGATAGCGGCGTCTTTGAGCAGCCCAGCGAAGACGTGCGCCCTCTCGGTGAGCCATTCCAGGTCGGTCAGGGCCTGGATGGCCTCGTTCTCCTCCCGGAACCCGTCCCCCATGATCTTGGGGATACCGACGATGATACGGCTGGGATAGAGGTTGTCATAGAGGGCTTTGCTCTCCCGCAAAAACTCAGGCGAGAACAGGAGGTTGAACTTTTTGACCCCTTTCTTCCAGTACTTGACGTAGAGGCTGCGGGTGTAGCCGACGGGGATGGTGCTCTTGATGACCATAACGGCGTCGGGGTTGACCTTCAACACGGCATCGATGACGGACTCCACGGCGCTGGTGTCGAAGAAGTTCTTCTGGGGGTCGTAGTTGGTGGGCGCGGCGATGACGACGAACTCAGCGTCGCGGTAGCCGGCCTCCTGGTCGAGGGTGGCCTTGAGGTTAAGGGGTTTGGTGGCTAAGTATTCTTCGATGTAGTCGTCTTGGATGGGCGACTTCTTGTTGTTGACCATGTCGACGCGTTCGGGGACGACGTCCACGGCGGTGACGTTGTTGTGCTGAGCCAGCAATGTGGCGATGCTCATGCCGACATAGCCGGTTCCTGCTACGGATATGTTCATAGTATGTGGGTTTGTTTCGGATATTGGGGGTGTTTGGCCTGCGGCCAGAGAGTTGGGTTGTTGGCCTGCGGCCAGTTTGAGGAGTGGCCTGCGGCCAGAAATCTGAGAAAATCTATTTTGAAAATCTGAGAGAATAGTTATAGTTTAGTGGTGTTTTCGCATTGTTTTCGCTGTTTTTGCATTGTTTTCGCAATATAATCGATTTTTGGATTGCGAAAAGACGCGAAAGGGGCGAAATTGGACAAAAATTGCTCGCTGCGCGAGCGGGGTTGAGGGTGGCCTGCGGCCAGAAATCTGGGAAAATCTGGGTAGAAAATCTGAGATAATAGTTATAGCTTAGTGATGTTTTCGCATTATTTTCGCTGTTTTCGCATTGCTTTCGCAATATAATCGATTTTTGGATTGCGAAAAGATGCGGAAGGGGCGAAATGGACGAAAATTGGCTCGCGGCGCGAGTAGGAGTGGGGCTCGCTGCACGAGCTTTGGTTTTATGTCACACAGGACCGACGAACGAGCGAGTGGAGAGGCAAGCCAGAGGCTTGAACTCTCCCGAGCGAGGAGGAGGGAGGCGAAGTTAGCCTGCGGCTAATTAGGTTTCTGCCTGTAGCTTTTATGCTTCGTCGCTATCTACATTATAATGGTTATAGAAATATTCTCGTTCTGACAACAAACTGGCTGTCTCTTGGTACATGAACTTACAGGTTAGATCGTATATCGGTTTTGCCGTGGAAACATCAACAGCCTCTTTGAAATACAGACTGTCACGATAGTATGCCGTCGTTGATCCTCTGTAATTCTCATACCGTTGCCTCCTTCCCATCCACTTTACGCAACAATTTTAACACCAACCTACGTGTCTTTACCCTTTCTGCATCTTGCTCAATATCGTGAATATCTAGATAGGTGTCGCATCTGTCATCACGTCCTGCCGAACCTCTTGCACGTTGCCATGAGCACTCACCGTGCGACAAAGAACTCAAACTCAGCGACGACTTGGGTGCATATTGCTCAAACACCTTGTCGAACACAGGCTTGTATTTGCGCACGACCTCATCAGAAGGCATGTCGTGGAGCATGTCGTTCTTGTATAGTTGACGTATGCTGACTATCACCGGCCCATATTTCCAAGCTGAAAATGGCTCATTGAACAGCGGCTCTCCTGTTTGTATAATACACTCTCGCTGGGTGAAATAAAGCAGCTTGTGCAGCTTCATTTCATCTATCCGCTCGCCATACTCCTTTTGATAACGCTCTGATATGTATGATGCTATGACAACTACGTCAACCATGGTCATGATGTTTTTTAGATGCAAAGATACGCTTTTTTCACACGAGAATTTTGTTGAAAATCTGAGAGAATATTTTCGCGATGTTTCGCTGTTTCCGCATTGTTTTCGCAACATAATCGATTTTGGGATTGCGAAAAGACGCGGAAGGGACGAAATGGACGAAAATTGGCTCGCTGCGCGAGCGGGGTTGAGGATGGCCTGCGGCCAGAAATCTGAGAAAATCTATTTAGAAAATCTGAGAAAATATTTCCGCATTGTTTCCGTTGTTTCCGCATTGTTTTCGCAATTCAGGATCCGGCGGGAGGGACGGGCGGGAGTTAATCGACAAAACCAGATATTCCTCCTCGCATACGCAAGAAGGTACGATTGAAGGGGGCTCCGGGGGATGTTCTCCGAAGCCCGAGGCTGCCTGCTGACCCAGCGGCGTCACCTTGCTCCTTGCAGGAAACGGAAGGCGATTCCTGCGCGGCAAAGGTACAAAATATTTTATTCAATACAAATCTTTTTTTCACACGGGGAGGGAGTTGGCGGCCTGCGGCCGATTTAGGAGCGCTTGGCCTGCGGCCAATGGATGGGGTGGCCTGTGGCCAGAAATCTGGGAAAATCTATTTAGAAAATCTGAGAAAATAGTTTAGTGGTTTAGTATGTTTTCGCATTGTTTTCGCTGTTTCCGCATTGTTTTCGCAATATAATCGATTTTGGGATTGCGAAAAGACGCGAAAGAGGCGAAATGGACAAAAATTGCTCGCTGCGCGAGTAGGCGTGGGGCTCGCTGCGCGAGCTTTGGTTTTATGTCACACAGAAATCACGGAAATCACAGAAATATTAGCCTGCGGCTAATGAGCGGGATTCACCTACGGCGAATAAGGTGGTTTTACTCGGAAAACCGTCAGTCATTGCTCGTAATTGCTAACAATTTACACAAATACAAATTCCTTATTTTCAATATCTTATATCATTACATATCTTGATTCTGCTCAGAAAACTGCTCGTAAATCTCGAACATTTTCATTCTTTTACGAGCGACCAGATTGACTTGTTTCCGGCGTGTGCACACATCATCTTACTCTCTTTTTTCATTTTGCGTAAAAGATTGTCAATCTTATATCTTTTCTGTTTTTCATTCAATTGGTCAGGAAGGACATCCCACAATAACCGTACAATCTCTTGTTTTGTCAAACTACCGTGGTCTTTCAGTGAGTCGATCAACAAAGCTTCACATTTCTTATCAGCCAATCCTTTATGTTTGGAATACTCAACTTTCTGGTCAGTAGCCTGTGCGATATCCTTCGAAACATAGATGTGCGGTAGCCTGCCCTCAATGAGTTTGCGCTTACGCAACATAGCCACTGCATCTGCAGGAATAGGATGCTCCTTCTGTACTTGATCCAAAAGTACCGCATCGGTGAGTGACAAATTTTGATTAGCAAGAAGCATTAAACTATAATTTTCGTCCATGATTGTGCCAGGTATGTTAAGGACAACCATATCTGACGTGGATAAATCATAATCGGGCATAGGAAGGAAACGATCTTTTTGGCTCTGAAACATCTTATGAATGCCATACCCTTGCGTATCTATCATTTTTATGTTCACCATAGCCTTGACTAGAGCGGGGTTGCGATAACTCTTAGGGGTCTTCTCTCCTGTGACATACTGGTCGTAGCTACCTTCATAAAAGCCACCATCATTCTGGAACTTTAGCGAGTCCTTATCTTCTGTCACAATAATCCTGGCACCTCTCTCATAATCCTGGTGGGCGATAGCATTATGCATTCCTTCAAGAATACTCTCCGTATCATACTTCCATACATCTGCCGGTATCAGCGAGTTTTTTGGATAAATCTTGAAACGGTAATTTCGTATTCTGCCGAGCAATTCGCTCGTAGTGAGAATGAACGGTATAGTATAAATATCACCAAACACTTGACCATCCTGGAAGCATTTCCATACGATCTGTGCAATGTGGTTCAATTTGTATGCAACTGTTTCTTTACCAACAAGCAGCAATGTTGTTCGTGTCACCTTGCCGTCAACCGTAAGACCAGCCTTATCAAGAAACACCCTATCACTCCATTTGTCACACTCGTCAGCCAGCTTTGGGAATCGTTGTTTATAGCCTTCGCGCGCCTTCGCCACAGCAAGCTCGTCCAAATCCTCCAACGACGCATCCGAAATCACCACTGCCGACCAGTCTTCCTTCACTGTTTGCCTCCGTATTTCTTCATACTTGCTCATGTCCAATGCAACTAAACTCTCGCCACGACGGGCGTAAAAGTGGCCCTTCCATGAAATAGGAATCCCTCGTGGCGCAGCCGGCACCTGAAACATTAACACCCTCTTGCCTTCGACAACAAGCTCGAAGATATCACGAAAAGTGTTCCTGTCGGTTGTGTGCTGAGAGAAGTCGTATTTAAGCCGCTGTAGGCTCTTCTCGCTATTCTTGTAGGTGGTGCCAACAATTTCGCGAGTCTTGTTTTCAACACCGAACACTAACCACGCAAAGTCCTTCTCACGAAGATTCGCCTCGTTGCTCAGAGCAGAGAAGTATTTCCCGATATCATCGAAATCGAGACTGTTCTCCGCACGCTTGAACTCCACCACCTCGTCTTCGTGATGATAGCGCAGATTGTCAAAGATAACCTTTATATCCATTCTTCAAATATAGTGTTTGATAAGTACTTAGGGATTGTCGTTTAATTCTTTCCCTTTGACCTTGTCAGTTGCCCAGTTACGCGGTTACACGCTTATGGGGTCAGGCAATAATCCTTGCGGGGATTTCTGTGGTTTCTGTGATTTCTGTGTGACAATCCTGTTTTGCCGCAGGCAAAAAACTCTGCAATTCTTTGCGGCCTGCGGCCGATGAGGGGTGCTTGGCCTGCGGCCAATAGATGGGGTTGTTGGCCTGCGGCCAAATATGGGGTGACCTGCGGCCAGAAATCTGGGAAAATCTATTTAGAAAATCTGAGAAAATAGTTATAGCTTAGTGGTGTTTTCGCATTGTTTTCGCTGTTTCCGCATTGTTTTCGCAATTAAATCAATTTTTTGGATTGCGAAAAGACGCGGAAGGGAGACTCATACATCATCTGCCTGATGGGCACTAATGACTTCGTTGATTTGAGTGGTGAGGGCGGGAATGATGTTTTTGGCGACATCCCACACGATATAGTAGTTAACTCCCATATAGTCGTGTACTAGTTTATCTCGCATGCCTGCCATCTCGCGCCACGAAATGCTCTTCCACGCGTATTTCACGTCGCCAGGTATCTTCTTGGTGGCCTCACCAATGATGGTCAGACTTCGGGTTACGGCGCGCTTGAGGGTCTCGTCGCGGAGGAACTGCTCCATCTGCATATCATCGGTGACAACGGAGCGAATGTAGAGGCATTCGTCGTAAATGTGCTGCAAGTATGGTATATAGGACTTATACATATTGGACTTCGCTGAGGATTGTTTTGCCGATATAAGGGCTAAGGCCTTTCTTGGTCACCACGTCGAGCTTGGCAGTGCCGAAAGCATCTTGCAGGATGCTGCAGGCGTCGATGAAGTTGAGATACGTCTCCTGTCCGGCATTGAAATCGATGAGGATGTCGATGTCGCTCGTGGGGGTGTTCTCGTCCCTGACGGTGGAGCCGAATAATCCCAGCTGGCACACGCCCACTGCGAGGAGAGGTGCCTTCAGCGTTGAGAGGATTCTTATGACGGTACTCTTTTCCATATATTTCGTTTTTGTTGTTCCAGACGGGAGGTTGTTGGCCTGCGGCCAAATATGGGGTGGCCTGCGGCCAGAAATCTGAGAAAATCTATTTAGAAAATCTGAGATAATATTTTCGCATTGCTTTCGCTGTTTCCGCATTATTTTCGCAATTTAATCGATTTTGGGATTGCGAAAAGACGCGAAAGGGGCGAAATGGACGAAAATTGCTCGCTGCGCGAGCGGGGGTGAGGGTGGCCTGCGGCCAGAAATCTGGGAAAATCTGGGAGGAAAATCCGAGAAAATAGTTTAGTATGTTTTCGCATTGCTTTCGCTGTTTCCGCATTGTTTTCGCAATATAATCGATTTTGGGATTGCGAAAAGACGCGAAAGAGACGAAAGGGACGAAAATTGGCTCGCTGAGCGAGTAGGGTTGAGGGTGGCCTGCGGCCAGAAATTTGGGAAAATCTGGGTAGAAAATCTGAGATAATAGTTATAGTTTAGTGATGTTTCCGCATTGTTTTCGCTGTTTCCGCATTGTTTTCGCAATATAATCGATTTTGGGATTGCGAAAAGACGCGGAATTATCCAATAATCTCCCACTCACCAGCGTCACCACCCTTGCGTCTTATCTTCTTGTCCCGCAAAACATCTATGGCTTTTCTGACCTGACGCTCACTGGTTTTGAGTGTCTTTGCCAACTCAGCTCTGGATATTGAATGATTTGCACAAATCAGATCGTAAACTGCTTGAGTCAGTTCTGGATCGCCCTGGATCAGTTCTGGATCACTCTGGATCAGTTCTGGATCATTCTCTTTCTTCTTTCTCCAAATGACCACGCGGAAATCCTCTTCCTGATGATACTCAGGTGACTGCAAACCCTTATCCTTGCAGAGGTTTACTATATCTTCAGTGCCGGTACCCACTTTCTCAATGTATCCGATCCAGAACATGGGGTCAGCCAGGAGCGGATTGGCGGGCAGTGACTTATGCGGTTCAAAGAGCTTCTGAACTGTGAGCCCGTAGGGCAACTGGCCGGGATTCCAGACCTCCAGACGATTGCGGAACAGCATCACCTGCACACTGCCGTTGCTGGTGTAGTCGCGGTGGCACACAGCATTCACTATGGCCTCTTTCACGGCCTCGTAAGGCAACTCGTACTCGGTAGGAACGGCTGCCGTATTACCCTCGCTGCGTGTCCCAGTCCAATTGTCAATGCGGCTCATCACAAACGATGTGGCCTGGTCTATCATCTCAAAGACGGTGCCGCGATATATCTGGTAGGATGGCAGCGGTTTCTCGACCACATTGCCGTAGAACTGCACGCACTTTACCTCAGAAGTGATGAAGAAACGCTGCGGACGCTTGCCGAACAGCAGAACAGCTGAGTTGGAAATGCGCCCCTTGTCGTCCATCAGGGAGAGATGGGTGAGCAGCTGAGTGGGCGTGGAGTCCAGCGGCAGCGGGAAATCGCGCTTTGCCTTGGCCAGCCGGATGAAGTCCGACATTTTGTCCTCGTCTAAGTCATCCAACGTTGCGTTGGTGTCGAAAGCGGCATCGAACGGCTGCCAACGGATGTATTCTTTCTCCTCCAGATAGCGCACGAGCGAGGCATAGACAGAGGTGCGGAGACCTTCAATGTCAACAAATGTCTTGCGCACGATATCGCGTTCCACCTTCTTTATCAGCGATTCTTCCTTGGGATGACGCAGATTTTCATCGAGGCTTTTGATGAAGATGAGACGGGGTTTGTGAAGCTCGGCAGCTCGGTCGTATTCGCGCTCGGTGGGCGAAACGCCCTCGGCATCCTCGTAGCCGTATTTGTTGCCATAGAGACCAAGGTAAATATCGGACATTTCCACCTCGTTGAGGTAAACCTGCCGCGGCGAAGCTTCAGCTGCCGGCACATCCTCAAAGAGAAACGTCTCGAAGAACTTACCCAGCAACGCATCAGTGCGGATGTACTGCCCCAGCATAGCACGTTCCTCAGCAAATTCGTTCTGTACACTGCTGATGAAGATTCTGATACGTTTCATATACTGATACTTAGAGTTTGTCGTTTGATTCTTTCTTTGTAACCTTGTCGGTTAGGCGATTGCGCGGTTACACGGTCATCCTTGCGGGGATTTCTGTGGTTTCTGTGATTTCTGTGTGACAATCCTGTTTTGCCGCAGGCAAAAAACTCTGCAATTCTTTGCGGCCTGCGGCCGATGAGGGGTGCTTGGCCTGCGGCCAATGGATGGGGTTGTTGGCCTGCGGCCAAATATGGGGTGGCCTGCGGCCAGAAATCTGGAAAAATCTTGATTGAAAATCTGAGAAAATAGTTATAGGTTAGTGGTGTTTTCGCGATGTTTTCGCTATTTTCGCATTGTTTTCGCAATATAATCGCTTTGCTGTGAGGAGACCTTTACGTTTGTCTTTTGATGATGTCATCGGCGACGTCGGCGAACTTCGAGAGGTCGGCCTCGTGGAGGGGGTGGTACATGGCAATCACCTCGTTGATGCCAAGCCCTTTTCTACGCAGGAAGGCAAAGCTACGACGCGAAAGCCACTGATAGTACGCCAACACCCAACCAGCCCAATACTCAGGGCCTACCGTATAAGTGCCGTCATTCTCCTTCAGGATAACTCCACCGGAAGCCTCCACCACACTGTCGGCCAGCTCAGCCCCTGACATACCCACGAGATAGCGTGGATTGCCAGCAGCAAACTGACGCGACACTTCGCAAGAGAGAAACTTGTCGTAGAACTCCTCAATGGGGTAACCGTATTTGCGCACGCCACAATCCATCATCACCGCAAGGTTGCGCATGGCTCCGTTGAGATAGGTTTTCTTATAGGCTCTGGCCATTTTTCCAATTGTTTCTGATAATGTCTAACACATATATTCCGTTCTCAGCCACGGGTTTGGAAGCAATCTGGCGGTACTTGGCACGGGCTTCTTCGTCGCGCGACTTGTACTTGGCGAAATACTCCTGGCGGCGGGCTTTGACTGCCTCCACGAAAGTGAGCGCTTCGAAGGCCTTCTTTGACTTGAGAACCACCTGCTCGCCCAATCTGCCCAGCCGCATGGCTTCTGACAGGTCAGACAGCGAGAGTGTACCGTTCACAAAGTCACCAGCATAGGAGAAATAGGAGTCGTTGGCACGGTAGCCGACGATAATGTCATATTTTTTATAGTCAACCCTGAAATTCTCCAGCAAATAGGACTTTGCCCGCATTGGCAGACCGTCGGCCACATTGAACTTGCGGTTCTCGAGCAAGATGGCCAGCCAATTCAGTATGTTGTACTCCGGCCCGTTAAGGTTCAAGACGCTAAGCCCACTGCGGTCAAGCCGATAGTGATTTGCATACCCGTCACTGTCAGCCGAGCAAGCCCATTCCTTGGCGAGTTCCACATGCTCGGTGCAATAAAAACCGCGCCCATAGTCGTTGTGGACTTTGCCTTCTCCTTGGACCGGCTGCTCTATAATATGGTCGGAACCATGATAGATATCCATCAAATCCGTCATCATTTTTTGGGGTTCAGGGTGGCCTGCGGCCAGAAATCTGGGAAAATCTTGATTAAAAATCTGAGAAAATAGTTTAGCGGTTTAGTATGTTTTCGCATTGTTTTCGCTGTTTCCGCATTGTTTTCGCAATTAAATCATTTTTTGGATTGCGAAAAAAGACGAAATGGACGAAATGGACGAAAATTGGCTCGCTGCGCGAGCGGGGTTGAGGGTGGCCTGCGGCTAACGGGGCGACGTTTGCCTATCAGTAGAAGTACATTTGTTTGTGACGGTCACTGATGATTCTGGAAGCGCGAACCATTTCGAGAACGTCAGACACGTGATTTTCTTTCATCTTGCCAATAATGGTGGTGGTTCCATCCTTGATTCCTTCGGAAATGTCAGTGAGACGACGTTCAATTACGGTCGATGCACATAGAAACGAGTCATACTTCAGGAACTCATAGTCACGGTGCAACATCGGATACTGGAGGTTAAGTTGCTCCTGTTTGTTGAAAATCGCCGGATGGATATTGGAGTTGATGAAGAAAAAGCCACAGACTTTGTCCTCACTTACGCCCATAATCACAAAGAATTTACGATGGTCTATGCCGTCGAACTCGGACAGCAGAATATCACCACGGCCGACACTGCCTTCGATAAGGGAAACCGGGATGTCCATTACAACACGGCCTCCTCTGCACGCATTTGTTCTTCTATATAGTTGATGTAATCGTCCGTGTCACCCATTTCAGTCAGGCGGTCGCGGACGCTGATAACACCGTTTTGGGCAGTATGTGACCATGCGTAGCCGTGCGACGCATCGGAAATCTCGCCAAATCCTTTGTCTTTCAGCAGGCCGATGTATTTGTCTAGCACCTCCACGTCGCTTTCGGAGAGGTATGACATATCGGGCGAGGCGACTGCCTCAATGTCCTTGTTGTTGACAAAATGGAAACAGCTCCTGCGGACATCTTCGACCTGTGAAGCGAAGTAGCTGTCGCCGCGGACAGCCTTAAACAGGTCATAGATGCATGTGGGGACGGGGCCAAAATCCATGCGCACGTAAGCATCCCCTGTGATGGAGCGGCCGTATTTTGACAAGTGCTCGTTGTCGGCGAAATAGAGGATTTTGTGGCACTTATGTATGTCGCATATCCCACCCATCTGCTTGAGAATGTACAAGATGGCCTGGATCGCGATGTCCTGTTTGAAAAGTTTTGCCTCTTTCATGATTATTACTTTTATGGATGGCAAAAATACACAATTTTTTCACACGGAGAGTGGGGTGTTTGGCCTGCGGCCAAATATGGGGTGGCCTGCGGCCAGAAATCTGGAAAAATCTTTTTAGAAAATCTGAGAAAATAGTTATAGTTTAGTGATGTTTTCGCATTATTTTCGCTGTTTTCGCATTGCTTTCGCAATATAATCGATTTTTGGATTGCGAAAAGATGCGAAAGAGACGAAAGGGACGAAAATTTTGCTCGCTGTGCGAGATCTCGTTTGCTCGTTCTAGTTGTTCAGGGTGCCGATGACGTTGTTGAGCTGGTTGACGTTGGAGACGGTGATGTTCTGCTGCGGGAGGTCGCGGTGAAGGATTGCGGGGACGATGCCGTCGATCAACCGGAAGGTCTCCTCCGACAAGACACCGTGCTCCACGGCCAGATGATACAACATGGTGCTCACCTCCTCGCCGCCGGACTTGCTGAACCGCTCCTTGACGTGCGCGGCGACCTCCTCGAGCCTGAAAACGAGCTCCCCTGCACCCGCCTCTACAATACTCCCTGCACCCTCGGACGCCTCCCCTACGCTCTCTCCTATTCCTGTTTCCTCCGTCCTTCTCTCTAACCCTTTTTCGTTCCCTTTCTCTAAGCCCTCCTCGGCCCGCTTCTTGGAGGGCCAACGGATGAGCTTGCTGTTCTCTTTCCGCAACGCCTCGAGCTCGGCCCGGTACTGCGCCTCCATCCGCGCCAACTCCATGGCATGACGCTTCCGCATCTCCTCGATCTGCCCCTGCAAGGCATCCCGCTCCTGACGATAGCGCTTGACTAAATCGAGATCGTCGCCGCCGTCAGCACTCAACAAGAACCGCAACCGTGGCTCGCCTTCCCGTCCTTCACCTTCTTCCACCACCCCCACGGACTGGAACGACAGCCCCTCGACAGGGTCGAAGCTGCCGGTGACGATCTTCTGCGTCAACTCCTGCAAGTACTGTATGCGCTCCGGATGCTGCTTCGGGAAGAGGGAGGCCCGGATACTGGCGATGAGCTGCAGCTGGTCGTCCGGATCAGGATAGAGCCGCACGTATCTCTCAATGACGGAGTGCGAGAACCCGCAGGTGACCTCTTCCCAAACGGTGCGCCACGAAGCCAGGAGGTTGTGGTAGTCGGGGTCGTCGGCGGAGAAGAACTCTTTGGTCCGGTACTGCTTGCCCGTGAGCGAGAAGGCCTCGACGACCTCGGAGACCGGGCAGGTCATCACGGGGAACCGCTCGGGCACGGTGACGCCGGAGGTGAGCAGCTCCTGGGTCAGCTTTTCGGTGAAGACGCGCAGGTCGCTGTTGCGGATGTAGGGGGCGAGCTCGCTGAGGAAGCACTCTTCCGGGAAGGTGATGCTCCGCTTGAGGTTGAGCAGCGCCCATACGGCGCTGAAGACGAGCTGGGCGCCCTCGTGGGAGCCGATCCAGCGCTCTTCTTCGGTGAAGTAGCGCCGTTCGGTGTCGATGCCGGGGGTGCCGTCGTAGTTGACGCGGGCACACTGGTAGTAGATGTCGTTGAAGAGGGTGACGACGGGGACGGTGATCCCGCTGGCGGAGATGATGCCGAGGAACCGCTTGTAGAGACAGCGGTTGAGGGGGCTGTTCCGCAGGAAGTCGGTGACTTCGCGGTGGCCACGGAAGAGGAGTTTGCGGTTTAGCTCGGAGGAGGTCATGGGAGGGGTGTTGGCCTGCGGCCGAATGTTTGGGGGTGTTGGCCTGCGGCCAATGGATGGGGTGGCCTGCGGCCAGAAATCTGGGAAAATCTTTTTAGAAAATCTGAGAGAATATTTTCGCGCTGTTTTCGCTGTTTCCGCATTGTTTTCGCAATATAATCACTTTTTTGGATTGCGAAAAGATGCGAAAGGGACGAAAATATTAGCCTGCGGATAATGGAGCCTTCGGATTGAACAGCTTCGCCAGATCGGCTGAGGTAAGGGTTCCATCAAAGTAAGCCTTGGCCTCTTCCTGATTGGCATCAAGAATAAACTTATCCATAGCCGGCTTCACCGTGAACAGATACCGTTTGCCATCACCATGAGTGTACATAGCCACATGACGGTTGATTCCATCCACTCCCTCATCCAACTTGTATTCGACAAAACCCTCGTCCATTGTGGCAGAGCGTTTATCGGCATCGATAATGCCAATGGCAAACTGATCAGTGCCATTCACTGCCTTCACCACTTCGTTACAACTGCTCTTGTGCTTCGGATAACCACCCAAAAGATAACCTACCAGATTGGTGTCGACGTTGCACTCGGGAAAAACATTGTACTGTTTCATTGGGCAGTAAAGGGTTCAAAGTTAAAGAACGCATCCGAACCGTTGTCATAGATGCCTTGGATGTCTTCGGCAGTAGCCGTTTTCACCCCGAAGAGACCGTCGGCAAGCGGAAAGGTGAGCATGAGGCGGAAGTCGCTGAGGTTTTCCTGCAGTAGGTGGTTGAGCACGTAGGGACTGTGGGTGGCGATGAAGATGATATCACGACCCCCAGGGGCGGCCATCGGCTCCAAGATCCAATCCATCAACTGGAACTGGGTGGGCGGGAAAAGGTTGTCTTCCGGCTCTTCGAGGAATATCTCGTTGTGGTCGGTATCAACAAAGCGACGGAAGGTTTCCTCGTTTTGTATCAACGAGAAAAGGTTCTCTTGTTCCACCTTTTTCTCATAGGAGATGCCCTTGCCGCCGTCCTGGTACTGCCCCTCAAACATATAGTCGAGATGTACGAGCTGAGGGATGAGAGACTGGAGGCCGCTGGAACTGCTTGTGAGCTCAAGCCGCTGGCCGGAGGGGGTGATGACGGTGTCGGTGTTCGACGCCTCATCGTATTCATAAGAGATACCGGTGCCGAGGATGTCTTTTTCACGTTTGAGGAAACGACGGGCGCGATCCCAGTCAGACATGAAGTCAAGCATGTTGCCGTCGAGCGGGAGTGAACTCCAGCCGGGAATGGCAGCCACAAGGTTTCTGTCGGCGGGCACATAGCTTACCTTAGGACGACGAAAATCCCACCGAGCAGGCTTCCACTGCATCTGGAAATGTTGTTTGGAGTGGTCGTAGCTGAACTGGAGGTAGTCGGTTTCATAGGCGATATACGTGTCTGGGTGCACATAAGCACCCATCTTATAATAGGCAGTCATAATATCGATAAAACCGGAACCGCTGCCGAAGCCGTTTGGCTTTTGAGTCAATTGAAGGCGTTTCTCCACCCAAGCGCAGTAGCAAGCAGTCTTCAGCACACAGCTCTTACCGGAACTTTGCATGCCGATGATGAGGTTTACCCGACCGAGGTCAATGGTCACGTCGGTGAGAGGTCCAAGATTGCGTATAACAAGGTGCTTCATTTCACTCGGAGATTTGTTTATGTTTTAGGGTGGTGGCCTGCGGCCAATTTGAGGGGTGGCCTGCGGCCAGAAATCTGGGAAAATCTTTTTAGAAAATCTGAGAAAATAGTTATAGCTTAGTGATGTTTTCGCGTTGTTTTCGCTGTTTCCGCATTATTTTCGCAATATAATCACTTTTTTGGATTGCGAAAAGATGCGAAAGGGGCGAAAATTGGCTCGCTGCGCGAGCTTTATTATTATGTCACACAGAAATCACGGAAATCACAGAAATTTTACTCGCTGCGCTCGTGTGGCTCGCTGCGCGAGCGGCTTGACAGGATTTGGCAAGGGGTTGGCAAGGGGTTGGCAAGAGGTTCGCAAGGGGTTGGCAAGTATTTCGCAAGGGGTTGGCAAGTATCAGGCAAGTGTTTGAGCTTGCGAAGAGCTTGCCTGCCCCTGTTCAACCAATGCTCTGCTACGGTTCAAGTACTGCTCAACACCTTGCCAAAGGCCTTATTCGATGCCGTAGGTCTTCAACAGAGGGTCGATGGCATCGCGGATTGCTTTGGCAGGTCGCATTCCGAGTTCTAAACGTGCAGAACAGTTTGTAATACCTTCAAGTTGGTTCACAACAGTCGTAGCATTGTAGGATCCATACATGCCGGATCCGTTATTCCGGAAGTTTCCAAGGTAATAAATGATGTTTGCCACAAGCTTGCGGTTGAATGTGGTGTTCTGCTGGCGACCTCGGTCATACACTTCGACCGATACCTCTTTGAGATCGAGAATGTCGTTCCACAAGTCCATATAGATGGGCTTCCATTTCTCCTCCACCAAACCAAGCGTCTTGCTTACGTAATCGAGAATTTCCTTACGGACGCTTTCCGTCTCATTGGTTGGAGAATCCAATTCCGTCCGAACCAATTTGCCATCCGCATAGGTGTTGTTAATGGTCGTGGCTTTATTTAACACTCCAACATTACCTATGTGAACCTGCTGATCTATTTTTACCTCGGTATAGTGGTTTCCGGTGCCGGGATCACCGTGTATGTTTATATCCATGCTTTTAGGGGTTAAGGGTTAGGGGTTAAGGGTTAAGGGTTAAGGGGGATTGGGAAAGGACGAGGCCTCTCTTTCAACAATCTGCGACCAATTCAGAGGCTGATCAAGAGCCTTGGGAAAGCATCTCTCGGATTGAGAGTTTGAATAGTTAACCTTTCAAACTTTCTTTTTTTATCCGTAACTCATTATCTATCAGACCGAGAGTTTGAATGAGACTTTCAGAAAGTTTCTTTCTTTCCCTCGATTTTCCCACGGTTGTATTTTTGCCGTTGAAATCAGCTCGCGAACTATTTCACACGTTCCTTGACCCATCGGAAGATGGTGTCACGGGACAACCGGGCGCGACAAACCGCGTTCAAAAAAACTTATTGTCTAACTTAAAAAACCAAACATTATGGCAAGAATTAAACAAGTCGGCACTGGCCGCAAAACCACCGGTACCATCGACGGTATCACCTACGTAACCCGTAACGGCGTCACCTACGCACGAACGACGCCCACCATGCCTGCATCGGCCTACAAGACGCCTGCAGCGCTTAAGCGTCAAGCGATCTTCAAGATGGTGCAGATGCATCTCAACCATCATTCGCGGACGATCCGCCAGACCTTCACGCCCAGTGGGAACGGTACAGCCAGAAACCGTTACTATTCGGTGAATGGCAAGGCACTCACAAAAGCCCTCGAAGGATTGGCCGACCGCTATGTTTCGGGTGAGCTGGTGACGATCAGCGATGTGGAGGCCGCTATCTGTGCATACGCCGCCGAGAATCCCAGAACCATCACCATCGCCCAGAAGAGTGGCTATCAGAAAGTCTATCTCGCCGGCGACTGGCCTTCCACCATCACTCTCCGCGCCAACTCCGGCGACAGCACCGTGGTCATCATCGTGGCGGAGAACGGTGTCACGACCACCATCAACCCCGACGGCAGCACTACCGTGGTTTCCGCCGGCGGATCGGATGACAACTCAGACGGTTCCAACACGGATCCGAATTCCGGCCGCGCGTAACCCGTCCGTATCTTTCAGGTCGCACGGCGCTTGCCGGTTCCGTGCGACCTTTCTAAATCATCATTTATTTCACAAACGAAAAAACAATCAAAATGAAAATCAAGTTATCAAAACAGCAAATTGAGGAGATCCTGGCGGATCCGCAGAAGGTCCAGCAGGCCGGGATCAAAACCACCGACCCGTGGTGGGTGATTGTCCTGAAGGTAGTGGCCTATATCATCGGTCTCATCCTGGGTGGCGTGGTGACCACCGGTAGCGCGACAGCGGCAGTGACCTACCTGATGTGAGCAGCAGTTAGTAGTTAGCAGTTAGCAGTTAGCAGTTAGCAGTTAATGCCCTCTTTATCGTTAATGTTATGGCATAAGTCACTAACTCAAGTTTCGCATGTTAAAAACAAGAAGAAAGAACGAGTGCGTGAAGAACGTTCTGGCCACTGCGAGTGGCAGCGGTCGAAGGACAATTCCCCTTCCTTGGGGAAGGGGTGGCCGTAGGCCGGGGTAGGGGCCTCTGCAAGGGCCGTAAGGCCGTTGCTTGAATCTGGCAGCTGTATGTGTTCAATAGGACTTTTTTGATGTTTTATATTACTACCCCGCCCTGCGGGCATTCGTTCAATAGGACTTTTTTTAATGTCTATATTACTACCCCGCCCTGCGGGCACCCCTTCTAAAATAGAAGGGGAATTGCGGCCGCATCGGCACTGCAATGCCGGAGCAAGTAAACGCATCATTACGAGAGTTAGGCTCGCAACAAGTCACAAGTCACTAATCACAATTCACTAATCACTAATCACACTAATCACTAATCACAAGTCACAAGTCACAAGTCACAAGTCACAATTCTCAAGCGGGTGGGTGGGAGGGATGCTTGAAACAGATTACGTCAAACTGAAATTATGTCCAACTAAAAATCAGCAACTATGCGTCCAATACAATATATTATTGTCTATGACTGCGGGAAGCGCCGCGATCATCACTATTCGGTCAACCGCAAGGGCTTCGTGGAGAAGAAGCTCCATATCCGCAAGCCGGTGAACATCATCGACCGGCGCATCGACCCGGACGGCTATAACAGCGGCTCGATCGGAATCCACGTCTCCCGTTCACAGAACGCGGACAACGCCATCCAGCACGAGACGCTCGTCGATCTGCTGGTGGCGCTCCGGATGGATTTCCCGGAGGCGATGATCCTCGGTCTCTCGGAGATCGGCAGTTACTATATCAAGGTCTCGGAGAAGATGAACCAGCTGAGGATGGAACTGGCGGAAAAACCGTGAGGAGTGAGCAGTTAGCAGTTAGTAGCAGTTAGCAGTTAGTAGTTAGCAGTTAATGCCCACTTTGTTGTTAATGTCAGGGCACAAGTCACTAACTCAAGTTTCGCATGTTAAAACAAGAAGAAAAAACGAGCGTGTGAAGAAAGTTCTGGCCACTGTAGGTAGCAGCGGTCGAAGGACAATTCCCCTTCCTTGGGGAAGGGGTGGCCGTAGGCCGGGGTAGGGGCCTCTGCAAGGGCCGTAAGGCCGTTGCTTGAATCTGGCAACTGTATGTGTTCAATAGGACTTTTTTGATGTTTTATATTACTACCCCGCCCTTCGGGCATTCGTTCAATAGGACTTTTTTTGATGTTCATATTACTACCCCGCCCTTCGGGCATTCGTTCAATAGGACTTTTTTTAATGTCTATATTACTACCCCGCCCTTCGGGCATTCGTTCAATAGGACTTTTTTTAATGTCTATATTACTACCCCGCCCTTCGGGCACCCCTTCTAAAATAGAAGGGGAATTGTGCCCGCGTCGTTTTTTTGTGCAGTGGCCAGAAAACGCATCATTACGAGAGTTAGGCTCGCAACAATTCACAAGTCACTAATCACAAGTCACTAATCACCAATCACCAATCACAAGTCACCAATCAAAAGTCAAACAAAATGAGAACTATCACTTTAATTATCATTCATTGCAGTGGGGTGAGGCCGGGGCAGCGGAGCGGCGTGAAGGAGATCGACCGCTGGCATCGGGCACGCGGATGGAAATACGGATGCGGCTACCATTTCGTGGTGCGCCGCGACGGCACCGTGGAGGCCGGACGACCGGTGGAGATGATCGGCGCCCACTGCCAGTATCACAACGCCCACAGCATCGGGGTCTGCTATGAGGGCGGCCTCGACACCGAAGGGCTGCCGGAGGACACCCGCACAACCCTGCAGAAGCGGGTTCTGCGCGCGCTGATCAAGGAGCTGCACGCCAAATACCCGAAAGCCCTGATTGTGGGGCACAATGTCTTCGATCCTACCAAAGCCTGTCCCTGCTTCAACGCGAGGGAGGAGTACCAAGACCTCCAGCCGCGATGAGCCCGACACTATATTTCGTCAAGGCTCGGGATAGCCCTCGGGGTTCTGGCGCTGCCAGTTCCAGCTGTCGCGGACCATCTCATCGATGCCGTACTTCGCCTCCCAGCCCAACTCGGCTTTCGCCTTGGCGGGGTCGCAGTAGCAGGTGGCGATGTCGCCGGCACGACGGGGTTGGATGCGGTAGGGCACCTCGACACCGTTGACCCGGACGAAGGCTTTCACCATATCGAGGACGCTGTAGCCGTGACC
>Ga0247611_10001750_pt1 | contig 38021 bp, 39 predicted proteins | sample 177DNAGHGhighgp2_FD_192422 | JGI IMG/M metagenome (GOLD analysis project Ga0247611, IMG submission 192422) | Sheep rumen microbial communities from Palmerston North, Manawatu-Wanganui, New Zealand - 1770 DNA GHGhigh gp2 | ecosystem: Host-associated > Mammals > Digestive system > Stomach > Rumen... | reverse complement strand
CCAATCTTCTTGAAGGTTCTCTTTTACATACCTCATCTATGATATATCTGTACTTTCCAAATTCTTCCATTCTTTTTATTTTAGCAGTTTTCTATTTCCCACTTCTTCCAGCACGGTCATTTGCTGGATGGCTATCTTGTTGAGTTTGTGCAGGCGGTCGCGTTGTGGGATGCCTTCGTTGATGAATACGGCATTCAGGTTCTCCATATTGGAGAGGCAGATGAGTTGATTAATCGTGGCGTAGTCGCGCATATTACCCTTTTTGCCAGGATTGGCGTCGCGCCACTCTTTTGCGGTCATCCCGAAGAGAGCGACATTCAGAACGTCTGCCTCCTCGGCATAGATAAGAGAGCTGTGGTAGGTATCCACCTCGTCGGGCACAAGGTTGGCGCGGACAGCATCTGTGTGTATGTGGTAGTTAATTTTCGACAGCTCCCTCTTCGCCGACCAACCCAGTTGTTTCTGTTCTTCTTCCTTCAGCCGTTGGTACTCTTTGACCAACAGCAGTTGGAAGCGTGGACTAATCCACATACCGAAATGATAGGCGAGGTCACGGTGGGCATAGGTGCCACCGTATCTGCCAGCCTTCGATATAATGCCCATAGCATCAGTCTTCTCCACCCAGGTCTTTACCGACAGCACAAAGTTGTTGCTTCCTGCCATGTTTCTAATTGTACCGAATTCGGTATAATTAAAATTCGGATTATACAATGCCTCCCACTCACCGAGGTACTCGATGGTACTCTTCAGGCTCAACCAACGAAAAATCACATGTTCCTGCATTTGATTGCGCACCATATCCGTTAGTGAGATATAGTCGCTCTCGTTATGCGAGATAACCGTGATTGTTTGTTCTTGAACGTGTATTGTGGTTGGCATAAATGGTACTTTTTTGTATTTTGCGGTCGAAAATTTCGACCGCAAATCGTATATCTTATTGTTTTTCTGTTTTATAGCCTATCCGTTTCCGTGGTGTTGATGATTTCTCGCGCATTTGGTCGAGGGCATCGTTGATGGCCTCTATTTGAAGTGCTATCTCTGTGTTTGTCTCCTCCTGCATGCGGTTGATGTCGTTCTGGTCGTGCAGGATTTCCTCCACGTAGTTGTTGAGTTGGTCCACTTTGTGCGACAGCTGCTCTACATTCAGGTTCACCCCTTGCCAAGCACTCACCGCATGGCGTATCGCCACAAACGCCCGCATGATATTGATGTTGACTTGAATTGCCGTCTCCGACCGCAGCACCGAACTTAACATTGCAATGCCAAGTTCAGTGAAAGCATAAGGAAGATACTTGCTATGCTGGCCACGCCCATTTGAAATCACAGTTTGTGATTTCAAATCATATTTGTCATTGTTTAAGGTCACAATTTGTGACCTTAAACTGGTCTCGGCAATATCAATATCTTCAGTATCAGTGTTCGAGGCACTATCCTTTAAGGTCGCGATTTGTGACCTTAGAGACACCCATTCACCTTTGTTCAACTTAAACATAAAGTCTTCAGGGAAACGCTCAAAGTTACGTTTGACTGCTTGGTTCAAGACTTTTGTTTCCACCCCATACAACTCCGCCAAGTCACGGTCGAGCATCACACGCAAGCCCCGCACCTCATAGATGCGATGCTTGATAGCCTCCACCTCGGAAGTCCTAATAGCTGTTATTTCATTCCCGCTCTTCATCGGCGTTGTGTATAATTCTTTAATAGAGACAACAATACATCGCGTATAATACTATACGTGAATTTACAAAAATACAAAAATAAAATGGAGTAATAAAAATTATTTTTCAATCCTTAATCGGAGTCGCCGCAACATACTGATAACACGAACTTTATACTTCAATGTACCGCCCTGCACTAAAGCCGTTTTTGAGGTGTTCTCCTTGGGAAACATATCCCAACTGATTGGAAAGAATCTGTGTGTCGCCAATATGCGCATCGATGTTTCGATGTGAATGTCCGTAAATCCAATAGTCAATGCTGGAGTTGGCAATATAGTCACCTAACTCCACAGTGAAAGCACCATTAATAAGGTTGTCACGAAATACTGGTGTAGTTGTTGTTCAATAATTTTGAACATGTGGTATTTTTTGAACAACAACGCTGCAAAAATACACAAAATGAATAAACTACACTGATTTTGTCATACACCTCATAATGTTGTAGATATCCTATCCAATGATGGTGCCTTATCCCCGATCGGTCATTAGGGTTTATTATGAATTTACAGCCTCGCTTATCGCTTTCAGCACCAGTTCCTCCATGATGTAGTAGGTATCGGGGTTGGGGTGACAGCCGTCGTCGCTCTGCTGCTTCAAGAAGCCGTTCTGCTTGTCGGCGAGGGCTGCGTGGTAATCAACATACACAATGCCGTTGGCTTCGGCGTATGCCCTCAGGCGATTGTTGATATCTACAATGGTCTGGGCTGCATTCTTGATATCGGGGTTCCACCGGAAGGCGGCACACGGAGGGATAGAACTGATGATAGGCACAATCCCGTTAGCCTGTGCCAAAAGACACATCGCCACAACGTTGTCGACCACCCTGTCGGGCTCCACCCAATAAGTGTTGTGCGCCACATCGTTGGTGCCCGCCATGATGACAACAGCTTTGGGACGAAGGTTGATAACGTCAGCAGTGAATCGAGCCAGCATCTGCGTCGAAGTCTGTCCGCCGATGCCCCTGCCGCAATAGTTGTGACCGCTGAAAAAGGTGGGATGGTACGCAGCCCATAGCTCGGTGATTGAATTTCCCATAAACACCACTTCGGGGAACTCCCCACTTTTGATAATCCGCTCGTTGTCGACCTTATAGCGGTTGAATCCGAACCAATCGTTTTGTGAAAATCCAAAGAATGCCATGATGAGAAAGGTAATGATAAATGTTGCTTTTTTCATAATGTGATATTTTGCAATATAATTGATACTACTTCAGAGTCCTCTTGTCCTGCGGGGAGCAGAGGAGATAACGGAGCCTCGTGGGCGGATATTCTTGCTTGCAGGCTTACTCGATGAGGCGGTGCTCGTCGGTTTTCTGTTGCCTGCCGATTTCACGGTCGTTTTGCTCGTCGGCTTCCCTGCAGGTTTCCCGGTCGTTCCTGGTGCCTTGGGTACGGGCTTTGCCTCTGTCGCAACAGGTTGTGAAGGGCTTTCATAATCCGTGGGGGTGTAATTGCCGCGATTGCGCTTGTAGTTGGTCATAGAGTTCACACGGCTGATGCGCGACGAGAGGTTATGCCCCCCGGTGGTCAGCAGGTCGGCGTATGTGATGATAAGCGACGAAGTCTTCATATATCGTCCCGCGTTGCCCTTCAGGTTGGCGGCATACCAGTTCTTCACATCCTTCAAATCCATCCTGTCTTTGAAGATGTTGCTCCCGTCCGGTCGCGACAACAGGTCGAGATTATTCTTGCCCACCTCGCGCATCAACATGTTCATCCGTCGTTCGCGCAGCATGGTGTTGTAGCTCTCGCGGTCGTGGATTTTCACCCCACGGGGATAAGAGAGGTATCGCGCCAGCTGCTTGAACTGCTCCTCGCTGAGGCCGCACAGCATATTCTTCACCTCAAGTATGCTCTTGCCGATGCCCGCCTTGGTGTCGCGGTGCACATTGCGGTAGATGGCGTCGATATTCTCCTCGCTGTACGAGACGTTGCGCTTCTGTTCATTCTCCTTCAGTTGCTTGTCTATCTGTTCTTTCTGAAAATGTATGAAACTGCGTTGCGACAGGCTGTCGGCCAGCAAACCAATCTCCTCATCACTCAACTGTCGAATCTTATCAAGCAACTCCACCGTGGGCTTGTACAGCAAGAAAGGCTTGTTCTTCGGGAACGAGGTGTAGGTATCGCCCGAGTAACTGATGTTGTTGTCGATAAACAGCTGGTACAACGCCGTGTACTGCACCACACGTGCCAAGTCGGTGTTGCCGAGTGTGGCAAAATAGTGGTAGGCCTGGCTCTCGTAGCGGTAGCCTATCGACTCGCTGCGCTCCTGCGAGTTGAAGTAACTCACCGGCAGCGACCCCGTGCGTCCTAATGTGTAGATGGTGTAACCCTCTCGGTCGATGGCGTACATCGCTCCGGCGGTGTTCCAATTGCACACCAGCTCGTTCAGCCCCAACTTCTTGAACAATGGCTTGTCGAAGGGGTAGTAGCCCGGCTCGGGGTAGCGGTAGTAGCCCTCCTGTATGGTGCCGCGTTCCGACCAGTCCTTCAGCAGCACGTCGGTGATGGTCATCAGGTCGCCAAACTCAGTGTTCTCCAGTTCCTTGCTTAGGTAAGTGGGACACCAGTCGCGTCCGTTGTTCATCTTGCCAGCCATCAGGTCGTTGATGTCCAGGATTTGCGACAGTTCCTTCTCGGTGGTCGAGGCCAGCAGCAGGATGCTCTCTATCTGCAACGGGGGCAGCTCATTCAGCGGCGATTGGCGCTCACGGCCAATAATTACCAGCGTGCTGCTGTCCGCCAAAGCTCCCAGTATCAGGTCGGCATCCAGTGTGAACTGCCGTATCTCGCCCACCTGTGCGGCAATGTCAGCATTCTTCGCCACCGCCCAAGCCACAAAGCCCGGCTGCTGGCTGAAATAGACACCCCGTGCCTTCGCTGCAAAGAGGTCGCTGACGGTCATTACTTTGCTAGTATCGTCGAGATGGATAAACCCCTCGCCCTCCTCCATAAACCAGGTGTTGAACTCGTTGAGTGTTATCTGGTAGTCGATGCTCTCCTCAGCGAAATAGCGGCGTTTCTCCTCGGCGGGCAGAGCCGTCACCGTGGGCTTGTATTCCGAAAAGAAAAGCTCTTTGTTCAGCCGCTTGAGCAGCCTGTCGCAGTTCTCCTGAGTGGCGTTGCCCAGCAGTATAATCACATCTGTCGTGTATCCGTCGTAGCCTATGGCATGCTTGTGCAACTCCGTCTTGTGCGTGAACTCGGCAAAGATAGGTGCTATAGAATCCGTCTCGAAATACGGAGGTATGTCGCTCAGCAGAATCATGCGGCTGCTGTCTGGGAACGATGCCATCCCCATGCCCTGATAATGGAAGCGGTACTTCTTGCGAAAGTCCTTGTATATTGAATCCGCCATCCCCGCCGCCTCGCAACGGTCTATATCCACATTCTGGTTCGGGATATACTCATAATCAAACAGCCGTGCACTCTCCCGCTTCACACTCTCCCCAATCCCCGTCCGCGACAGAACCCACACAACCCCCACCCCGATCGCCACAATAGCAATCAGCCAGAAAAACGCTTTATGATTGTATATCTTGAACATTATAGTGACCTATTTGACTTGAGTAATCATATACAAAAAAAAGTATAATGCCGCCAGCTGCAGCGCAAATATTATCGGCACCCCGTAGCGGAACTTTTTCTTCTGAGTCTTGTGGCGGAAGAGTTGCATCGCCAACCATGCACCCACGCTGCCGCCCAACGCCGCCAACCCAAGCAGTACCGTCTCAGACACACGCCAACGTCCGCGTTGCGCCTTCCATTTATCCACGCCATAGATAATGAACGTCAGCACATTTATTGATAGGAAATAATATATCAGCATCGCTAACATAACGCTGCCGCTGCCATATTATTGTGTGCCCACCAAGCAATAAAAACCCCGCCGCCACGTTATGTTCTACTCATGAAAGAACTCATCGTCATACAGGGAGCTGGGCAGGCCGAGGTCGAGCAACTCTTAAATCAAGTGGCGCACCAGCTCGACCCCGAATCCTCCATCACTTCGCTCGGGTTCTTCTCCACCCGCCGTGGCGACACCTTTGCCGTGCGTCCCAGCCGCCTGTGCGAAGGGTGGGACTTCTCCGACCTCTGCCTCCACCTCAAGGCCGCCCTCACCGACCATAGCGGCATCACCGCGCAGGCGTGGCTCCAGCACAAACAGTATCGTCTCATTCTCTTTTGGTGCTTGTGGCTGAAGATGTGCCTTGTCATTAGTCCGCCATTCCAATCCACTTTTTCAGTTTTTCGGCCTATTCATTTCCTTTCCGCATTCCTTTCGGCTTTCTTTAGCATTCACCATAAAATAACTACTTAGAAAATATCATTTCACCACTGAGGTTAAGAAGAGGTTGTTAAAAGGTGAAGAGAAGGTGAATAGTAAGCGAAGTTGGATTTGATGTTTTTTCCTGAAATCGCTTGACAGATTTTTGCTGGTTAAACTGATTGGCTTGTCAAATAAATGAAATCAAGAGTAAATACAAAAATATGCAAGTAAAGGAAGAACGATTCGGTTTGAATGCAAATGGCGAGGTTTCCGGTTAATGAAACTTGAACAGGATGAGTACGATAACAACTATCTGCGCCAGCAGCAACGCGGGTATGCCGAGGGTGAACTTGCGGTGGCGGGTTTTGTGTCGGAAGATGTGCATTGCCAGTAGTGCGCCAACGCTACCGCCCAAGGCAGCGAGCAGCAGGAGGGTGGCCTCCGGGGTGCGGCGGCGAGCGTGCTTCACTTTGCGGGAGCGGCGTTTCTTTTTGCGGCGCGGATTGATGCGGCGGGGTGGGGCAGTAGGGTCCGGATTTTGCGCCTTCCACTTGTCGTGGCCGTAGATAAAGAACGTCAGCAGATTGATGGCGATAAGGTAATGTAGGACAACCGAAATATTCATCTGACTGTTTTGAATGCGTTTCTCATGAAATGACCAAGAGTGGATTCAGGGATTGTTTACGGCGCTTATTGTTTATATATTCCGTTGACAGGTTGTCTGTTAGCGATTGTGATGCGATTCTTTTTTGTCCACAGCCCTAAGTGATACCTCCACCGAGTCGCCGAAACTTTTGCCAATTTTGTGCCTGATGGCTTTGGTGATGCCGATGATGTAGCAGATACGGCCGTCGGCATCCTTCACGCCCATATTGACCACACTGCCGCTGTAGGGCTCGCCGTCGAAGGTGGCTTCCACTTTCAGACGCCCCACACTGTACACCGCGCGGATGTCGACGGGCACCACCACGTAGGCGGCATCCATATCGCCGCTGCGCTCGATGCGGGCTGTAAATTGATGTTCCGTATCCTTGTTGTTCATTGGTCTATCTTGTTTTCGTTAAAAAAATCGTTTGCGGTCCCGATTTTGCTGCGTGGGAGGGGGAGCAGAATCTGGCTGCGTTTTATTTGCCAGTTTGTCATAGTCTGGGCCGATGGTGGATACATAGAATGTATTCCGTTGTTTTTTAGTTGTTATTCCAAAGCATAACGGGCAAATGGCGGTATTATTGTATAGGCATTCCTTTTCAAAATGGTTCTGATTGACACAAAAGTTCTCGGAATAGAAAAAAGTTCGTATCTTTGCACCCCGAAATAGTCAAAACATATCAGCTGAAATGAAGAAATCAATCATTACTCTCGTTTTTGCATTTGGGGTTATCCTCATGAGTGGATGCGCCAAATGGGACGGTAATCCTATCACGAAGACATTTAGCATAAAAGGCAACTACACTGAACTCGAGGTCGAGGACGCATTCAGTGTGTTCGTCAGCGACACTGTGGACCAAGTCGTCATCACCGCAGGCGACAATATTATGCCCTATGTGGTGGTCAAGGAAGAAGGTAAGACGTTGAATATCTATATCAAAGGGTGGCGTTCTAACCGCGGGGGCGAGTTGAATGTTATTCTGCCTTACAACGCCACGCTGACTACAGTCGACCTGTCGGGTGCCTCCGATTTCCATAGCACCTTTGGCCTCAAAGGCACAGAGGTGGATGTGGACCTTTCGGGTGCCTCCGATTTCTTTTGCGACATCGAGGCCGACAAAGCTGACCTTGACCTCACTGGAGCATCGAGCATCGGTGGGAAGGTGATTGCCACAACGCTCGATCTTGATATGAGTGGTTCGTCCGACGCCACACTTGAGGGGACGGTGGGAACCTTTTTCATGGACCTCTCTGGAGCAAGCATTCTCGAAAAGAAGATTGTCAATAACCGTTATTCTCTAGTCTGCGACCGTTGCTTAGGCTCCCTTTCGGGCTCCAGCGACGCCTATATTCACAGCGACGGAAACATCAACGTAAGCCTTTCGGGTTCCAGCGACCTCTACTATACCGGCAACGCAACGACAAGAGGGAGCAGCGCCACCGGCGGCTCCAGTATCACCCACGACCAGCTATAGGCGCGTGCGGGGAAAGGGTGAAATGCATTGCCTCCGATACTCTGGGGCACAAGAGGCGCATCCTGTTTGTTATTGCCCATTTACTGGATGTGGGGGATTACTTCCAATTATTTGAATGAAACATCTATCGTCTACACGCTTAGGGATGGGTTACTAGGATTGTGTGCCTCCGGCACACTTAAGACCTCGTTACATAATTGTATAACATAAAATATTGAGTTTATATTGATTATCATTGTCTTGATTCATTTTTTCGGACAGCAATGTTTTTTATTAGTAAACGTGTGATTGTTAGAGTTGAATGGATTTGTCTTTCTGCATCTCTGCGTAAGTCAGAAAAGTTTTGTATATTTGCAGCCTAAATAATAATGCTCACCATGATTGTAAGAATTTGCGAAATGGAACGTTGTATGGACCAGGCGTCGGCAGCAGTGAAACAGATGCAGTTGGCTCTGGATGCCTTTCGGCAGGCACAGGACAGCATCGCCCTCCTGTCGGCCTATCTGGGCAGCGACGAATGGCGTCAGGATTTGAAGGCCGACGAGAACGGTTTGCTGCCTCCCGACCTGAAGAGGGGCGTCCTCAGCGAGGACGGAATATGGAATCTGCTGGACGACTACCGCGAAATGGCCCTGCAGATGAACGAATTGTCCCAAACCATTATAGACAATAAGTAAATCACGAATATGAATTCTACCTCTTTTTCTTTCTCACGACCCTTTTGGGCAGGACTTCTGTTGTCCGCCCTGCTGCTGACGGTTTGCCCGGTGTCGGGCCAGGAGAGCGACTCCCTGCCGCATCCGCTCTCATTGTCGGGCTATGGACTATACGACTTCCACTATGCCACAGGCTCCATAGGCGGTGCCGCCCTCATGCTCGACTGGCAGGTAGGCCCCACCTATGCGCTCGGCGTAGGGGTGGAGTATGCGGGTCACAACCGCATTTCGGCCAACGTGGTGGGAATGGCCCGCCTTGCGGGCACACCTCAAGGGAAAAGGCTTTGCCTCGAAAACCGTTATCTTTGGCGTCATTTCCCTGCATTGGGCAAACAGGAGTTCACAGGTGCCCTGCTGCTGGGGGGCTATCTGGGTCACGCCCGTCTGCATCTCGGTCTCTGCAACCGCTATATGGCCGAACTGGTGCAGCGCAGCAACGGGGGCATGGGCACAGTGTTCGAACCGATGAACGTGATGTTCGCCGCCGAGGCTTGGCTGCATAATCCCGACTGCGTGGGGCCGCAAGCCCGCCAGTGGAACGTGGGCGTATGTTGGAGCAACTACAACGATTTTGTCATTGAGCGTGTGGCCAACTGGTTTTTCAGCCTCAAGGGCCTCTATCGGATTGATAGCGACTGGGGTGTTATTGCCGAAGTGGGCATCCATCCGGTTGGCTCGCTCAACCTCACGGCCTCCTACGACGGCTGGTTTTGCCATATCGGAGCCAAGTACAGACTATAGTGGACTTCATTCCGAAAGGTTGAGAAATGATAAAACGCCATACCGTACCCGATGGGGCGTGTGGCGATAGCCAAAAGATAGACAGATGCGTCCCGCAGGGACGCGACAACAGATAACAACTTATTGGACACATGTCCAAAACAAAGAAAACTATCAGTTATGAAGATATATCGCATAATGGTCATTCTTGCATCGGTGCTGATTGTCGCATCGTGCAACCGCCTTGATGTTCAGGGCATGTTTTTCTCCAGCGGCACACACACCGAGGACCGCGTGGCCCAGTGGCTCGAATGGAACGACCTTCACGGCCAGCCCGTCATCACCGGTGCCCCCGACAACTACAATGTATATGTCTGCTCCGATATCCATCTCACCGATTCGGTGGGACGGGTGCAGCGTTTCCTGCAAGCCGAGTATGCAGACCCCACCGGACTTTTCTCCATCATCAATGGCGACCTCACCAACGAGAGTGGCTCGCGACCCTTCCGGCTGCTCGACAGCCTGCTGCATCTGCCTTCGGCATCCGACACCTGTTTTGTCTGCATCGGCAATCACGACATCTATTTCGACTGCCAGCAGTACTACCAGCAGTATTTCCACACGTCCACCTATACCGTTACGGTACAAACCGTAGGGGGAGCCCGCGACCTCTTCATCTTCCTCGATAGCGGCAACGCCACCCACGGCCGCCGCCAGCTCCAGTGGCTCAAGGAGGTGCTGCAACACCGCTCCGACTACCGCCACGTGGTGGTCAACACCCACACCTGCCTCTTCCGAACCAGCTATAACTACAGCACCACCCCCGCCGCCAATCTGCCCCAAGAGGAATACTACGAGCTTCTCGACCTGATGGAGCGTAACAATGTAAGTCTCTTCCTGATGGGCCATTTCCACCACAAGGAGCAGCATGTTATAGGCAATGTGCCCTATGTGATGACCGACAATCTGAACGAAACACACGACACACCATCCTATCTTGTCGTTTCCCTTTCCGACGATGTAGACTATTGTTACCGCGACCTGCAATAGTCCTGCTGCATCCCGTTGCCCGTCCCATGCATACTATGAGATGGCGTGAGATTTAACCCCAATGACCGCTTGGGGCTCAATAGCATTCAAACCATTATAACGTCTTTATTGTTGGTGTTATTATTTGTTTTACTTTAATTCAACTTCTATATTTCAATAGTTTGTCTTGTGTTACTTGCTAACTTAATTCATAGTTGCTCGTGCCTTTGAATTATTTTTACGAGCGATATATCTATATGTTTTCTAGATATATAACATATTGTATTTCCCTGTTTCGCTCGGAAAATTGCTCGGAATCGCTCGGAATTCTCACTATTTTACGAGCGACCAAACAGAGTCATTCCCTTTGGTCGTATTTACGATTTTGCCATTAGTCCTAAGTTTTTTCAGCAGATAATCTATCTTGTTTATTTTCTGCTTATCCTCCAATTGGTCAGGTAGTATATCCCACAATAATCTTACAATCTCTTGCTTTGTTAGGTTATCATGATCATTCAATGAGTCAATTAATAAAACTTCACATTTCTTTTCGGCCAACCCTTTATGTTTAGAATATTCTACTTTCTGATCTATCGCCTTTGCTATTTGCTTTGACACATACAGGTGTGGCTTCCTCCCTTCTATTAATCTCTTTTTTCTCAACATTTTTATGGCACTATCACTTAAAGGCTTTCTCTTCTGAACCTGATCTAACAACACGGCATCGGTTAGTGATAGATTTTGGTTGGACATCAACAACAGACTATAATTTTCATCGATAATGGAGCCGGGCAAGTTGAGAATTACCTCATCTGAAGTTGTCATGTCATAGTCTGGCATAGGCAGATAGCGATCTTTCTGACTTTGGAACATCTTATGGATACCATAGCCTTGTGTATCAATCATCTTAATGTTTACCATTGCTTTTACTAATGCAGGGTTGCGGTAACTTTTGGGAGTCTTTTCTCCTGTAATGTATTGTTTGTAGTCACCCTCGTAGAAGTTACCTTCATTTTGGAATTTCAGCGAGTCTTTGTCTTCAGTTACAATGATTCGGGCATCCTTCTCATAGTTCTGGTGAGCTATTGCATTATGCATACCTTCAAGAATGCTTTCGGTGTCGTATTTCCAAACTTCAGCTGGTATCAAAGAGTTTTTAGGGTATATCTTGAACCGATAGTTGCGTATTCTTCCGAGCAACTCACTAGTAGTCCGAATAAATGGAATCGTATAGATGTCACCGAACACTTGCCCATCCTGAAAGCACTTCCATACAATCTGAGCAATGTGATGTAATTTATGTGCCGATGTTTCTTTTCCAACCAACAGCAACGTTGTTCGAGTTACTTTTCCGTCAACAGTTAGACTTGCTTTATCTAAAAACACCTTATCGTTCCAATTGTCACATTCATTTGCTAGTCTAGGATAGCGTTCCTTATAGCCCTCACGAGCCTTTGCAATGGCTTCCGCATCAAGGTCGTCTATAGTTGCATCTATAATAACTTCCGCAGACCAATCAGAAGCCATTTTATCCTGCTCATTTAGAATGGCGTTCCTGCGGGAGTCTGTTAATTCTATTAGTGAATCATCCAAACGTTGCCAAGCTTTATTATGAGCATAAACAGGCTGTCTCTTCATGTGTTTCGGTACATGAATCACCCACACTGTTTTATTTGTGTCTGATGTAACAAACTCATTTACGAGCAATCCCTCTGATGGAAGATTGGTGCATAAACTAATCAGCCGAAGCCGAGCTTTTAGAACATCATGGTTGTATGTGTCCGTGCCCACAATCCGCAACGTCATGTCCTCTACACCAATAATCAGATGTCCACCCTCCATATTGGCCAGTGCAGACACGTATGAAATGACATCATCCTTTTCATGTCCACAGAAGTCGTTCTTCATGTTCTTGAACTCCTTCCATTCACAACTCTCATCCTCTTTAGGATATTGCATAATGAGATATTGTTGTAACTCTTGTTCAGTCATAGAAGTTGTCTTATATTATTGTTATGTATTTTTCTATTGCTTGGGATGAGTGTAATTGCCATAATTCAATTACTGTTACAATTACACATTCAAACAATCTCTTTTTCGGGTGCAAAGATACGGTTTTTATTTTAGTTACACATTCAATCTATTTTACTAACACATTCCCATATTCAAACAATCTCTATTTCATGAGCCAAATACATTTTGGAGTAAGTCCTTGTTTAATTCTGGGTGGGCATTATAAAGGTCAATGTTGTGCTCCGCTATCGTCTGGATTAGTTGCCATTCATCTTCTCGTAGTGGATGGTATGTTTCTCTGGGGTAGTGCATCAAGTCGTCGTATTCTTCAATGTGGTCAAGTATATAGTCTGTTTTTTCCGTAATGGTTTTCAGCATACTCATTAGCTCCACCAAGGAATGGTGGTGCGCAAAATATGCAAAAAATAGGAAAGAGGCAGTCTTCTTGGTTATATCATATACCTTAGGGATGTATTCATGCATAATAACATCGAAAGCTGGTTTCCCATTGGCTGCCGTAAAGTCCTCGACTTCCTTTTGGCAAAGCATTGCAGCGGCATATAGCACATGCGTCTTATATCCCAAATCATATTCCAAGTCATTTTTCCTCTCTTTCGCCTCGGTAGGATTAAATGTCTCAATATAATCCAAATAAGTGCGGTACATATCCTCGCCCTCTCCAGAAAGACCTATCATGGAGTCCATTAGGCGGTCGGCAATTCTGTCAAGCATCTCAATATTCTTCTCGCCACGATTCATTGCCTCTTGTAGTAAGCGTGATGCATGTTCAGCATTTTCGTGTTCCAGATGGAGCGCTCGATTGATATTATTGTATAGTTCGTCGTCCATGTTTATTGTTCAATTGGTCTTGAAAAAAAGGCAATCCTTTAGTATTGCAATTGCTTTTTCTTTCCAGTTCTTATTATTGTCTATAGTTGATACACATATATTGTTATTTTCAAGTGCAAAGATACGATTATTATTTCAGTTACACGTTAAAGCAATTTCATATTTACATATCCTCACTTAACATATCAATATTTAATCATTCACTTTTCAATATCTTCCAATGACCTTTTTTGCGGCCACCTTTGCGGACGATAACCCCCTTTGCCTGTAAGTATTCAATGTCGCGTTTGACCGTTCTTGCCACAACACCAGTCTTTAGTGACATTTCTGGGATTGTCACCAAAGGGTTTTCCTTGATTAAATCTAGTATTATATTTTGACGTTCAGATAGTTCTTTGGGGACATCTTTGGGGACATCTTCGATTTCTGGTTCCTCGGAAGACGCATAGATTGTAGTTTGGAATTGAGTCGGTGTCGATTTGAACATAGGCTTTAGTTCGTCTTTGTATCCATTCAGCGCCTTTGTCTCATTGCATATGCGGGTAAGGCCGCTGCCTCGCTTCTCCATATAGTCCAACTGAGCCATTACATTGGCAAGTATGGGATTACGACGCTCGGAGGACACATCTGCAATATCCAGATTCTGTATCAGCATGCCGTTATACATACAATTTTACATTATGTCAACAACCCATTTGCCTTCTTTTTTCCCACCTTCTCGTCTTAACAGTCCCAGTTCTTGAAGTCTCCCAATATTGGAGATGGTGCCTCCTTCGGTTATTCTATTGTCAGACGAAATGAAGTCATTGCGTGTTGCTTTGGGGTTAAGTGCAAAGAAAACAAGTGTCTTCATCTGCAAGTCTGTTATGGTTATTCCACGTTCTTCTAGTCTTTTTTGTATGGCTTTTTGTATGCTTGTAGCATCCTTTTGTATGGTGTTTTGTATGGTTATATGAGTCTTTTCTACTAACATATTTACGCGTTCTCGCATTCAAAAGATCTTCACAATAATGGGTCATCGCATTCCCACATTCCATTATCTCTGTTTTGGGTGCTAGTATCTAGAAATTGACCACTTATTTGACCACTTATTTGACCACCTATTTGACCACCTATTTGTTTGTAATAGATGTACTTCCTAATGGAATTATCATCAGCACATCGTCAAATACTTAGTCAAATACTAGAATCTCATTCTCTCCATCAACTTTGTGTAAAGCGGGTTCCCCATCAAACAGTCCAGTTTCATAATTTACAACATCATAATTATCGGGAACTGTATTGCCTCGTTTAAACGGGAAGACGGTCAGGACGTAAGCATCACTTGCATCTACCATATTGTCTGGATGGTTCTGCTCAAAAGCGAAACGAATCATGCCATAAATGTCCATTACTTCTTCATCAGATAGGTCAGTTTTACTAAGAGGAATAAATTGTTTGTCTTTTCTTGCATTGATCATGGTTCTAGTTTAGTTTTATGGTAAAGTAATATTCTATTTATCAATGATTCAATAATTCTTTGGATACATTTTATTGGCTTCCTCTAACAAATGTTGAAATGCACAATTATCCTCCTTATATAGTTTTACAATTTCTTTGAACAAATTGCTTACATGAGAAATACCATGTGCGCCATCGGTCATTAGATATTCAATTGCACCCAATTGAAGAGTAATTCCATTAATATTCCTATATGTAATACTTTCATGTTTTTTTTCATAACGCAATCTCTCTGAAATCTCTTTGGCAACGTCTTTTCTATTTGCATTACCATTAGCAATTCGAATGTACCCTTCAATTAAAAGCGCTACTTCATATTTATCCCAAGGACGATTCTTCATAGAACTTTAATTTTCAAATAATACATGTTCCATATCCCGAATCAATTCGGTTTTTCCTTTTGTAGAGATAGGATACTTTTCTGTATTTCCAAATTCAATATCTCGAAGTTTTATTATATACTCATCAAATGTATCCTTTGTAAAGACTGAAATATTATTTGTTTGCATAACTTTTGACATGATACGGAAAAGTGCCTCGAATCCAACCGTTGATTGGAGAATGTTCTTTGGTTTTGAAACGCCATCATAATTCCAAAAATCACTCAGATTTCTTTTTACGGAGTTAAAGAAATAATATATACAATCCGATATCATATCGTCTCTATCTTCTGCATAAAATCGCCTAAACGGAAGATATTTACAACTATCGTTTTTGAGCAATTCTTTCCTCTTCCTATATCTGTCATTCTCAGCTTCTCGCAATGATACACTAATGTATTTTACAATGTTTTTTATCATTGTTGCCTGAGATAGCGGAGGACTAAATGTTTTCTTCGAATAATCACCACCATATAATTTTATTCGTCGGTAAAAGGGAGAACTTGGGTGAGAATTAAGAGAAAGAACAACTTCTAATGCGGTTTTGTATGGAGTGTCTTCTGTTGTTAATCCAAAAAGGCTGGATACCAAGTCTTGAGATACTCTCTTTTGTGTTCGATTAATTGTTGAGAATATCATTGCCTGATATTCTATGCTTTTATCAATAAAGAAAGATACTACTAATTCAATGTTTAGTAACGACTCAAGCCTATTTTTCTTTAATTCATTATTGTCTGCTTCTTTCTTCAGCCTATCAATTGCTTCTTCTATACCTCTAATTCTATGTTGTCCATCAATTATTGTTACATAAACATGCGTTTCAACATCACTGTTCTTTGCAAGTTCTATCTGACGAATAACTTCGTCGTCAAAAATTATCTCTACTTGATCATTATTCCCCCTTTGCTCAGCAATGGCTACAGCAGGAATATTAAGTACGATATTTGTAGGGAATGTGGCTTCAGGATCATTAATTAAAAAATCCGCAATTTTTGATACTCGAGATTTTTCTACTTTTCTTTGAACATGATCATTGTAAATTGGTTGCTCGTTATCATCAAATCCAGTTATCACACGCGCAGTGTATCGGGTAAATTTTAAAAGATAATCTATAGAAACTTTCCCAATTATAAAATCCTGCCCATTTTGGCTGACAGGAAAACCTTTAATCCCAATTTGCTCCATGCTTTTTTAATTCATTTTGAATAGTTTGACTGTATGAATTGTCATCAAGATATTTATTGTCAGAATTGGCAATTATCCAAAAGAACCATGACAACACTATTACTGTTGTGGCTATTATGAATCTCCAAACATCATATCCTTGGGCAAAAAGAAATAACCCAATTAGAACAACTTCTAAAATTAGCGATGAGATCAAACATACAATTAAACTAACCTGATGATTTGCTTTGGGAAAATACCATAGAAGAATAGATATGCTAGCGGGAACAGCTAAAGCGATGGCGTATGTCATCATATTATCTGCAATAAGATTAATGGAGCCTCCTTGAAAGATGGAAATCCAAATTCCGGTTCCACCGAATACTACAATTACAAATAAAAAGTATAATCTGAAACTTGATACGCTCCAGGGGGTTTTGAAGCGAGACCAGATTTCCTTAAAAAAAGATGTATTATCCATATTAATACCCAAAAATTAAAGATTATTTTACTTTCCAATACTGAATCACATCAAAAACAGATGCACGTGAATATTCTTTTATGTTTGATATGGCTTGGCCATTGCTAAGTTTTTCAAGGTTCCTTAATGCGATAGTTCCATCTTTTTGTGTAAGACCTAAAAACTTATTAATGGCTTTTGTATTTGCCATATCGTTTATTGGAAGCAAGAAAGCTGTCTCACATTCTTGTGAGAAATCAAAATTTGCTGTATTATATTCAGCAATTCCTTGCGAAAGGAGGAACACAGATACACCATACGAACGCATCTTTCTTAGAATCACTTCCAATATTTCTAGTGATTTCTTCTCTCGGAATAAATCGTGAGCCTCATCAATCATTAACACATATCGCATTTCTCTATAATTATCGTTCACATCGGTATTGCCCATGTTGGAGAACACGTTAAATATGTAATTAATTATGAGGAATACAGAAGTAAAGCGTACGGTGCTATCTAATTCTCCTGATAAAGAAAAGTAGTAGTTGTTGTTTAAGAAGGAGCTAGGATTACTGACTTTAGAAGCAAAAAGGTCGTATTCGCTTAGATGTTCCATAATCTCTGTAAGGGAGTCGGGTTTACGCTCACCTTCTTGAATAATATCGTAAATTTCTTTAAGTGATGGGTATTCCCCACTTGTCTGACGGCTGAATGCTTCTGTTACGGCGTCTTTCAGCGTCTGCTTCTGTACGTTACCGAGGTTAGAGTATTTTGCGATGATGTCAACAAATTTATTTATACCCATCAACTTATTTGTCTTATTGATATTGTCAATAAACGATAATGGGTTGAGGGGGAAAGGTTCTTCGGGGGCATTTATACAGTGGGTTTGAGTGACATTAAAGAAGTCTTCCATCTTTTTACGGTCTTCTTTGGAAATGCCCTTGAAGTCCAGAAAGAGAAAGTTGACTTGCCCCTGTGTTTTAATAGTAAGTTGTCGCAAGAATTCGTATGCGAATTGAGATTTGCCAGACCCGGATTTCCCAGCAACAGCTATATGTTGGTTGTTGTATAGTTTGGTATTGTTGAAACAGAAAGAAATGGGCTCATGAGTATCTGGATTATAACCTATGTTAATATCAATAGGTCCAGAGAACGATTTTTTACTGATATGCTGATTTTGATTGCGAACTGCATCAAGTGAGACAGGGGCATCTTCAATCATGTCAATACCTTTACTAAGGTTTTCTACAAGAAAGTCAAAGAAAGAATATTGTTGTCGATTAATAAAAAGATAGTTTATTGTCTCTAACCCATGGTCAACATGTAGTTTTACATATTTAGGGATTAAGTCACTATTTTTGCTAATACTATATGCTTGACATATAAGTGCTACATAAAAATCCTTGTTGGCCACATCAAATAAGATACTATCTTTGTATTCCTTTCCTCCAGAATCGTATTTAGTAAACTCATTTTGGGTAAAACGTTTACCTGATGCCAGTGAGTAACCTAAAGCAATTCGTGCGATAATATTCTCTTTAGGATTTCCAGGCAATTTCTGTGTCAGAAACGAAACAACCTCCTGATTGGCTTTAGATGTCTTAATATTGATTAACATGAGCGTTTCTTGTTAGTTTAATAAGGTATATGTCTCAAACAATTCAGAAGGGTTTACTGATGCAAAATGAGACCCATCCTGCTCGTTCTCGATAAGGTAAGTTTTACTGACCCGATTCTCGATAAGTGTGTATTCATCTTTGGTCAACTCTTTAACCAGAATGGGGAAGAATACCACCTGCTTAGAAACGGTTGGATAAAACTTTGTAAGGATGTTTTCAGCATGGCGACGATCAAGTTTCTGCATGGGACTATCTATAAAAACAGGGAAATCTATTTCAGTTTCCTCAACAAGTGCTCCTAATAGTGCAGATGCAAATAATTGTTTTTCTCCCATAGAGAGGTTGCTCTTGTCGATTTTTTTATTATAGATGTCATATAGGTTAATATCTACATCCTCTCCATTTCCTTGAATATCTACAATCACTTTATCGACAAAGTCAGACTTATGCATAAACGATTTGAGCTTTTCGGTAAGCTTTCGTTCAAGAGCTTTTTTCTTTTCATCTTTGAATCTCTGAAGAAATAGTTGAATTCTATGAATGAGCCTTGTAGCCTCATCGTCCACAGCCTTGTTTTTAGATGATACTTCAATTTTTTTGGAGAGTATTTCTTTTTTCTGTCTATCGGTTTTAATATCCTCTTTTATCCTTTCTTTGTCAGAATAGAGTTTCCCGATTTCTTCAGAAATATGATTTATCTCAGAATATAGTGAGTCTTTTTTCTTGCGTAACTCTTGAATATAATCGCTCTCTGCGTTCTTCTCAGCATCACGTAGCTCTTTCTCAATTGAGAATAATTCAGCTTTTGCTTTTGAATAGCGGTTATATAAGGCTTCAAAGGAACTTTTACACTCTTTTATCTTTGCAATCAAATCACCAAAATCATTAGTTTGAATGTCGGTGAAATCATGAATAGGAACAAATGAGCTGTATTTCTGTGCATCAATATCATTGTAGAAATGCTTAAGAATAAGCCTCTTTATTTCTGTTTCATAGAATAATCGTATCTTTCTTTCTATGACTCCATCAAACTTGTTTCTTGCTTGGTCTAAGTCGTTAAGGATTTCTTCGGTTTTTTCTTCGACACCCTCAAGTTGTAGTTTGTTTTGTTTGTAGGCTTTCTCCTCTTTAAGTTGTGTTGCAAGTTCGGCAACGATACCTCCAGCTAATCCAAATGGAATGTAGTTGTATAAATCTTTCAATCCTTCTTGTGCATCATTCATCTCTGCCTGTTGCTTCTCACGTTTGGCATCAAGTTCATGCAGTCGTTCAAGACTCATTAAGTCACCTTCCCGTACTAACTTTTCTTGCAATTGTTGAAAGTCGTAATCTTTCTGAACTTTTTCGTCTTGTAAACGGATTACCTGTTGGTCAATATCCGAGAGAGCAGTTTCCGCTTTCTCAATATTAGCTGAAATCTCAATAAACTTGGCTTTGTCTTCCGGTTGGGCGGATTCCTTTCTATACTCGTCCTGTATTTTTTCTAACTCTCTTTTTAGTTCATCATATTTATGGATGCCCAGTACTTGGGAATAGGCTTTGCTCAATTCTTTACGTTGTTCAGGAGTATTAATCTCGGCAAATGAGACAATCTTTTCAGCATCGAAAAAGAAGAATTTGGCAATCTCAATAGGTAAAATATAGTCGCGGATAAAGAACTCCTCTTCTTGTCTATCAGAGAAGAGGTCGCTATAACGACCATCTATTAATATGGTCAACTCATCGTTATTGTTGGTTGCGCTATCGAATGAGCGTGTTATGGTTATCTCTGTACATGTGGTGTCAGGTATCTCCACATCGGTAAACGTTACAGATACAGAGAATCGGGTTTCCCCTTGACGTTGCGCTTCTTTGTTTAGACTACCAAGAATGTAACGATTATAACCGCCTTTCTCGTTAATTTCTTTCTTGTAAAGCTCATCTACATTTTCCATCTGCCGACCATACAGACACCAGACAAGAGACATGAGAAAAGTTGTCTTGCCGAAACCATTGTGGCCACTGACAATAATAATATTACGGTCTTTATCGGGAGTTAGTTCAATTCGATTTACTCCTTTATAAATACGAAAATTATTGAGTTCTATGCTTTTGATAATCATTTTCTTTTCCTGCTTAAATAGTCTTTTAAGAGTGTTTCTATCTCATCGGGTAAACCACGACGACGTTTCATAAGCGATTTGCTTTTTTGTAGAATCAAAAGCTGCTCAATAAGTTCTCCTTCTTCAGGATTGTCTTTACAAACCTCGCGTAAAAGGTCGGCCTCCAATTTATTTTTACTATTTTCATCCATGCTCAGAGATGTTTTGTATATTGAGTTGTATATTTCTGAAACAGAATAACCGAAGTTGAAGTCACGATACCAATTAACTTGAATGGCTATGAGTTCTTGATCCGAAATCAGTTTAATCTTTGGGTCTCGTTGTTGTAGTTCATGTTGAACCTTCAATAGGCCTTTTAGTGTATCTGCCCTATGTTTGAATGTGTAGGGTCCCATATCGTTTACCGCACGTCTTCCATCACGTCGGAAAGGCATACGATTGTCAATCTTATTGCGCTCATCGTCTAATCGCATTCTAAAATCATAAAGAGGCTGCATCCATTCGCGACCATTTTGAATAAGAGAACGCATCGACTTGTCTTCTTTTACTACAGTACACACCCAACAGCCAAAGCGACTTTGGCCACAGGAACCATGACTTTTATCGGTCACAACGGTTGGACATTCGTAATCATCAGCACTTGCATCAAGATATATGTTGAATAAGATAGAGTTGTCAAATCCCCACGGTGAAGGAATGGCATTGATGATATACCATACTTCTTCAAGCATTAGCTCTTTGATAGGAGCATATACCCAAGTGTTTTGTAGCAGGGTGTGGTGCGTTAGGCGTTCTCCGTGCCGCTCATGCTTCTTTATTGAACGGGCACGAGTGGCACTTTCTGCTTTACGTGTTCCAATTAGGATAATCGCCTCACCGCACTCATCAACCTGTTCTGTAATAAAACGGGCAGTGGGCTTTATCTTCAATTTCTCAGTACACCATCGAAATGCTGTATTAGGTACAGGATACCCCTTGCCAATTACATTGACCCAGAAAGAGTCTTCTAACCTTGGAATAGTTGTTCTGACAATTATTGGGAGGTCTTGTTCGCGAGCTGCCACTTTGATTTTCTCCAACACATCTTCCACATATGTTGAAATTATGGGATTTTCAACCAAAGTGTCATTGCATACTACATATATGGGTCTTCTTAATTGGAATGGCATAGGAATTGTTTCCTTTATGTTCTTTAAAGCCAGCCAAACAAGAGTAAGCAATACAGTAGAATCCTTTCCCCCACTGAAACCAATTATCCAAGGGCGATGAGTATCATCAGCATACAAGTACTGATCCTGGATTTCGTCTATTATGTATTGTATTCTACTATTCATTAATAAGCGTGGAACGAGAAAAAGGATTTTTTATTGTGTTTCTGCAAGGATTTGCCATGAACTTGATGACTCAATGTTTAGATTGGTAATAGATAAGTCTACAAAGGAGGATTATAGAACCCACGAAGAAGGACCGAAGAAGGGAGATTTGGGGGATAGGGCTAATTGTTCGGTGTCTGTTACGCCAGATATGATTTGGATGTTCATGAGCCCTTGTTAATTCATTGTTGGCATAGTTTGAAAGACTCTGCCGTTGATTAGTTTCCCATTTTTATGTTTGTTTCGTTTCACGCCGTCAGCACCCCATGTGCCCCATTGCTTGAAGAAGAAAGCGGAGTCTTGACGCTCGGTCTGTTCTTGGATGGAGAGCACCCACTCTTCTTTCATCGGGCGGGCTTGCGAGCCACTTTCGCCACCGACTATCACCCAGTCGATATTGTCGAGGTTCAATTCTCCCAAGTCTTCAATCAACGGCTCACAGGAGAGGAATCGTATCGGAGCGGGAAGATCTCGTAGGCAGTCAATACGTGGTTTGGATGATTGTGCCTCAACGGTCACACCCAGCCATGCATTGGCGGGGACATCGTGCGTGTGGAAATATTCGGCCATCCGCTCGGCACGTTTGGTGAGCAGCTGGTAGCGATGCTGCGGGGTGCGTCGGATGGTCTCCATCACACGGTCGATGAACTCAAATGGCACATCTTTGTGGAAGAGGTCACTCATGGAGCAGACAAAGATGGTATGCGGTTGCCGCCAAGCGAGTGGCTCCTCAAGACAATCTTCATGAAGTGTGACCTGAAAACCGTTAGCATATTTAGCCAGCCCCATAGCCTTCAAGCGACGCGACATCACCTCGGCATAGCAATGCGCACAGCCCGCTGAAATCTTATCACAGCCTGTGATAGGATTCCAAGTCTTGTCTGTCCATTCTATTTTGGTCGTCTTCGTAGCCATCACTTGTTGATTATTTCATGTGCAATCTTCACTGCTATCAAAAGGTTTAATCATCATAAGATGATTAACGCTAAAAGGTCGTTTTTATTGCAGGAGTCAGAATAAAACTATTGGGCAGGTGAAATTGTATCATGAATCAGAGAGTACTCCACTAAGCGAGACCGAAGAAGGATCGAAGAAGGGAGACTTGGAGGAATGTACTGTAGTGCCCTTTTATACCTCTATTTACGACGGTTGCAATTTTTGCAACAGTCGTCTCTTGCCGTAGTTCTCCTTCTTTAAAAATGTTGGATACATGGCGGCTAATGCCAGATTTGTCAATATCAAACAGCTGTGCCATAGCCTTCTGCGTAGCCCAAATGGTTTCGTCCTTGATAACCACTTGCACTTTGCCTTCATCGTCGGGCAGCTGGTATAATATGAATTGTATTTCGTTAGTCACTTATTAATTTTTCGTTTTTGTGTTTGTTGCGTTTCACGCCGTCGGCGCCCCAGGTGCCCCCTTTTGTTTATATTTTAATCTGCAAAGATACGTCTTTTTTTTCAATTATAGGGGGTTCTTGCAGTTTTTTAACGCGACAGAAAAGAATGCGTTAATGTGTAAATGCGTTAGTCTTTTGGTTTGGGGATTCGTTATCTGAATGTGTTTGGTTGTTAATGCGCTAATTCGTAAATCGATTAGCACATTCACGCGTTATCGCATTTACACATTACTAATGCATTAATTCTTCGGTGTCCGTTTTGCTGGAAATGTCTGATACGTGCCTTACAACGGCTCCCTCTCGACGTTTCATTTCCTTGAGTTTATCTTTCTTCAACTCCATACCTACCCCTCCTTGATGATTTCCCAGTGGCCGTATCGTCTGCCGCCCACTCGCTTTATCTTGTTGTCTTCCTGCAACCTGTTCATATATCGCACCAACGTCCTTCTGGCTATTCCCAGGGTGTTGGATAGATTGTCCATCGTGGCCGACGGCTCAGCACGCAAGGCATCCATTATCCTTAGTGCCATAGTGCCATCTATAGTGCCATCCGCTTTGGCACTATGGGATTCGTCGCCGATACTATGCTTGTACTCCTCAATCTGTTTCAGCAGATTGTCACAATGATGCTGGAGCATAAAGGTCTTGAACTTCTTTGAATCCTCCGCTTCTTCGCTTTGCTCAAGGGAAGAGATGTATTGCTTGCGTTTCTCTTTCTTCACTATCGACGGCACTACGGCATATTCGTATTGTATCATATTCATCACCAGGCGGCTCATTCGCCCGTTGCCATCGGCCCAAGGATGTATGTTCACAAGACGGTAGTGAGCCTCGAAACTCAAGTCATATATGGCTTCTATGTCTGCAACATTTAAGTTTTTCCGTTCGTCATTGAGCCATTGGCAGAATTCCTGCAGACAGCTTGGCACTTTCTGAAACGACAGATATGATCTTCCACCTATTCCGGCACTAACGTTCAGAAGCCTCAACTCACCTTTCGCGGCAGAGAAATTGCCCAACATGGTGTTGTATTCCGACCCGGTGTTTTTCATCACCAATGCAGAAAGTTCGCACAGCAGTTCCACCGAATAGTCGGTATGTTCGTGTGCATAGACAATGCTTTGCTCGTAGGCGGCTTTCAAGTCGAGGTTCATCATCTGCTCAATTAGAGGTTTTTGTGCCCCGATGCCTTCGTCGAACAGCAGGCGGTTCTCTACCTCCGTCACCGTCGAACCCTCGATGGCGGTGGAGTGCGTGATGATGGAATACAGATAGAACTTGGCATAGTCAATCTGCTGGTCTATACCGAGTTGTTTGTATTCTTCATATATGGGCCTTATGGTCATTCTCTGATTTGACTGTTTGTGTTAGTTATCTCCAATTTGCCTTGCTTACGACCTCCGAATTAAAAAAGTTCTTGCCATTTGCATTTTACAAATTTAATCTGCAAAAATACGACTTTTTTTTCAATTATAGGGGGTTCTTGCAGTTTTTTAACGTGACAGAAAAGAATGCGTTAATGTGTAAATGCGTTAGTCTTTTGGTTTGGGGATTCGTTATCTGAATGTGTTTGCTTGTTAATGCGCTAATTCGTAAATCGATTAGCACATTCACGTGTTATCGCATTTACACATTACTAATGCATTGATTCTGCGTTGCCAGTTTCGCCAGATATGCTTAACACGTGCCGTGCATTTATTTAACCCAAATCGGTCATTAGACCGACGAGTATATTCTTTCTCGCTTATTCATGTCTCTTTATGCCATATCAGCATTTCTTTCGGCATCTTGTCCACAGCCCAGTCTCGCCGTAGCCCGCTACGTCTTCGCCAGCGATGCGGCCAATCTGCTCGAAACAAATACTAATCTGGCATAAACCCTAATGACCGATTTGGGTTTAATGGTCTCCTTTCTCTGCACTAATTCAGCTACGGTACAGGCCACGAGTGCTGCATTCCCTCTTGCTTTCTCCCATACATCCGAAATAAGTGAGACAAGTGTCCCATATACCGAATCATTTATGGCAACTTCTAGAAATTCTCTTTTGAGAGCGCGTCCCTCCGGGACGCTGTTTCTATGTTGATTATTATTATTTGTAAAAAACCGTTTTTGAATTTTCCAAATCCTTTTTTGTCTATTCTCATTCGTACTTATATTTCAGGTGGGTTCTATAAATTCTGTATATATGTCGCGTCCCTTTGGGACGCAGTTCTCAGATGTCTGAATGTCACGGCACTGCGCCTTCGGCTTGTACCGTGTTAAGAATAGTCTCACCTCTCCGAGGTGATTAATAGAAGTCCCCTTAAGTAGTTCCATTGTAACGTATCACATTTTACAGGTGCAAATATAATGAAAAAAACACATTTTCGGCTAAAAATCACATCGGAAAATCACATTTTTGCAATCTGGCTTATTGTTGCAGTGCTACAGTTGTTGCAGTTGGATATGTTGTTTCCGGATGTGGAAGGGGGATTGGGTACTGTAGCATTGTAGCAACTGTAACGCGGCTATTAACCCCACACGGCACTTTGCTTCGTGTGGGGTTAATAAGATTACTTGCTTTCAGCACGCATATCGGACACTAAAAATTATCAAGCTAACCTTATTGACCGATTTGGGATATAGATAATTCGTCCAGAAACTGCTGTCGGGTCGGGCCTGTCTTTCAGGTAAACAGTGGGTCCACCCAAGGCTCACAATTTCAACGGTACTTCAACGTTATTTCGCCGCTTTTGGAGCGAAGAAATACCGTTAATTTTGTGTGGGTCATGAGTTAAAGGATCGACCTCAGAGCGAATCGGTGGCTAAGTTACACTGTGGCTGATGGGAGACGCCAACGGAAAAAGAGCGAGAGGAATAGGGTGAACTGATAATCCCAAATCGCACATGAAAAAGCGAAAAAGAAGGCAAAAGTCGTCCTAATGACCGGTTGGGGTTAAGGGGACTTCTATTAATTGCCTCGAAGAGGCACACTCTCAATAACCCCGCACGTAGTGTGGGGATAATAAGCAACATAGAAACAGCGTCCCGGAGGGACGCGCTCTCAAAAGAGAATTTTTAGAAGTTCCTTTAATAGAATCCACCTTGTGTTTATTGCGGGATAATTCATGTTATGACCAACTGATGGCGATGATACGAAAAAAAGTGCCCGCTGTTCTGGGGACAGGCGGGCACCTTTTCGACGTTTAATATTTGCGAATGGGCTCTTATTGCTCTTCTATCTTGGCTTGATTGAACTCGTCGATGGGGGTTGCGGTGGCACTCTCTTTGATGTCGCGGAGGCGGTTCTCGATGCGTTTGAGCCCGAAGAAGGCCACAATGCGCACCACGCCGTTGGCCAGTATGCCGAGACCGAGGAGGATGCCGAGGAATGTGCCTGTATATTCCGGCTCGCGCAGTGCCAGGAAGCCCAGGATGATGCTGCAAACGCCCAGCAGGAGCATGAGCCACCAGCGGTCGTAGCCGCCTTTTTTATAGTCGATGGAAAGCACGGCAAGGGACACGCCCTCGAACAGCACCCACATCGAGAAGACGGCGATAAGGGCCACTTGGGAGACCAGGATGTTGGTGGCCAGCATCAGTCCGACGATGATTTGGAAGATAGCCAGCAGGGTGGTGGAGCCGGCGTTGGGCAGGAAGGCTTGGGCGCGGAGGCCGAAGATGAGCGACGACACGCCTGAAGCCAGGATAAAGAGCCCCATAATCCAGGCAGCCGAAGCGAAGCTGGCACCGGGATTCAAAATGCATACCACACCCAGGGCGATGAGCAGGAGGGCAGTGATAAGAAGGTAGATGTTTATTTTCTTCATGATGGTGTTTTTTAGAAAAGAAGGGTGAGGGACGAGACCCTGCACCCTTCGTGTAAAACATTGCGATTGTCGGTATTATTTGCCTTCGATTTCCTTGCGGACTTTCTTGAAGGCCTCGATGCACTTGTCGAGGTGTTCATGCTCGTGGGCGGCGCTGATTTGGACGCGGATACGGGCTTGGCCCTTCGGCACCACGGGATAGTAGAAACCGGTGACGAAGATGCCTTCTTCCTGCATCTTGGCGGCATACTGCTGGCTCTTGGCGGCGTCGTAGATCATCACGGCGCAGATGGCGCTTTCGCTGGGTTTGCAGTCGAAGCCCTCTTCCTTCATGCGGCGCAGGAAGTAGTCGGTGTTCTCGTGCAGTTTGTCCTGCAGGGCGTTGGTCTCGCTCATAAGCTCGAACATACGGATGCCGGCAGCCACGAGGCCGGGGGCCATGCTGTTGGAGAAGAGGTAGGGACGGCTGCGCTGACGGAGCATGTCGATAATCTCCTTGCGGCCGGTGGTGAAACCACCCATTGCGCCACCAAAGGCCTTGCCGAGGGTGCCGGTGAGGATTTCAATCTTGCCACGCAGGTTGTAGCGTTCGGTCACACCGCGGCCGGTTTTGCCAACCACGCCGGCGCTGTGGCTCTCGTCCACCATCACCATTGCGTCGTATTTCTGAGCCAGCTCGTAAATCTTGTCCAGCGGGCAGACGTTGCCGTCCATAGAGAAGACACCGTCGGTGACGATGATGCGGAAGCGGTTCTTCTGGGCAGCCTTCAGCTGTTCCTCGAGGTCGGCCATATCGGCGTTGGCATAGCGGTAACGCTGGGCTTTGCACAGACGCACGCCGTCGATGATAGAAGCGTGGTTGAGGGCGTCGCTGATAATGGCGTCTTCATCGGTCAGCAGGGGTTCGAAAACACCGCCGTTGGCGTCGAAGCAGGCAGCGTAGAGGATAGTGTCCTCGGTGCCGAAGAACTCGGAGATTTTCTGCTCCAGCTTCTTGTGGAGGTCCTGGCAGCCGCAGATGAAGCGGACGGAGGCCATACCATAGCCGCGGGCATCCATACCCTCTTTGGCGGCCTTAATCAACTCGGGGTTGTCGGCCAGGCCGAGATAGTTATTGGCGCAGAAGTTGAGGCACTTTTTGCCTTTCACCATAATTTCGGCTCCCTGGGGGCTCTCGATGATGCGTTCGTGCTTGTAGAGACCGGCAGCTTCGATGTCGGCCAACTCTTTCTGAAGGTGTTCTTGAAACTTAGTATACATAATTACAATAATTTATATGTTTATTTATTTGTTTATCCAACCTACAAAGATACGTTTTTTTTTAGAAAAAGTAAAAAAATATCTCCTTTTCAACAAATAATGTATGTCGATGTCGGGCCGCGGGGCGGTTGGGCGGCGGTGCAACTATTTGGCAAGCCGGTTCCTGACAAGCTGGGCGATGTCGCGGTGGGTGATATGCGAGCCATCGGGGCGGAGCCAGCTGCGGGAGGGGTCGGCCAGATAGCGCGGAGGCACTGCAGCGGCCAGCCGCTCGATGGCGATGTCGGGGCGCAGTCGGCGCAGGAAGTCGGTCAGGAGAGCGATGTATTGGTCGAGCGTGAAAGGGGGTGGGATAGAGGCCGGGTTGGAGCGCCATTGCCGTTCCATCTCGGTGCCACGTAGCAGTTGCAGCTGGTGCAGCTTGAGGGTGCTGAGGGGCAGGGTGGAGAGTATGTCGGCTTCGGCCAGCATCTGCTCGCGGCTTTCGCTCGGGAGGCCAAGGATAAGGTGACCGCCCACGTCGATGCCCCGTGCGGCGGTGGCCAGAATGGCTTGGCGGGTGCATTCGAAGGTGTGGCCCCGATGCACGGTGCGCAGTGTTTGGTCGTAGCAGCTTTCGATGCCGTATTCCACAGCCATATATTTTTGTTTGCCGAGGGTTCGCAGTAGTTCCAGTGTAGGTTCGCTCACACAATCGGGTCGGGTGCTTATCACGAGGCCTTCCACACGGGGGTGGGCAAGGGCTTCCTCGTAGCGGGCGCGCAGCACCTCCAACGGGGCGTAGGTGTTGCTGTACGACTGGAAGTAGGCCAGATAGAGGGATTTTTGGCGATGGCGACGGGTGTGGAACCTGATGCCCTCGTCTATTTGCTCCGTGATGCTTCCTGCAGTGCGGCAATAGGAGGGGGCAAAGGCTTCGCCGGCACAGAAAGTGCAGCCTCCGAGGCCAAGGGTGCCGTCGCGGTTGGGGCAGGTGAAGCCGCCGTCCACTGCGATTTTCTGCACTGTGCCGCCGAAGCGTTTTCGGCAATAGTCGGCATAGGTGAGGTAGGAGGTGCGCATGGGGTTTGAGGCTGTGTTATTTCCTATTGCGTTTTATGTGGTTCAGGGCCACCTTGCGGGCTTCGGCATAGTCGTCGATTTCGGGGTCGAGAGTTGCGGCTTGGTCGAAGTGGTCCAGAGCCTGTGTGTATTGTTTCCGCTCCAAATAAAGCTCACCGAGGCTGAAATGGCACATAGCCTTCTCTTCGTCGCTGTCGAATAATTCCAAAGCCTTCTTCATGGAGTTCTCCGCCTCGTCGAGATGCTTCAGTTTCTTCTCGCAAAGGGCTAATTGGAACCAGCAGGCGCTGTTGTCCGAGCCGTCCTGAGAAGTTTCCATCTGCAGCTTGTAGTAACGTATGGCCTCCTCGTACTGGTGCAGGTTCTTGTAGGCCACAGCCAGCCTGTAGGCTACCGAAAGACCTTCCTCCTTGGCCACAGGCAGCAGGGACAGGAGGGGTTGCACCATCTCCTCATATCGATGGGTCATGTACATGCACAGAGTGGCTGCGAAGAGGTCTGCGGGTCGGTTGCCTATGCGGTAAGCTTTCAAGTACAGTTCCTCAGCCATGTCGCATTGTTTGTACTTCTGATACACATCGGCCATATTGCGGAGGGCAAGCAGATAGTCTGGCTTCAGATCCAGAGCCTTTTGGTAGCAGTCCAACGCCTCGTCGTCGCGCTGCAAGTGGTGGAGGGTAACGCCCATGCAGTTCCAGAATTCATGATCGTCGTCAACCTCGCTGGTGACCACCTCATAGCAATGCAGGGCCTCTTCGTATCGTTCCAACAACAACAGGCAGTAGCCTTTGCTGCCCAGTGCCGACAGGGAATCCGGGTCCAGCTTTATGACCTTTTCGTATTGAGGCAAAGCCTTATCGGGGTGCCCGGTCTCCAACAATGCATCGCCAAGCATCTCATACCCGTCTGGGTTGTCGGGGCAAAGGCGAATTATTTTCCGCGCCGCCGTTATGAGCTGTTCGTATAGCCCCAACTGCAGACAGCACCAGGCGTAGTTAGACCACGCTTTCCAGTTCTTCGGATTGCGGTGGGTAAGGGTCTCGGCTACTTCCAGGGCTTCCTCTGTCTTCTCCATCTTTATCAGTGTGTCACCTTGCTGCCAGAGGGCACTTTCGTTGTTGGGGTTGAGGCGATGTGCCTGTTCAAAACAGGCAAGGGCCTCCTCCCAGCGGTATTGGTTGTAGTAGAATATGCCCCATTCTATATAGACCTCATCATCCTCGGGATTCAGGATGCTGGCCATGCGGTAGGCCTCCTCGGCATCCTCTAGCTGTTTCATTTCGTCCAGACAGTTGCCCAGGTTTAGCCATGTCTCGGCCGATTCGGGTTCCACCGCCAACGACTGGCGGTAGAAGTGCACTGCCTCCTCTAGATGTTCCAAGCGGTGATGGGTCAGCCCTAAGTAAAACAGCACTTCATCGTTGTCGGGCTGCAGGGCGTAGGCTGCCTGAAAGTATTGCAGAGCTTTCTCAGGATGGTCTTGGTCCAGTTGTTCTATTCCGAGTTCTATGTATTCGTCTGTCATCTTGTTATCGTTATAGATAGTGCTTGTACATATTCTTGTTTATACCTCTGTGTCCGCGAGTTCCGCGCCTTCTAGCTGCGGTATGTGGTGTCGGATATAGTCGGCCACCAATGGCATCAGTGGTTCTGAATGGTAGGCCTGTGCAAGGGCATTGTCCTGCTTGTCGAACAAGTTGAGAGCAAGGAGCTGTTGGTATCCGTCATGTGTCACGCTTTTCACGCATCGTTCCACCTCGTCCTTGTGCTGCAAGTATATCTCTCTTGCTTCCAGCACGATGTCCGCATGGCGCGTGGCTCCTACGGCCATAAGGCTGCTGTAGAGGTCGATACCATCGTCGCTGTTGGGATTGTAGTTGACCTCATAGTAGTAGAACCATTCCATGTATCGCGGAGCCTCCTCGTAGTGCAGGATTGTGGCGTAGTATATCACCCGTTCGTAGATGTTGGTGATGTTCTCCGGTTCCTCGATGTCGTACCAGTGCAGCAGGTCGATGTCGTCCCATGTGGCAGCTATATCGGGGGTGAGATGTGGAGTTGGGGCATTGGATTTGGAGTGTTCGAACTGCTCCACAGTATCCGACTCTATTTTGGCAATCCAACCGTAAAAAGACAATGCAACAATGGGGACCCATATCACCGCCCCAACCGATGCCCCTGCATGCTGCAAAAGCATCATCACAGCCACGCTGCTCAGGATGAAAACCGAAAGAATGGCTATGGTGACCCACGGCCCCCAAGTCCGCGGCCAAGCCCATGTGTAGGGCAGATGGACTGTCTTGCCGCAATGGGGGCAGTGCAGCTCGATGAAGTCGCCCCGCTGGCGGCGCAGGTCATCGGCTGTGTCGTAATTCCCTTTCAGCTGGATGGGCTTATTGCAATGGCAAGTAATGTATAGTCGCATACATTTGGTGATTGGAAAAAAGAAAGCCCCGAGGAGTGTGTCCTCCTTGGGGCTTACAATTGAGGACTATGAGAGCTTATTTCACGATAAGCTTTTTCATGTTGTTGCTTCCAAGAATGCCGTAGGCGTAGATGCCGGCGGGGAGGTCGTTGACCATAATGGAGCCGTTGCCTGTGACCTGCATTTGGCGCACGCTGCGGCCTTGCATGTCGACAATGGCAAGAGTGGAGGGCTGCTCAACGCTGTAGCGGATGTTGACATCGGTCTGGGCGGGGTTGGGGAAAGCGGTGAGGGAAGTGTTGGCCACGATGGGTTCGATGGCAGCATTGCGGACTGCCCTGAAGCGTACCACCACAGCGCAGTTCACGTCGCCGTTGGACACGCGGAGCGTGTAGACGCACGAGGGTTCGGGAAGGTTGGCATCGATGTCCATGTCGATATAGAATTCGTCATAAGGCACATTGGCAAAGATGGTGACGGGGTCGGTTTCGAGACCGGGTTTGCACACCATACCGGTGCAAAGGGCAAAGATATTGATGCCGTTCTCCTCGATGGGTTCCATGCTGAAAACAATGCGTTGGAGGTCTTGGTCCGTTTGGTTGATGAAATGGATGCCGTGGCATTCGTGGTCGGTGACGAGCACGGTGACATTCAGGGTGTCACCACTCTGATAGACGTGGTCATGATACTTGAAACCAATCTCAGTTTGAGCGCTAAGCAGTGCAAAGGCTCCTAAAAATAATGCAAGTGATAGAAACTTCTTCATTTTGTTTGATAATTAGAGGTTTATTATTATACTTCAATGATTAATTCAGTGCAAGCAGCTGGTCCACTACTTTCTTCACACCGGTGCCGGCTTTCTCCTGCACGATGGTGATGGGGCGGGAGATAGGGACGGCCTTGGGGTCGACGAGAAAACAGGGCGCACTGCGTGGAACATAGTGAATGAGTCCGGCGGCGGGGTAGACATTCATGGAAGTGCCTACCACGATGAAATAGTCGGCCTGTTCGCACATTTCGGAGGCGGGTTCGATATTGGGTACCGCTTCGCCAAACCAGACGATATGGGGCCGCAATTGTGCCCCGTCGGGAGCTTTGTCGCCAAGGTGTATGTCGCGGTCGCCGATGTCGATGATGAGATTGTCGTTGCGGTCGCTGCGGGCTTTGGTCAGTTCGCCATGCAGATGGAGCACGTGGGTGGAGCCGGCCTGTTCATGGAGATTGTCGATGTTCTGGGTGATTATCTGGACATCGTATTTTTCTTCCAGACGCACCAGTTGGCGGTGACCTTCGTTGGGTTTGACTTGGAAGAGTTGGCGCCGCCGCTCGTTGTAGAAGTTCAGTACCAACTCGGGGTTGCGGAGGTAGGCTTCGTGGGTGGCTACATCCTCCACACGGTATTGTTCCCACAGACCGTCGCTGTCGCGGAAGGTACTGATGCCACTCTCGGCACTGATGCCCGCGCCTGTCAATACGACTACTTTCTTTTTCATGGCTTGCGAATGATTTGGGTTTATTATAGGAGAGTATTATTTTTCGATGATAGTAAACACGGTGCGGCGGTTCTGTCGACGGCCGTCGGCGGTGCTGTTGTCGGCCACGGGCTGGGTTTGTCCGTAGCCTTTATAGCTGAGACGACTGGCAGCGATGCCGTGTTGCACCAGATAGTCATATACGGCTTTGGCCCGCTGTTCGGACAGTTTCTGGTTGGCGGCAGCGTTGCCCACATTGTCGGTGTGTCCGCCAAGCTCGATGCGCAGGGTGGGGTGGTGCTGCATCATCTCCACAACCTTGTCCAGTTCCACTATAGAGATGTCCAGGAGTGTGTATTTGCCGGTTTGGAAGAAAACATTCTTAAGTGTGATGCTCTCGCCCACTTCCAGTTCGGGGGCCACTTCGGTGATTTCTTCTTTGTACACTACCGGTTCGCTCTGCACCTGCTCGGGGAGGGCGAAAGAATAGAGGTCGAGGCCACCTTGACCGCCGAATTGGTCGCTTGAGAATATGGCCGTGCGGCCGTCGGGACTTACAATCAGCGAACTCTCATCACCGCGGGTATTGATGGGGTAGCCCAGATTTTGGGGTTCGCTCCAAGTAGTGTCGCCCGTGCGACGGCACATAAACAGATCCATTCCGCCCATGCCCACATGGCCGTTGCTGGAGAAATAGAGCGTTTGGTTGTCGAACGAGATGAAGGGGCTCTTCTCGTCGCCTTTGGTATTGATGGTGGGGCCATGTTGACGGGTTGGCTCCAGCGGCCCTCGATGAGAGTGCTGCGCCAGATGTCCATGCCTCCGAGGCCGTCCTTGCGGTCGCTGACAAAGTAGAGGGTTTGGCCATCGATGCTGAGGCAGGGCTGCGATTCCCAGCCACCGGTGTTGACCACTGGGCCGAGGTTCTGGGGGGTGCTCCATCCGTTGCCTTTGCGGTAGGATATGTAGAGGTCGCAGCGGCCTTCGCCGTCGTCGCGTCCACAGGCGGTGAAGTAGAGGATGCGTCCATCTTGTGAGATGCAGCCTGCACCTTCGTTCTCGTCGCTGTTCAGCGGCTCGGCCATGCGGATGGCTTTGCCCCAGTTGCCATTGGTAAAGCGGCTATAGTAGAAGTCCTCGCTCATGGCGGGGCGGTTGTAACGGGTGAAGAGCAACATGTGTCCGTCGGCGGTGAGGGTGGGAAGATATTCGTCGTCGGGGCTGTTGACAGAAGCTCCCATATTCTCAGGAGTAAAAGGAACGGGATTGGCTAAGGCTGAGCGGCGGAAGGCGATGCACTGCAGGTCGTACTCGGCACCGGCTCCCCAGCGTTTGTGTTTGCCTTTGTCTGTGCGGAGGAAGGTCTGCAGATGGTATTCGGCCAAGTCGAGGCTGTCGTGGTCCAGCAACCAAGCCGCCATTGTAAGGTGTACCTCGGCGAAGGAGGGAACTGCCTTCAGCGCTTTCTCGAAATGCTCGAAAGCTTTGGAAGGGTTGCCGGAAAGAAGCGACTGGCCTTTCTCGAACTCGGAAACGGCCTTCTTGTTGTCGACTGTATATTGTGCCAGCACCATGGGTGCCAGCATCAGGAGCGTGGTGAGGGTAAAGATATTTTTTATATTCATGACATGAATATAACGTGAAACCGGTTGGTTTATTGTTTGAGATGGAAATATGAATGAATATCGGGGAGGCTCTCAGGATCGAGCGCAGGGGTGACAAAATCTTTCAGACGCTTTATGGAATCGGCAGGGATAATGGATTCCACATCAGACTCTTCAAGGAATTTTTCCAGGTCTTTATCGGATATATCCATCAATTTCATATTGATGGAATTGCAAACACGTATTTTGTCGGCGAAATACATGTAATAGTCTGATCGGTCGTGGATATTCTGTAGGATTTTTCGGTATTCCTCGTTGTGTAGATATTTTGAATATAAGGAATTGCCGGAGTAATTTTCGGGGTGTTGATTTACTTCCCTAAGGGGTTGGAAGTAGGATTCGATATAATCGTTATAGTTATCTTCAACGACTTTTATGAGGGAGAAGCATCTCCCGACACTGTTGATAAATCCGAAGTTATCCATATCTTTCCAAGTCTCGATAGAGGAGGAGAAGGCGGCTTCTACGGTTTTGTCGAGACTAATCATGTCCGGGTGGTGCATAGCGGAGATGATGGGTAGGTTTTCGGGATTGTCGAGAGAGTCCATCGGAATACGTAACATATAGGTTGCTATGGTGTCGCGCCATTTCATCTGAGAGGCGATGTCTTCCATCTTTTGGGCACAGGATTCAATATGACTAATCACCATCATGGCAGTCATACGGCGAGTCTGAGCCTGATGATGCATTTGCACCAAGGTTCCGGAACCGAAAGTGAGCAGGATGGAGATGGTGGTGCCCAAGAAAGTGTAGATAAGGTTCTTCCAGAGGCTTGACGACTTGTCTACGGGTGCTGGGTCGTTGAAGTTGATGGGCTCTTTCATGAAGTTGGATGATAGTACAAAGGGTTTCCTTTTATAATGAATAGGAAACCCTTTGATGGATGTTCAACTAAAGTTATTTCACCAAGTTGTAGGTGTCGCTGGCAATGACATATTCCTCGTCGGTGGTGACCACGACGGTGGCAACCTTCGAGTCGGGGGTGCTGAGGATGACATCTTCGCCCATCACTTTGTCGTTGAGTTCGAGGTCGACCTTGATTCCGAGGCATTCGAGACCTTCGAGGATAGGACGGCGCATGAACCAAGCATTCTCGCCGATGCCACCAGTGAAGAGCAGGAGGTCGCAGCCACCCATCTCGGCCATGTAGCCGCCAATGTAACGTTTGACACGCTGGGCGAACATATCGAAAGCATAGGTGCAACGCTCATCGCCTGCATCGCGTCCGGCACGGATATCGCGCATGTCCTGTTTGTCGCCGCTGATGCCAATGAGACCGCTCTGCTTGTAGAGCACCTTGGTCAGTTCCTTGGAGGTCATGCCTTGGTCCATGAGGTAAAGCAGCACGCCGGGGTCTACATCGCCACAGCGCGAACCCATCACCAATCCCTCAAGGGCGGTCATGCCCATAGTGGTGTCGAAGCTCTTGCCGTGATCGATGGCGGCGATAGAGGCACCGCTTCCCAAGTGGCAGGAGATAATCTTGAGGTCGTTCCAGTCGCGGCCAATCATCTTGGCAGCCTTCTCGGCCACAAATTTGTGGCTGGTACCGTGGAAACCATAACGGCGGATGCCGTATTTCTCATAGTACTCGTAGGGGAGACCATAGAGGAATGATTTTGGCGGAAGGGTGCTGTGGAAGGCGGTGTCGAAAACAACGGCCTGGGGTACATTGGGCAACACTTCGCGCATGGCATAGATACCGGCCAGGTTGCCGGGAGTGTGGAGGGGTGCCAGGTGTTCGAGGCTCTTGATTTGCTCAATCACCTTATCGGTAACCAAGGCACTCTGTTTGAATATTTCACCACCATGAGCCACACGGTTTCCGACGGCTCCCACTTCATTAATGTCCTTGATGACACCAATTTCGGGGTCGACCAAAGCGGCGAGAACCATCTTGATACCTTCGGTGTGGTTGGGTATGGGACGCTGCTCGTAGTGCTTCTGTCCACGATACTTGTGGGTGAATTCTCCCATTTCCAATCCGATACGCTCCAAAAGGCCTTTTGCCATCACTTCGGCATTGTTGTCCATATCAATAAGCTGATATTTGATAGACGAACTGCCGCAATTAAGAACTAATATTTTCATAAATGATATTTAAATGTTTGTTTATTATTGCATTGTGTTAATCGGAACCCCAAATTCCGATTTTCAAAGATACAAATAAATCTTCAATGTGAAATGTTAAAACTTGTCCTGCTGTTTCAACAGCTTGTATAATATCATATTATGAATAGGAATGCAGATTACTAAATGCAGACGCGTGGCTATGATGGGGAAGTCAGAGAGAAGAATGTATGAGAAAAGAGTTTTAATTTACAGCCACCGAGCAACTCCGCCGTGATGGCTGCATGTACCCCTTCGGCTTTGGCTGAAACTATATGACCCGTCCCTGCACAATGCTGTTGCGCCTGCCGGAGCTTTATTATAGCGAGTGGGGCTTTGTACCGTATTTCCATAGCTATTTGTGTAATGTCTGATAGGCTCCTGAGCCACTGCTGTCGTGGTGTTTGCTGGGATGCTCTTTGTAAGGAATTGGGCATTCACATAGCCACAGTAACCGTTATAGGTCACATATACCCACGCACAATCACAATCCTCTTGGAGATAGACCTGTGTCCCCTGCGGAATGGTCAGGATGACTCGACTGTAAGTGCTGGCGTCAACCCTCAGACTCAAATCAGTGGTGGTGGTTCTTACTACGCCTTTTGCAAAGGAAACAAAGGCAGTACAAACAAACAGGAGTATTACAACAAACTTTTTCATATATACGTGAGTTCGGGATATTATAATTGCAGAATGGTGCAGTCTCACTCAGAAACAAGGTGCAATAGTAAGGCTCGCCTATGGAAAGGCGTTTGACATATGGAGCCGGAAATGAGGCTAAGGCT
>Ga0247611_10001749_pt1 | contig 38026 bp, 44 predicted proteins | sample 177DNAGHGhighgp2_FD_192422 | JGI IMG/M metagenome (GOLD analysis project Ga0247611, IMG submission 192422) | Sheep rumen microbial communities from Palmerston North, Manawatu-Wanganui, New Zealand - 1770 DNA GHGhigh gp2 | ecosystem: Host-associated > Mammals > Digestive system > Stomach > Rumen... | reverse complement strand
TTCCGTCTTCAACAGTATAATCACCATCTTCTGCGGGTTGTGCATCACCGTTTTCGTCCAGTACATAAACGGCCATTCCTTCTACGAGTTCCTCACCATCAAAAACGAGAACGGCCTTATCAGTTGCGACCTCACCCAGTTTAACAGAAAGTATGCTCTTCAAAGCGATTTTAAGTTTCTCTGATATTTTCATAACTATTTGATTATTATTTATTTATATTATTATTTTTTAGATAATTGTAAAATTCTTCCAGGGTGTTCATTTCCTTTTCTTTGGTCTCTTTTACAAAACCTGCCTGGCAATCTATGGAAAAGCCCCTCAGTTCACCATTTTTGACAAGTTCCCATACATCGTCATTATCTATGTGTGCTGCAACAAACCAACTCCCTTCCGGAACATCTTCAAAACCTTTCGGGGATAATCCAAGGTCTTTGTTTGAAATGAATGACTGATAAAAGACAACGCCCGGAACATCTACCTGGTGCATAACATTTCCATTATTTTGGGTATCTCTACGGAAAAATTCTACGGCCATCTTCTTAATGGTGTTTTCATCAAACCTTAGATAATATTCTCCCTTTTCGTCATTCCGATAGATTAGTTTATCTTTTATAATAACGGGGCCTAGAACATCTCTCTTTTCCTCATTTATAGCAAACTTGATTTCTCCCTCTTTGGATAACCTGATAAAGTTCTCTTCTATGGCGGGAAAATCAACAATTGAGATGGAGTTCCAAACGCTCTCATCATCAAATTCCACGTCAAAAACTGGTATATCTTTTTGCATAATGTTTCTTTTGTTTTTTAATATTATAAGTGGCTAATTTTTAAAAAGAAGCCTCACTAACCCTTGCATTATGTCCCTCAACCCCGTCAATTATGTCTTCAACTCTAACGATTATCGGCCTCTTGTTTAACTCATCTTCGGTATCAACATTCTGTACCGTTTGTGTAAATGTATAAGGCTGGCTGTCAATCAAATTCGGAACGGAAGCAACCGAAGTTCCACCACCAGCCTCAGCATGGAAGTTATTTGAATCAGATACGTATTTTCCCCTTGCGGCTGCTATTTGTGCGGCTGCTGTTGTTGCAAGTGAGGCGGTCTGGGCTATTGCTGTTATCAGGGACTTCATATTAAGGGCTGTTAACGCTACTGCTGCTCCCGGACCTGCTGCTGCTGCGGTCTGAGGGTTGATTGTTCCCCTTTCACTAGCATAACCTTTCCATACTGAGAAGATACCTGCTGCAGCATCTGCCGTAATGGTTGCTATGCTGAATGCGGTCTCTGCTGCTTCAAGTTTTAACAGGTTTCTCTTCTTTCTTTCTGCTTCTTTCTCACTAATCTTGCCCTGCTTAACCTCGCTATCTATAACTGATTCCATAGTTGAGCGGTAAGTGTTCATAGATGAGGAAAGTTTATCGGTCAGGTCAATCATAGATTCAACCATTTGGGCTGTACGTTCCTGTTGCAGTTGGGTCAGTTCAAGTTCCTTATCTCTAATCTCCTGAACCACTTCGTAATATCTCTGCAATAGGGCAATCTTCTGGTCCTGTGTTCCCTTGAAGTTGACTACCTCTTCCGCTAAGGCTTCTTTTTCCTTTTGTAGGGCATCATAGGTATTTTCAGCAACCAGGATTGAATATTCGTCTCTTGCACCCTGAAATACGCCAGCATAAACCCCCTTGATTTCATCCATTATGCTCTGCCAGAAATTACTATCAAGGTTTTTACCAAGGTCTTCAACTATCTTTTGTACTTCCAGATTAAGAAAGCCCTCATTAGCCTTCTTCATAGTTTCATCAACCCGTACCTGAGCCAATTGGCCATATATTTCCTTTATCTTATCAGGCAGGTTGGTTTCCATCTCATGCACCAATTCTCCAAGTGTGTTAAAGGTGATTCCAAAAGTATTGTTTAATTGAACGGCAGCATTTTGAACATCCTCAGTTAAAGATATCCAGCCTTCTTCTCCCAGGTCCTTAATCGCCTGTATCATCTTTTTGGTGTTCTCAGCATCTTTTGGAAAATTTGCGAGTTGTCCCTCAAGCAGATTTAAGACGTTTTGGAAGTTTGTAATATTTTTTAAATCACCCTCTCTCTCATAGAACAGAATGGTGTCAAAAATCGGCTTTATTTGCCCGTTAAGGGATTGAGTCAAACTTTCTCTTAGCCTTTTATAAACTTTGGGTACTGCTTCTTCATAAGTTGTTAATTGTGTTTCCAAGGCCTTTAAAGGGTTATTTGTGTCAGCCATTTCCTCTTGTAAGGATTTTCCGGCCCTAGAATATTCGTCTGATAAAAGAGCCTCCCCTTTTCTAAATGTCTCTATACGTAATTTTGCAACATCCTCCTCATATTTCTTGGTGAGGAGTTTGGTATCGTAATGATATTTTTCAAGGAGTTTCTTTTCCTTTTCGTATTTCTCTGTCAGTTTGGTAAGTTCATCCTTGCTGTTTTCAATCGTCTGCTCATAGAGTTTCTTTGCCTCTTCCCTATAATTCTTTCCTGAACTTGTGGCTGAATTTGTACCCTTTGTTACAGCATCCAGTTGTTTGTTATATTGACGCATATTTCTCTCACCTTGGGCAATTGCATCATTAACCTTCTTTTGGGCTGCAGCAAGTTTTTCATTTTCCTCTGCTGAATTTGCGGTCTTCTCACCATACTCTTGCAAGATGCGGAGTTCTTCCTGGGCTAATTCAATCTCTCTCTGGTCAACCTCTGCCTGTAATGCCTTTGCCTCTTCCAACAGTTTCTTCTTCTCTATAACGTCATCAGTTGCGGAGGCTTCTTCCCTAAGTCGTTCAATTTCAGCGTTTTTCTGTGATGCAACTACACTATTTTCCCTCTGGGCCTTAGTCAGGTCGTTTGTGGCTTTTGCAAGGTCCTTATGAGATTGGATTGCTTGCTTCATACCCGGGATAATGGACAAAATCTTCTCAGCCACCTTTGCAAGACCCTCAGCGGTTTTTACGAGCAGTCCGGCAAGGAAGTCAAATACGTTAGAAATAGCATCAAGAACGGGCTTAAATACTGCCATAGCCTCTTTTAAGCGGTTGGTCAGTTCCTCATTCTTCTTGATTGAATCTGCGGCCTTTACAAGAATTGCTACAAGGGCTGTAATAACCAGTACTATCGGGTTTGCTGCCAGTCCTTTAAGAGCGGTACCGAAGGTCTTTGTTCCCTTTGTGGCTAAGTCCATAGGTTTCTGCAATCCACCCAGAGACATTCCCATCTTGTTAAACGCATCTGTAACCCCCTCTGCGTAACGGCCTATATTAGCATGCCAGTCCCCAATCCCTTTTTGAGTTTCATTTATCTTATTGGATAATGTTTCAAGGGATGCGGCCATTTCCTTACCCATAGGCGAATTTCTCTGCTCCTCGGTAAGTTGCTTATAAGTGTTGTACAGTTCCTTATATTCGTTTTTTAGACCAATTAAACTATCTTTTTCAGCCAGATTTGCCTCTACACCAGCCCTAGTAGTATTTTTCAACTCGTTTTGGGCTGCTATAAGTTGTTGGGCTGTCTGTTTGTATTCGTCACTTTCTTTGTCCAACCCAACCAAACTATCCTGTAAATCCTTAATTGCTGATTTTAATTCCTTTACGGAGTTGATATTTCTGCCTAAAATCTCCTCAATTTGACTCATAATAATGTATTTTCTCTTTTAATATTATGATGCCCTTTGGATGAAGTAGCATCTCTTGCTTCCGCTTTCATCTACTGGCCTAATCAAGAACCACCATACTATATCCCTTCCCGTATTGTTTGCTGGCAGGGTAATGGTCCAAGGTGTGCTATAATAAAAGTTTCCGGTAGGTGCAGGGTCTTCCCAAGGGGTTAAGACATCTTCCAATAAATAGGTTCCGGCAGTCGTTTCATCATCATAGTAATATCCATTCAACTGGTCTCCGAAACCATATTCCAAGTACTGACCCGTATAAACTGTTGCGGTAAGGCTTCCTCCGGTTGCTGGTACATATTCCGAACTGAGGGTAAATGCCGTATCGCTTGCAGGTGGTTCAGGTGCTGGAGGTGGACAGGCTGCTTGTGTGGTTGATGCTGATAGGGTTCTTTCCTCATAACCCGCTTCAATTGCAACAACCCAGGTAAGAGCGCTTGTGGTGGGGTTTCTCGGCAACGTAATGGTAAAGGTTGTTGTAGCACTTCCCGCACCAGTCGTAGGCCTCATAACATCTTCGGTTATTAAGGAAGAAACATATTGTGTGGTCCAAGGCGTTCCGGTATATGCGTAGAGATTATCTTTTGCAACCCAAGGGAAATCTTCATTCTCTTCAACATAACCCCTGATTGTTCCACCCTCGCAAGAAATGGTAGATGATGTGATAACCAGGTGATTTTCAACTCTTCCGTCCTGATGAACTTCCAGATAATCCTTATATGTTTGAAGTGATGTACCTATGTAGTGTCTCATACAGAAGGAGTTTGTTACGCTTCTGCTTGATGTTGAGGTATTTGCAGTAGCATTTATCCTGAACAATCTTCCATCAGCATCAGCAGCATTTATCTTCGTTCCGGCTGTTATCTGTGTGTTTCCCTGCCAGAGAGTACACCAAGAGGGAATACTGTCAAACCTTATAGGGTATTCAGTATGAGCGGTAAAATAGATGTTGCCTCCAATTGCCGGGATTGTTCTCTGAGCATCTTGTAAAAACCAAGGTCTATATCTCTGGGTTACCCTTACAGTAGCAGAAGAGTTATAAGAGTTTGATATAGTGATAGTTGCAACCTTATCATTCTGACTTGTGTTTTGGGATGATGAGGTCCTTGCGGTTACTGTTGCATTTCCCGTTCCTGTTGTTGGGCTATATGTAAAGTTTGTGCTTGCCATTATCCATTATTAGTTATCATTTATTGTTGATGTCCATCCGCTAGGTGTTGTGATGGTAAATGTTCCGCTCTGGTTTGCCGTATAATCCATAGTTAATGCGGTTGTAGATACGGTAATAGGTACTACGGTTCCTTCATTACTTTGTGTTACTCGTGCGGTAGCGGTTGCCTGTTCTCCATTAGGTGCGGTAATGGTCCAAGTAATCGTACTGGTTCTGCTTCCGCTTGTATTGTTCTCATCATAAGTGAACAGGATATAATAACCTAACTGCTCATCATAATATGAAGTTGCTTGATTCCAGCTTCCGGTTGAACTAAGACCTCCTCTGAAACCTGGAATACTGCTTGGTACTGAGGTCCAGAACAATCTAAGAGAACCCGCTTCCTTATTTACGGTAAAGGTTGACTGATTGAATGATACCGCTATCTTACCGTTTTGTGTAATTGAAACGCTATCACTAACTGTTCCTTGTGTTCCGGTTCCAGCCACATTTACGGTTGCGGTCCTTGAACTATATGTATTATTTGCAGCAACCACAACTGTAAGGGCGGTAGGGTTGTAAGTTGCATTTAATGAAGGAGTTAACCAGCTTGCATTTGTTGTAGCCGTAGCCCCTTGAACAGTACCGCCAGAGCATCTTACATCAAATCTCAGGGTTCTGCCGCTTGATAATGCACTTGCTGACTCAGGTAGTACTTCAAGATATGACGGAATTGGAGCAGGTTCGCAATAAGGTTGATAAAATGTTGAACTATAACTATTTCCGCTTGTATCATTTATAGATATATTCCAAACCATAGTAGCAGAGAGCGTATTCTTCGGTACGGTCATAGTGAAAGGGGTAGTTACCATTCCTACACCAGAATAAGGAACGATTGCGGTCTGCTTGGGTAATGTATGGGTCTGTCCGCTTAAATCCACGCACCACAGGTCATTAGCAATCCAGTTAGCAGCAGTACCCATATGCATAAATCCCTGAATTGAACCGCCTGAGCAAGAAACCGTATCTCCGGAAAGTTCAAGATAGTTTTCACCAGGAGGACAATAAGGCTGGAAGAATCTCTGGGTATAACTTCTATAACTGTCTCTTGTCGTTACGTTCCACCACATTTCACCACCAATCAGATTTTCAGGTACGGTAAGGGTGAAAGGAGTGGCAGTAAATCCAACACCAGAAGAAGGGTCCATAGTGTTGAAGAATGTATGAGATTGTCCGCTAAGGTCTTCTCCCCAAATGTTATCAGCAGCCACCCAGGTATCATCAGTATTCATGTACATGGTTCCGGTAATCGTTCCACCAGAGCAAGCCACTATATCTGTATCAAGAACAAGGGTATTTTCCTGTACGCACTCTCTTTGAATAAGGTAGGCGTATCTGGTCTTGTCATCATCACCCCTCATTCCGATATTCCATTCAATTGCGGTAGCCCCCTCGTTTTCAGGGAAGGTAATTGTAAAGTTGGTGGTTCCCGTTCCTCTATAAGGGTTCATAACATCCTCGCTTGTAAGTTCATGATATATTCCCTGTCCGTCATAACCCCAAATATGGTCAGGTGCTCTCCAGGTCCCGTTTCCTTGTATGTAAACCCTTCCGCTAACAGTTCCACCCTCGCAAGAAACCTCGGTACTGTTGATGATGATTCCGTTTTCGCCATAGTACTCAATCCTGTCCAGTTTATAGTTGTTGGGGTCAAGCACTTTAACAAATTCCATCTTCGTTACGTCCCAAGAAGATACGTTCAGGTCCTTTATCTCATTTAAACGCCATATGCAGTTCTCAAACCAGTAATATCTACGCATCCAATAAACCCAGGGATATCCGTCCATATCTGTCTTGACATAGCAGGTGAGTTTTCGGCAATCCTGATTATACATATCGCCTATATAACTCTTCCAGCATTTGTCATAGATATCGTCTCCGGGTGTTGTATAAAGGTCGGGCACATAGGTAAGTTGTGGGTGACCGAAGTTCCAGGAGTGGGTTATGTTTCCATTTTCCTTGAAGAACGTCATTTCCCTTGTGAAGTACGGCAGTCGCATCAACCTATAAGCAATCCTGTTCCCGTTAGCATTAAATTCGCTTCGGGTAAATATCCAAGTAGGGTTTGAACCATTAAGGGTTACCATATCGGTCAGGTCATCAGTAAGCCAGTAATCGCAATTCACATTTACGCCATTCCTGAAAAAGACCAGTACATTACTTCCATCACTAGGGCTGTTATCTTCTGTATGGAACTGCAACTTGGGGAATGTATCAAACCCGTCATATTCAGTATTTATAGAAGATTTATAAATGGTTGTGGTAGCGGGGAACTCAATCTCATAACTCTGGAACTCGCTATTTACGTTAGGTCTGTTGAAAAGATTGTAGGTCAGCCCATTATATTGGTAAACGGGAAGACCAGCAGCAGTTTTCTTGAAGTACTTATCCTTTTCTGAAACCATTATGCCACTCCTGAACACATTACCATCATATAGTTCAGTTGTGTTGTTGTCAAAATTGTAGTTGGTGTTTATGAGTTGTGAGCCGTAATTGCTTCCATAATCCTCCAAATAAGCGGCACCAACCTCGCTTTCAACTTGTTCAAGGTCAAAGGAATAGTATTTTGAAGAGGCAAGAGCAGGTGTTATTTCCAGTTTCTTGTCCCAGTCAATCAGTTCGTTAAGGTCCACATATTCATCAGTATAGAAAGTATCCCTGTCCATAATGTGAATGACACCCTTAGGATAAATTTCAGGGTCATCGCTTTCCTCTGTTGCATCATAGTAGAAATAAAGCCCGAATAGTTTGCAATAACTCAACATATATTCAGCAGGGGTATATTCGGTTGTCAGCAAGGTCTTCTTCCTTATGAGAGAATTTGAAAAGAAGCCCTCGTAGTTGGTAGATACACCCTTGAAAGATGTTACCGCAAAGGAGAACTTGCCTGATATCCTGTTGGTTGCAAATGCCTCTTCCTTTGTATGGTTCCCGCTTGTCTGCCAGTTATCGGTTGTCCACATATAAGCGGTATTCCAAGAAAACATGCTATTCTCATTTTCAAGCGTTCCATTTCCGGCAAAGGCATAATCCACAGAATAACCGAAGGGGGTCTTTACTTTAAGTTTTAGCGATGAGTAATCCACGGGGGCAGTAAATGTGAACTTGATATCCACCCGATTGTCATTATCATCAACAAAGACGTAGTTGCTTCCCACCTTTTTCCACTTGCCCTTTATGTAGTGATAGGTAGGATTCGTTCCAAGGTCCCCGTCTTCCTTATAGAACCTGCTCCACATCTGCTTGCTCATTCCGGGGTACATCTCGCTCTGTCCAAGGAAATAAGCCTCGCTCTGCCCTATTACGTTTCCGTTTGAACCATAGGCAAGCATTTCCAGCACCACTCCCTGGTTCATTATCATTTCCTGTACATAGGTGCTTCCTTTTAAGGTGAAGTTGGTGTTTGACCTATAAGTTGAATAAGGAAAGAGATAGGTAACGCTTTGCGTGGTATCCGGATTGAACCTGACATTTACGCTCATCTCTATATTCTTGTAAGCAACTGTTGACGGGTCTATGATGTTATGAATGTCCGCACAGTATTGGGTTGTATAAGCGGTTGAAATTGAAGCATTTGAAAGAGTATGGGTATTGTCGTTTCCCACCCCGTCAAGGTCTTTAAGAAGCGGCATGGTAATCCAGGCATATCTGTAATAAGGATTGTCCGCCCTGAAGAAGTGAGAATCAAGCTTGACCTGATATCCTCCATTATTAGCGGGGTTGCATATCGCCCTCATAATCCTGTACATAGATATTGCCGGTCTTTGCATATAACTCCTTAGGTCCCGGGTTTCCCATTCTGTCATATCTTCATTTGCCGTACCGATTGAATAACCCTCGGGATTTGGAGTTCCGTTAAGGATTGGGGTATAGGTGATTCCTTCGTCAGTCCATTCATTTACAAATCCGTCCTGTGTTGTAAGGCCGTAGTTGTTTATGAGAATACTTGTAGGGTCAAGGTTGTCGGGTATTCCATTATAAGCAGGTACGAAGTTTATTACATTCCATTTGTCGTATGTCGTATTTCCATAACCTGCAAGTTGTCCCCAGGCCTGATTTACCGCATCCTTGTTTATAATGAAGTCAAGGTCCGGCTCGCTATAACCCAAGTCCTCAGCATAGAACAGGTCGGCAAGGGTTTTCTTCTTGTTGCTGTCTTCCAGGTATGATAGATTGTAGAAAAAGGAACCCAGCCCCCCATAAAGTGTAAAGGTATATTGGGTTGAGATGTTCGTTCTTGTGACCTTATCCAGTTTCACATAACCCTTTTCAAATAGATTATCATTCACATATAACTGAAAATCAACCTTTTTAATCGGGTTGAACGGCATATCTTCCTGAACCCTCGTCAATTCCCATATATGATTGAAGATATCGTTATTCCTGTTTGTACCTTCTACTGTAATCTGTTTTGAAAATGAGTTGAATACTGTTACGGGGTTTCTAAAATCTGTCTCCTTGAAATTCAGCAGTATCTTCGGGTCCTGACTAAACTCAATCTCCTTTCCGTTTATATATAATCTAATTTCGTACTTCATACTATTTTCGGATTTTACTTTGGCTCTCAGTTATATTTATCGTATAGGATATCATCTTCCTTCCGTTATTCTCGTAGGTCTGGTAGGTAACGCTCTTGTCATCTATAAGTACTGGCTCAATCCTCGCCTCGTCTATATTGTGCAGATAAACTTTAAGGGAGCCAATTAGATTCTTGGATAGGTTTGCCGCCTGCTCATCACTCAAATAACCTGTATGAAGTTCGTAAGATGTCTTTATCTCATTTACGTATTTATTGGTCTCAAATTCAAGCGTATTGTTATCGTAGGCTTTATCTGTCTGGTAGGTTGTAAATGCATCTTTCTTTACGACCTTTCCCTCAATCACAAAGGAATCCCAGCCACCATAAGAATTAAGATAGTATAGTACATAAGGGGTGCATTTTACTTGTTTTGTATAACCATAGTCCGGTCCCTCTATATCTATGTCAGCCCTCGTATAACAAGAAGAGTTTGTTGAGGTAGAATCCCTGTAAGTCCTCAGCTTGTACATCCCTGGAACATAATGACCGTTTACAGGCTCAGATACCACGATTGAACTTCCGGTAGTGGGCTTGTCGTTTGTATAAGAGTAGTCATTATAAAACCTGTAACTCTCAACAAAAGAGCCCTCAACATATAAGTTAAAGGTTCTCTGTGCGTTGAAGTGGGTGAGCATAACAACTGTACCCGGCTCCGCTTCCAATAACTCTGCTATGTCACTTTCAAGGTAGTTTCTGCATATCTTGTTTATGTTGATTCTTAGGTTATTGTTGTTGGGGTATCTGTATGCTTTCCCGCTAAATATGATGTCCCCGTCCAGCATAATCTTATAATTTGCTGTATTAGAGGTTGTTGTATAATATGTATCCTTATAAATAGGTGCTGTAACCATATCGCTTTTCTTTCCTTTTTAATATTATCTATTTGCCGAAAGCCCTGTTCATATATTCATCAGTAATCTTCAAAATATAATCTGATACGTCTTCCTGTATTGCAAGGTCTATTCTCTGTTCAAAGTCCCTAATGGTCTGCTCTTTCGCTGGTTCAAAGAAAATTGCCCCCTCAGTACCTTCATTACCTATTTTTCTAGCAATAAGAAATGAAAGTTGGTCAATAGACGGGGTTTTTCCGTTTAGGTCTGGTGTTGGTTCAATATGTTTTACCTCTATCCAGTTTTTTATAACATCTATTGGGGGCATTTTACCGGGACCACGACCATAGTTTGTATATTTCCAGTAATCTGCTAAACTTATCTTAATAGAATAATAGTCCTCCCCGACTTCTATTATTTTTTCAAAAGAGTTGTAGAGGTTGTAAGAAGCATTTGAATTATTACTGGTCAGGTTTTCTCTTGCTAATTCAATAAAGTGGTCCCCCGCCTCGTTTAAAACTTGAGTTAGGCGTTTCCATTCTATCTCTAATTCAGCCATTTACGTTTTGGTTTTTTCGTTTATTTTTTGTATATTTATTAAAGAATCTGGGATAACCAGTCTTTGTTTTAATATGTTGGAAATATGGAGAAATATACCGGGTAGTGGTGGTAAATATCAGGTTAGTATTGAAACAAAAGAGGGAAAATGCCGTAATACAAACTATCGCAACACAGGAAAGGCAAGAATTTTTAAATCCGCACCAAACAAAAAAGACGGAAGAATACGCTGGACCTTACATATAAACGGTTTGCAAGTGTGTCAACAAGCGGCTGTATGGATTGCTCTTGCGTTTCCGGAATTAGTACAGAACGAGTATTTTGAAGGTGCCCAGATTGACCATATAGATGCTGACCCCCTTAATAATCACCCAAGTAATCTAAGATGGGTAACGCCAAAAGAAAATATGAGTAACCCTTTAACTAAAATTCTTATTAGTCATATACGAAAAGGAAAGACCCCCTCTGACGCAACTAAAACTAAATTATCTCAAAGTTTAACCAACCGCCCGGACCAATCAAAGCCTGTTAACCAATATGATTTATCTGGTGTTTTTATCACATATTATCCTAGTGCGAAAGAAGCAGAAAGGCAAAACTCTCATATAAACGTTTCTCATGAAAAAATAAGTTTATGTTGCAAAGGGAAAAGAAAAAAGCATAAGGGATATATTTGGAAGTATGTCTAGCGTTTTCTTTTTTGTGCTTTCTTTATTTCCCTTTCCTGTCTCTTCCTGTCAAAGTTTACATACCTGACATAAGTGAAAAATTCAAGGGCTGGCATTTCATATATCTCAGAGAAGTTATAGTTGGTAAGTTCAGCCACGGCCTTCAAGCAATCAAGCCAGACATATAGTTTTCTTTTTCCCGCAGGCTCTTCAACAGGTTCAGCATTTCCTTGAGCATCTGTTTCTTTTCCTTGTTTCTGGTCCACATTATCTCCCATCTGGTTTTGAGAATCAGCATCGTCATGACCAAGCCGAGTGAGTTGAAGAACCGCCTCGTAAAAAAATCACATATTCCAAGTGCCTCCTCCACATTAAGGTCGTACATATCTTCAATCACCTGTTCCCTGTCATATCCATCATTATATTTATGGCCTTCAGGAACCATCATAATAGCCAATAGTTCTCCGGGCATCTTGTCAAAACCTTCCTTCTCTACTGACTGAAAATCTATGTATTGGGCTACCGTAAGGTCCATTTCATTTCTCAGCATCTTATAGGTTCTCCCGTTTATCTCATAGGTCTTTCTTGCCTTTATGGGCTGTGGCTTGCTGTCTATGAGGAATGAAGCGTTATCCATATATTTTCTTACTTGGGATAATGGTGTGTGCTGCATTATCTCATCAAAGTCAATCCCTGCAAGAAGAGCGGCAACCCGCATATTTTTTTCATCTTCCGTGGCTAATTGCAGGGTACCGATTTCCTTTATCTGCATCATATCCCCCACAGTTATGTCTTTCCAACTCTGTTTCATTTTAGAACTGTTCCTTTTTATCTATTATTCTTATTATCAGTTAGTTATGGTGTTTATCTTATGTATAGGTCACAATTAAGCAAAAGAAAAGGTGAACTTCTGATTCTTCTTTTTGAGGTAGGTGTCATAAACAAGGGCCAGGGATATGACGTAATCATCATGTATCCCGTCTGCACCGTTATAAGTGTAGCCTTTCTGTGTTTTCTCTACGGTATAATGCTGCAGCTCCCTTAATAGTTCCTCATCGTCGGGTATCGCTATTTCATTTGTCTGGAATGCCGTAATCAGTTTTTCAATTATCTCCCTCTTGGTTTCATTAGTGGTGGTGAACTTCCTTATCTCGCAGGTTACCTTCTTCTTCAACATATCATAGTAGATTGTACCTATTGAGTTCATTTCCACACAGGTTACCTTTATCTTCTTTCTGTTTATAATCTCTGCAATCTTATCCAATTGAACTACGGGGGTTTCCTTGTTCCAGGCATATATTTCAGTTACGCCTCCCTTATCGTTCATTAGTGTCAGTACCGTAAAGTCCCCTCCATTTCCAGCACCCCAGTCAATTCCAGCATAAACCGCATTATCTGAGGATTCTTTAACACAATAGGACAAATCACCAAATATGTAACTGCCCTCGCTTATAAACTCTCCCAGATACTCACTCTTGAACTTTAATGGTGAGAGGTTGTTCCTATATTGTTCAAGTTTCTCTGCTGACAGGTATTTTGATGTATCGTAGAGTGACCAGTTGTATGAGGTGTATCTGTCTTCAAAGTTTAACCCCCTCATATAGACATTATAAAACTCCCCCGAACAAAATAGAGGTGTGGATATGATGAGGATTGGGGCGTTATTGGCATCTGTTGTTGGATAAAGGATTTCAAATATGGAGTCGGGAATAAAAGCGGCCTCATCTATAACCAACAAACCACTTACCGTAAAACCCCTAAGTGCATCCCTCTGTTCGGCTGACTTGAATAGTATCTCGCTCCCGTTTATAAATTCCATTATGAGCAATTGGGAGTTGGCGGTCTTTATGAGGTCAGTACTTGCCAACATATACTGAATCTGCTTGAATATACGCCTTGATTGGGCTTGTGTCGGCTCTATTACCACGCTTGTACATTTCTGGGTAAGGGCAAACTCTATAAGTAAAACACAGGCTAATATTGACTTACCTATCTGTCTCTTGCTCTTAACGACAAATATCTCCCCCGTCTTATAACTCTTGTGGACATCATCATAGACGGGTTGTTGCCATTCTTCTAACGGGGGAAATCTTAATGTCATCTTATTCAAACTTTATCTGTATTATCTGGTCTCCTTCCTTATTGTTTGCTATCGTTACGCTATTGGTGTCATTTATTCCTAACATTTTGTTAATCTCCGATATCGCCTTTATCGCCACTTGTTTGCTCTGGTAACTTTCCTTATCTATACAGTCATCTATTATCTTCTCAAGCCTGCCCAAGTTTACCTGAATGATTCCTTTCTTATAGTCATCAAGCAGGTCCGGTGAGGGTGCCATTTCCTTCAGGGCATTATAGTACATATCCTCAGCAGCACTTCTTCCCATTCCCTGGTCTTGCAGAAACTTCATGATGCTTGACCTTGACTTCCCATCAGCAACCATATCAATAACTTGCAAACGGGTAATCTTGCTTTCAATCGGCAGTTTATTTCCTTTTCCTTGTGCCATTATTCCTCAGGTTCCTTTTCCAGTTTCTTCTTCCTTGTCTTCTTCTCTTTCTCTTCCTGGTCCTTGGTATAGTTGTCATAGAGTTCACCAAGTTTTCTCAGGGCATTTAAACGACAGGTATTGCATCCTTTCTGTCTGTTATTTAAGGGCTGGAATACTTCATCATAAATCACAGCCACCTTTTGAAAATCAGCAGAAGACATTTGTACGAAACTTCTCTTATAAGCATTAAGCAGTTGTTTCTCATAGGGTTTTAAGTTGTTGTATTGCTCTTGTGTTAGATTTGTCATAGAAATTGAACATTTATTTGTATTATTTTTATTATCAGTTAGTTATATCTTTTTAATATTTCTTTGGTCACAATCTCAGCACCTTATTTGCCATTTCAATTAGTTTATACAGCAGGTTTTCCACTAGTTTATAAAGGGGCTGGGTTATTTTTGTGAGGTGAGCATTAAGCAAGCATAGGGCAATTGTCAGTAATGAAAACTCCCCGGCTATTATGATGTAGAGTAATGAAAGCCACCAAGTACCGCATAAACAGCATAGGATTGGATAAGGTAAGTGATGCAGGGGAACTTTTTCATTTATCCAGTCATCTACGTTCTGAATGAAGCCGCTCTCATGTATCAGCACCATTATTATATTTATCAGTAATAGATTAGATATGATTTGCAACATAGTCGGTTATTTTTGCTTTTAGATTTATTATGTACTTGCTGACGGTTGGAATACTGCACTTGAATAGTTTTGCGGTCTTTACATAGGTTCCATTTTCCAGATACGTTATGAATATCTTTCTTTCAATCTTTGTGAGGGCATTCTTTAACGCTTCTTTCAGCCAGTACGTTTCATCATCTTCATAGAGGTTGTGTTCCATATATTCCTCCTCTATCAGTTGTTCTATCGTTTTCTTCTTCTTTGCCATATCTTTTAAAAATCATAGTCGGTTCTTTCTCCCCTGTCAAAATTCAAGGGCAACTTATATCTTCTGTATTTGATATATTTACGGTAGAAGTCACTTGAATCGCTTATTAGTTGCCTTTTCAGTATTGCGGTTATGAGAGCGTTTGAGTGTCCTTTTCTGTATGCATCATTCAGTTTACCGTTATCGTACCTCATTATTACCAGGCACATATCTTGAAATAAATCTTTTGAGAATTCTCTTTTCCAACTATCTCCCTCTCCTAGATATTTCAATTGATAGTTTATACATTCCGCAATTAAATCTGTATCAAGCATTTCTCGCAATATCTCTTCGTTGCTCTTTTTCTCCGGTATTAAAAGGGGCTTATTTTTTTCTTCATCTTTCTTTTCTTTTTTCTTCTTTCTGGGCATTTGTATCTTGTAGCATTATAGACTTATTGTTGGGGCGGACCAAATCGCCTCTTCCTTTGTCAGCCATACCTCGGTCTTTTCCCTCTTCCCTTTTTCGTAATTCTCTGCTGTTGTGGATGTGCAGTAGGTGGTATATTTTCTTGCTTCCAGGTCTATGTTCGTTATATCCCACACTATATTGTAATCGTCAAAGAAGCAGACCAGGTAGGGGGTTCTATTGTCTTGTAGGGCCAGTTCTTTAAGTGAGTGGAGTTTGTTATAGTCTATCTGGAAGTTCATATACTTGGTGTAGTCCCTGTGGATTGTCTTTATTTCCCCGTATGATAACTTGGTGGTGGCGGTCATGTCAAAATCATATGCCTCGTAGGGGTCTTCTGTAAAGTGTATGGTCTTCTTTCCTCTGGTTATATCTTTCAGGTTTATTGTGAGCCATAGAACTCTTCCTTCATCTTCCCTGGCTTCAAATGCGTTATTCATAATCTTTTATCGTATTATATCCTTATTGTTCATTTATAAATAGTATGCTCGTTTCAAAAAATTCAGGTATGGGCAAAAAAAAGCACCTATCTTTTTATTATTAAGATAAGTGCCTGATAATGAAAAGTAAAGAGTAATTATTAAAAGATTGCGGATACTTCTTTGATTATGGTGGGCTTGAGTAGTTTTGAGTATGCTGCTTGGGTTATCTGGGTATTTGTATGACCTAGACACTTGCTGACCGTTTCCAATCGTACTCCCCTGTTAAGTAATCTTGTGCCGTAGGTCTTTCTAAATAAATGGGAGTGGAGGTTTTTCTTTATATGAGTAAGGTCCGCTATTTCCTTCAAGTATGCGTTCAGTTTCTGGTTTGTTATCTTGGGGAGTTGGTTATTGTACTTTTGTAATACTGCTGCTCCTTCCGGGAAAACTACTGCGGTATACTCAACTCCGGTCTTTCTTCTTCCCTTATAGATGTAGCAGGTTCCGTCTTCCGTGTAATGTATATCTTCTGGTTTCAAGTTCTGGGTATCTACATATGCTAGTCCTGAGGCAATTTGAAAGACCGCTATATCCCTTACCTTTTCCAATCTGTCTATGTCAAAGTGTTTATTTACAAGTAGGGCTATTTCTTCTTCTGTGAGGTATTCCAGGTTGCTCTTGCCCTTATTGAACTTAATCGTTTGAAAGGGGTTTATCTGTATCTTTCCGTTATCTCTGGCAAATGTTAGTAGTGTCTTCATCTTTGCCATTATAGAGTAGAGTGAGGATTCCTTGTACTTGGGTTGTAATGAGTATAAGATGGTCTGTATATCAAGGGGGGTTATTGTTGCCACTTCCTTATCCTTGCTCATAAACTCATACATTATATTACGGGCAGAGATATACTTCAAGTGAGCCATTTTACTGAGTGATGAACCTATTCTCTTTTCTTGTAATGTGAGGTAGTCATTCCAGAGGTTTTCAAGTGTGTAGGGTTTTACTCCGCCTGTCTTGTAGTAATCCTTTAAGGTTTGGGCTGAGAGCGGTATATTTGCCCGTAGCATCTCTGTCTGTATCTCATTAAACTTATTCCTCACCTCAAAGAGATATTCCTTTATGGGGTTGTTTCTCTTTTGTGCGAGGGCTTTCTTAAATTCTTCGGGGTATTCCTTTCTGGGGAGGTTGATGAAGACCCGGTTGCCGTTAATGATGAGGGAGAGTTCAATTGGGGCTAGACCTTGTTTGTCGGTCTTACTCTGGCGGCAATAGAAACAAATGGAAGATGTAATACGCATAATGCTGGTTTTTAGATGGTTAAACTCGTTTCTGCGACCTCAATACAAGGCAGTCACAAGTTCCAGCATTACTTATTAAAAAACTGCCCTATCTAAAGTAATAGGGCAGATAAATAAGCGTAATTTACTGATTAGGTGGAGAATAAGGGACCCGAACCCTTTCTGACCCCCTGCTTTTTTTCTTCTTTAAATCAGTTGTTTACAGAACTTCCCCTGCCTGTAAAATGAGCGTCAGTCACAAAGAAACACATTATCCAGCATATCTCCAAATAAATCCGTAACCAGTTTTATAGTGAGGTAACTGGCGGCAACATCCAGCAATAAAGCCCTTACTATAACCTGTTTCCATAGCCACGCTCTTTACACTAGGCCACTCCTTTATAAAATTACCATTAAGGTCGTATTGCAGTACCTTTTTACTCTGTGCTTCTGCTGACCTCTGGTTTCTTGTTCCCCAATTCAAGTTTTCTTTTCTGGTCATCAAATTAAGGTTTTCCAGACGATTATCACTCTTTATCTCGTTTATGTGGTTAATCTCCATTCCTTCTGGTATATGTCCGTTAAAAGCACTCCAAACGCATCTACTGACATAAATAAACTTCCTCTTTTTATCCTTCATCAAACCGACCATAAAATATTCCTTGCCCGGTCTCCTGTCTAGTTTTTGTGATAAGATTCTTCCTGTCTTCTTGTTTCTCACATGTCCCAAATTGCTTGCCTGATATAATCCTTCGTATCCTGGTATATCCCTCCAAATTTCTTCTTGCACTTATTCATAGTATTATCTCCTTATTATTTGTTCTATTTTTAATGAAATATTTTTTTCTGTTATATTAGCCCGAAAATCGCTTATCTTCATCTCGCCTATATAATTATACCTTTTCTCATAGATAATTGAAATTTGGGCTAATGGTACGGCAAATAGAGGGTGGTTTGAAATTATTTGAGATTGCGTAAAATTTCAATTGCCTCTTGCATGCTCTTTTTATGGTTGGGAAAGACCGTAAAACCATAATACCCGAACTGCTCACTACTTGGATACGTATAAACTATGCTTCCGTCCGGGTTCTTGTGCTTTTTTCCCTTTACAACCTCAAAAGCAATCAGTCTCTCCTTGTTGTTTTCATTCATTAATCTTTCAAATATGTAGATGCGTTTCTCCTTGTCCACGCACTCTTTCATTCGTAGGGTATCCCCGTAAATTATAAACTCCTTCTTCTCGCTTATATCCGTCCTAAATACTTTCTCCATGCCTATCTCTTTATCTCCTCATTATTCTTTGTTTACCTTATGTCCTCTATCCTGTACAAACCTATTATAACTCTCCGTGAATATAGGGTGTTCCATCAGGTTCATCAGGTAATCATACACTACTCTGGAATCCATCTTATTAGCGTAGCATATGCCGTTAAACCTTGCTTCAAATTCTCTCTGTGTCATATCATTTCAAATATTTTATCTATATTGGTATAATACGATTTAAATTTTAGTTTAAATGAATCGTTTTTTAAAGAAATAATCTCTGACTTGTTTCGGACCCTCCTTTCCTACTTAAAGCCAGAGATTACTCTTTATTTTTAGCAGTCTATATATCTATTGACCATTTGGAGGGAGGTCTGTGTTTTCAAAATAAGGGACTCAGGTTGTTTGTACAGAATACTTCTTTTTTTCTCCTGAGTCCCTGTTTTCTTGCTGATACTACTAAAATACAAACAATTTTTGAGCAAACAAAATTTTTATGAAATATTTTTGCTAAATCTTTACATTTTTTGAATTTGCTATATATTTATTATAAAAGAAAACGATTTAGTTGTTTGATAATGAAACTTTTTGTATATTTATAGAAAAGGATTAAAAAAACATTATGAGTGTCGGTCCAACAAAGGCACATATAATGACGGAAATAAACGAAAGAGACCCCCAAAAGGTCAAGCGTTTGGTTAAGTACGGCAGTTGGACCCCGGAACGACCAAACGCTTTTTTGCTGTAAATAATAACAAATAAAACATATGATAAAATGGTCCAACAAATTGATTATCAATATGCTCCTGTTCCCAAGAAGTTAATGTACTGCTTGGATAAAAATTTAAAGGCTATGCTATTTGCCCTCGTGGATTTAGCTGATTATTATAATTCAAACAAGTTCTACCGTTCAAATGAAGACCTGCAAAAGGACGCGGACCTCTCAAAGAACCTGGTTATAGCCACACTTGACACACTATACCAGAATGGATTAATTGATGTGGATTGTATAGGAAAAGGTGTTGGAAGGCAAACGAACATCATAACCCTCAACACTTATAAATTCAAAGAGTGGGAAACCTACACATTTGACGAAGTAAGAAAATTGCCGGAACGCAAAATCAATACTGTAAAGTACAAGGGTTCTGGGTATAGGGCTTCTTACCTGGACAAGAACAAAGTTGAAGTGTCGTGTTACTCCAATTTACAAGAAGCATCACAATCATCTTCACAACAAGTATTACAAAAAGTGAACACTATAGAAGAAACTCAAGAAACTCAATACTCTAAAGAAAATAATATATATAAAGAAATAAAGAATGACTTACAAAAAGTGAACACTTGTAATAATGAGAAAGAAAGTGAGAAAAAAGTGACAACAAATAAAGATAATATAGAAAATATATCTAATAAAGAAGATATAGATAATACACCTACTTGTAAAATTATTGAAGAAGAAAAGAAAGATATATATTCTTCAAAAGTTAATATAGATAATGACATAAAAGAAATAGTTTATAGTTGTTTTAACAATTTCAAAAACAAATATAAGAACTTGGATTACCAACTATTATTAGATAATCCAGAAGAATTTTTAAAAGTTAATGAAATAAAATTGGGAACTCTATCTCAATCTATTACTTCAAAAACTGGTATATTCTTCTCAAGAGAAAAAACTAACAGATTATTGGAAGAATACATAAACTCTCAAATACAAGAGATAAGAATGACAGCCTAGGCGCAGCCTCTCATCCTCAACTCCCTTTATGTATAAGTAAGGTGGAGTTCCGCCCCGCCCCCGCCCAAATAATAAAAAGATAATGATATGACTTAATGATTGAACTTGACAGAATATACCAAGAGGATTGTTTAGAGACGCTTAAACGACTGGAAGACAATAGTATAGATTTAATTATAACAAGTCCTCCGTATAACAAGGGATATTGGTCAAGAAAACGGAATATAAGTAACAATTATGATATCTGGTTAAAGAAAATAGAGTACAAGAAGTTTGATGATTGTTTGGAACCGGAAGAATATGCGAAGTGGCAGAGAAAGATACTTGATGAATGCGTAAGAGTGATTAAGCCGACAGGAAGCATCTTTTACAACCACACACCTATTCAAAGGGACCTGAATGAGATAAACCCAACATTTATATACGATTACCCGTTAAAACAGACTATCATATGGAATAGGAATTCAACCTGCAAGATGGATAAATCATACTTTTTCCCGTTCTATGAGTACATTTTCTGGCTAAAAAAGAATAAGGAAGCAAGACCCTATTTTGACAGGCACCAGGCACTATTTAGGAACAGCATATGGACTATAATGCCTGATAAGAAGAATGACCACCCAGCGCCTTTCCCTATTGAACTGCCAGAGAACATCATACTTGCGTGTTCAAAAGAAGGAGATATAGTATATGACCCGTTTATGGGAAGCGGTACAGTAGCAATAGCAGCAAAGAAGCATAACAGACACTACCTGGGAAGCGAACTATCCCAAGAATATGTTGAAGATACGGAACGAAGAATAAGAGATAATGTTTAACACTTAATGGCAAATAGAAATGAACACTTACACCAAGCAAAGAAAAAGAAGAACGATGAATTTTACACAAGGTATGTAGATATAGAGAAAGAACTATCTCACTACCAAGACCAATTAGAAGGAAAGTGGGTGTATTCCCCCTGTAGTGATTACAGATGGAGCAACTTTACCAAGTACTTCAAGGACAACTTTCATCACTACGGATTGAAGCACTATACATCAACTTGTTATGATATAGGTGATGGTGCGTGGAGATATGACTATGATGGGGAGAACGAGACCATCACCCAACTGGAAGAAAATGGGGACTTCCGCTCCAAAGAATGTACGGAGATAAAGGATGCGTGCGACATAGTTATAGAAAATCCCCCGTTCAGTTTGTTTAGACACTTCATCTACTGGCTTGATGGTGGGACTTTTAGTAAGAATAACAAAGGAGAATATGAGAGGAACAAATGAGTGAGATTTGGATAGATGTTCCAAACTGTGAGAAGATATATCAGGTAAGCAGTTTAGGAAGAGTAAAGAGCCTGAAATACGGCAAGGAGAGAATACTTAAACCGTATGTCAATAAAGGTGGGTATCTGCGTGTTAACCTCCTTATAAACGGGAAAAACAAGCATTATTTAGTTGCTTTACTTGTATGGACTGCCTTTAAAGGTCCAATCCCGGAAGGTATGCAGGTAAATCATATAAACGAGGACAAGACTGATAACCGACTTGAAAACCTAAACCTGATGACCCCGAAGGAAAATAGCAACTGGGGAACACGGACTTCACGCCAGACACAAAAGATGATAAACGGGAAGACTTCAAAAAGGGTGTTTCAATATGACCTTGAAGGAAACCTCATCAAAGAATGGGAATCAGCACACCAAGTTGAAAGAGAGACCGCCTTTTCATTTCAAAACATATCGGCTTGCTGTTTAGGTAAATGCAAAACAATTGGGGGCTATGTCTGGCGGTATAACTGATAATAAGGAGGAAGCAACTATGAAGAAGTTTATCATTATTGGAAATATGAACGCAATTACCTATAAGGAGATATTTCCATTAATTAAAAATAATGAATTGTGGTTGGGTTGCAGAAATCTTGGGAGTGAATTCTATTTCTCTATTACGGAGAGTTACCAAAAAGAAATAATCAAAGAGAAGAAAGAAGGAAGTGGTTGGAAAATGCTTGATGGCGTTGTTCACGGTAGAGTTGCAAGTGCCTGCTGGTTCACTAATGTAGACCACAAGAAACGCCACGAACCCCTTGATTTATATAAGCGGTACACAATTGAGGACTTTCCTAAATATGATAATTTCTGCGGTTTTGAGGTAAGCAAGGTTTGTAATATATTCATAGACGATTATATTGATATAGAAATTCCTGATGAAGATTATGAAAAATGGAAAGAAGCCTATGGCGATGACCTAATTATTTTAGAATCTTAATTATTATGAAAATTAGAATTTATAAACCAATTATGGGTGTTCCAATCACTTTCTTGGATAAGTATTGCCCGACTCAGTTTGAAATAATTGGTATAACTGAAAATGCAGATTATCTTAAACCTTTGTATTTAGATGGTTTTGAAAAATATGATAGAGGATATATTAATGGTAAAAGAATGTATAGTAGAATTTTAATTAAAAAATGCGTTTAATCAAAAGCCTTGCATAAAAGAATATGTATTAAGCGAGTTTCCTAATTATTATGAAAATTAGAATTTATAAACCAATTATGGGTGTTCCAATCACTTTCTTGGATAAGTATTGCCCGACTCAGTTTGAAATAGTCAGCGCATCGGATTTTTGCCAAGACGATATTAAGGGGTGGAGAGGTGTTTCCGAAGAGTTTTATAAATTATATTATGCGCAAGGAAACAAGGGTGCAATTTCCGTAGGTTGGCCTCTTCCGCACTATATATACAAAGGAAAAGCCACGATTCCTTATAAGCGAATCTTTATTAAGCGAGTTTCCTAATTATTATGAAAATTAGAATTTATAAACCAGTTAAGCGTATAGGTTGGAAATATTTTAGAGGAAAAGATATATTTGGTTTTGAACTCTTTGAAGTAGAACTGGATAACTGTAATGAGGAAGACTATAACTGGTTTTTAACGATAAACAATCTTTTAGATTAGAAGGAAGAAATATTATCAGGCTTTTTCTAGATATTTGACAATTATCAGGTTTTTCCTTAATAAACAAGAAATATTAAGATTTTTGTCAATAATTCGGAAAATTTGACAAAATACTATTGTTTTATAAAATAAAGTTTTGTATATTTATAAACGCAAGGACAGAAATACCCAATCTTGTTCCTTGTGGGATAAAAATAAATATTAATGAATTTTGTTGGTCCCCCTGTTGGAGTTTTAAACTTTCTCTGACAGGGGGTTGTTGTATAATATGTATAATTTGTATATTCTATTAAAAAGAAAAACAGAATATTATGACATTATTTGAATTATGCAAGGAAATCGGAGAACTCGCAAAGTCACAGAGATTGGTGGGATTTAGTGCTGCAGGTGCTTCCCTTGGTGAGTTGAATCCGCTAAACATAGACAGTTATCCCGTCTTTTACATCATTCCAAGCGGGACTCATACGGTAATGGAAAACACAACCAGATATGACCTTGTTTTGTATTATTTGGATAGATTGCTCACAGATAACACAAACACAATAGATATCTTTTCTTCTGCAATTGAAAATTTAAAAAATATCCTTGTGGGGGTTGAAGATATTCCAGGAGTGGTTAAGGTTGAAGATACCTATACAATTAGAAACGTAATGCCGGAAAAGATGAATGACAGATTGGCAGGTGCTTACGCTCAGGTCAGAATCACGGTTGCCAATAATACCCTCTGTTATATTGAAGGAGAGGAACCAACTACGCCTGTCTTTAACGGTTAACAAGAATAGGCTCTATTTGCCGTACCATTAGCCTTAAATCGCACAGAAATGCCCCTATTTTAAGAGATTTGTATTTTCTGGTATCCTACACTATAAAAAAATAAAGGGTCTAAAATAGCCCTTTATTTACGTTTTAGAAAGTAATGGTTTATTCCTCACCCTTTACCTTTGACTTGGTGATGTGTACCCAGTATTTACAATCGTCAAGTGTATCTACATAATATAAGTCAGGGGTGTCGGCAATAACCATAAACTCTCCCTCAATCCAGTCCTTGTGAATTTTCCTCTTTTCTTCTGCAAGTGCTTTTCTGGCATCTTCTATTTGGGTGTATGCTGCTGGTTCTTGAGGTGACAAAGAGCCTTCAATCAAATAGATGCTTTCCAATATATAGACTTCCATTTCCTTGTTATTTACGGTCATTTGTTGGATACTGTCGGAATTTTTTCCTTGTCACCTCCAAATAGAAGATTGTCGGTCTCACCTCTCCGTGGCCTACCGGGTGAACGCCTTTCTTCGGGTGATAGAATGAGGTTGCGGATTTGAATCATTCTTCTCCGTAAAATCTTGGCCTCCTCCAACTCTTCCTCTTGCATAATAATAATGTTAATTAATTCTCCGACAGTCTTTTTCATAAGTGCCTCGGTAAGTGCTTGCTTGTTTTCTGATGTCATGGTATTTAAGGTTAAAGATTATGGGCAAATATAATATATTTTTTGAAAGAAAAAATATTTTTTGTATATTTATTAATGAGGTTCAACTTTTCTGTTTAATCATACTATTTATAAATGAATAATAAATAAAAAAACTGACAAAATTATGGAAATATTATGGACAATTATTGGGATGTTGCTTTATGCAATTGCTTGTTATGCTTTGGGATATCATAGAGGTGCTGAAACCATGCGTTATAGTTATGATGAAGGATATGAGCGGGCGTTAAAAGATAAGGAACAAGAAGAACTAAGGGAACGAGATGAGATGCTGGACCGGATATACAAGGAAGACCAGGCAAGGGAGATGATTAAACAGGTTGGGGAGTTGTTTGAAGATAATGACCCCAGACTCTTTGAAGTTGATGATGAGGGAAATATAATTGTTGACTGCGGAGATTACTAAATGGGTAGAAAACAATTGGATTATCCCCGAAAGGTTGGAGATTGGAATATAACTTGTTTTAAGGAGGCTCAGGGGCTTATTATAATGGATAGGAAGCTGAACTGGTATGACAAGGACAAAATGGAAGGGTTAAGAAAGGAGTTAAAGAAAAGGGGTTATAAGTGCTTTTTTGATGCAGATTATAAAAATCTTAAAGAAGAATATAGCAGAATCAGGAAAATAAATAAGTGCCGGATTGAGATATATGCCTGGAAAAAGAAGAGTGAAATTCAAGAGACTGTAACCGAAATAAATGATATACTAAATGTTACAATAAATAATCTTTCTTCATAACAAAAAAACATATTCTCTCTATTGTGTTTTTGGGGACTGCCGTTCTGGTGGTCCCCTTTTTTATGGTAATATGGTTATGGTTATATCTTCGCCTCGTTCCTTTGCCTTGAGCATCTTTTCATAGAGTGCCCAGAATGTTTTTGAACTATTGGTGACTCCCCCCTTTATTCTATTCTCACCAACCAGTATGCAACCAGCCGTATCTTTTGGATAATTCCCCACGTGGATAAGGATGCCTTCAAAACCCGGAACATCCAACAAACGAGGTAACTTTCCCTTAATTTGCTTATATTGAGCCTTTTGAGAGTACTTTGGTGATATTACATTAAGAGTGATTTTGTATGTACCATAGGGGATTGCGGTCTGACCATATACCTTGTGTTGTAATATGTATTTTTCCCCCTGTCCTTGATAAAGTTCCCTGTCAGTATCCTCAAGCGTATTACTGTACCACTCCCCATCAACATAGAGGTTTCCAATTGTATAGTCTTTTTTCTTATACTTCCGAATCAGGGTAATCTTCATCTTGTTCAACTATTAGATTATCGTTATGGAAACGTCTGTCCTCATCTCTCATAAAGTCCCGTACCTCTCTTCGCATATTACGGACTGCATTTGTTGTGTATAGTGCAACCCCAAAAACTGCACTACTGTATAAAAGAGCCTGACCGAGAATCCACAGGACTGAATCCGCAACTGCTCCGAGAGGTGGAACTATGAAGCCTGCTATTGTAATCAGCCAACCGATACAGAAGGCAATTATGGCACTTATATATGCTATCTTCGTTTTTATGCTTAAATCAGCCCAAGTTTCTTTTTTTTCCATTTTACCACATATATTATTGAATTATCCTAAAAATAACCCAGTACGCCCATATTTGGGTTTTTCAGAACAGGTACAATAGCTATCATCAACCTCAGCATATGCCCTCTTATTCTCACACAGAAAGTCAGCAATCCGGTTATAAGCATCATTTACAAAGGTGTCGTAGTATTCCTTCATATGGGAGAGTTCACTAGCACTTGTGGTTTCAACATTTGTATCAGAGTTTTTTATTAATCCCATATTCCTTATTTTGAGGGTGAGAATTTGACATAGTTCCACGGCAGTTCTATAAACGAGAGCTGGAGTTAGATAATCTTCCAAAAGAACCTTATATGGCTCATTTTCAGGGCTATCTATATTATCTTCATATCCTTTTACCTTGTTATATATGAGTTGCTGAATATGTTCAATCAGGTCCTGTCCCACAACCTCCCTTAAATAGATGGATTGGGATATTCTGATTGCAGCCCCAATTTCTCCGTCATCGCAATTGATATTAATATTACCGTATTCCTTTACCTTCTTGGGGGAAATCAGCATAACGTTTTTGAATTCGTTTATCATCTTCTTTTCCTTTGTCTTTTAATATTATTTATCATTATCTTCAAAACTTATGTTAAAAGGCACTATTTGAACCGCATCCTTTGTATTTGTCAGTTTATTGAACGTTTCTATAAGTATATCCTGCTGTGGTGCAATAACCGTACGCTGAAACAACTTGAAACTATCACTATATTCCTGTGTGGAGAAACCATTTGAAGCATTTGGAAGACCGAACAGTAAAGGAGTACACTTCATGCTGCAATAGATATTCTGTCTTGCATTATCTCGTACCGCAACATAGCGTTCAGGTGTTTCGTCACTTTCTATCTTTGAAATCTCTATCTTATCAGCATCTGCATCACCATTACGCCAATACAAAAGGAAATTTGCCTCGTTTTCACTTCCGCAGAACTTGTTTTTGATTGCATCTTCAACTCCCTTCTTCTGTTCGTCTGTAAGGTTGTCATTTTCAGGGAATTGAATGAGGTATTTGGCACTAAATCCCCTTGCAACGGTATTAAGAGAATATTTAGAACACTCTGCCTCTGTCAAAACATCATACAGGGCACCAGCATAAGGAGGCAAAGGATAAACCGAAGAAGTATAATCCCCCTTGAAAAAATAAATCTGTGTGGGGTGTTTGGGGTCTATATGTTTAGGGTCCCAGGCATCAAATTCCTCTGCTTTTGTCTGGTACTTAGTCCAGCGTTTAGTGGAATAGTATACTTTACTGCCGCTCTCGTTTGTTCTGCATCTTCCCACCTCCAAAGGAAACATCTCAACCGGAAGCCCCAACTTGTTATAGATTACCTGAACTGCAATCGCTCCATAAACATTTAAGTTGAAAGCAAGTTTAGCAAAGAATTGACGGGGGGTCATTCCATTTCTATTCACTTCCTCTTTCCATTTTGCTGCATCATCGCCAATTATAATGTCATCACCAATAATATAGTTTACTGTACCATCTATGACCGATTTAAGGGTTGCTGACTGATTATAACAATTACGATATAGCACGGGAAGTGAGTTGTCTGCTCCCCAACTTACTATACTATTGTTTCCATAACTCGTTTCTTCTGGGTCTGTTATGTATTTTTTCTCTATATCAAGTACAGAGAGTTTAATTTCGTTATTTGTAGTTTCAGTTTTCTTTGTTTTATTCGCCATCGTAGTAGAATATTGTATTATTATCGTTATTTTCCTCAGGGGTTTTTTCATTATTGTAGATATAGTTGCCAGGTTTCACATTTCCCACCTGCAAGAGACCTATATTCGGTTGAAGGTCTCCCAGTATTGCATCTCCGTCCTCTGTATGAAGAATGGTTTGAAGAATGGGGGTTTTAAATTCATAAACAACATCATCACGGTTATTCACCAGCGTCACGTATTCATAACTGCCATCAGGCAACTCTTCCAATTTTTTATCAAACTCCAACCAGAGGTGATTATTAGATATATTTTCCAGACCATCATAAGCATAAAATTGTCTAGAAGCCAGATTTTGAAGAAGTAAAGAATATTTGTTCGTTTTTTCTGCCATTTTCTTGTATTTTCTTTCTTTTTTAATAGATATTTGGGGAAAACAAAAAAGAGTACCCGATTATGAGTACTCTTTCTTCATATAGATTAAGAGATAAGTTTATTTATTCTTCACACTCCACACAATTACCTTCTCCATCATCACAGAGTCCTTGGTCTTCACAAGTTCCTCCGCAATCTGAATATTCCTGGCATCTGCAATCCTCATAAGAGCTATAACCCATATTTTCCCAATCCTCACATCTGTCAGGGCATTCTCTACATTCCTGGTTCTCACTATCCCAGCATTCGCCACATGCCTCACAATTTTCCTGGTCAGTATAGAAACTATTGTCTGTATATGCGGAGAGGTTATTATTGGCTATGTCGTAGATTACCTGTGTGCGTAACCCGACACCATTATCCCCGGTTATACTAAAAACACTTGTTTGCGTATCAACTGCGGGATTGTAGACAGAAGCACATTCGCTCCAGCATTCTCCCTCTGGGTCTTCTTCCGGGTCAGGGCAAATCTCCTTCATTATACAATCCACACAATCAACATTACCCCACCTATAAACGGTATCTATGGTTATTGCACTTGAGGCACCACTTGTCGGTCCCTTCCATACTTCCCATGCTGTATCCCCATTTTCAAACATAGATGTTGTTATGAGTAAAGAGGCGGTATTACCTGAAATCGTCATAGGATAATAGACAACAGAGCCGTGGAAGGGTTTCAAATAGTAGTTATCACTTGGTGTGGGTGGAGGTGTTGTTGGATATATAAGGGCATCTCCGAGATAGATTTTATCCACCTCGGAAACTCCCATATATGCTTTATCTATATCATTATTTGTCATAACTATCTAAGTTTTAAAGAGTTATTAGATATCAGCATTTATTACGGTCCAGCCATTAGGTATACCACTTACTCCGCTTTCCCAGGTGGCATCAGGGTGTTTTACAAATGTACCAGAAGCAGCAACACCAGAAAGCCAGTTATCAAAAGGTCTGTACCCGGTTGTGGTGTCAGCCAAACATTCAACATAGTTCAAATTTGTACATCCCTGGAATATACTATTATAACAATAATCGCATAGAGTTCTTGTGGGAAGTTTCGGGGCCCTTGTCAAAGCCGTGCAGCCGGAGAACATATATGAATAAATACTAGACGTAGTGACCTGGTCACTTTCAAAAACTGCTGCCGGTATTTCTGGGGCTGCAACCAGTTTATTACAACCTGCAAAAAGTTGATAATATGCACTACCGTTCCTAAATACAGTAAAAGGTAGTACTAGATTTGAAGCATCAACTACAAATGTCCCCTGAAAAAGGTAACGCAACCTAGACATATTTCTTTCAAGAACAGTTAAGTTTTGATAATTGTCTTCATCTAACATACTGGCTATATTTCCTCGTAAGTTAAAGTAGGAAGTTGACCCATTAAAACTACTCCTCCTATCCACTATTTCACTTCCTTCTATGCCATTTGCCTTAACTCTCACCTCATCACCAGCAACAACATTTATTGGTGTACCACCTGTTGATGAATAAATAGTTTCCCATGAACCCCCATTTTTAGAATAATGCAATTCCTTTGGTTCTCCACCATAAACATTTTCTGCCGTCCACATAATTGTTCCACCTGATATAATTTCAAAGGTAAGAGGTTGTGCTGAAAGAGGGGGTGTCGGTTCCAAACTATTCCAGTCAATATAATTATAACCATCACCTGAGACCTGAGCAACATAAGGTTTATTCAGTTCCCCATTATCTATTGCGGTTTGAACATCCTCTGCGGTTTCAAATTTGTCTATATATTTTATATAATCCATAATATCAGATTGTTATAGATTTATTATTTAGATGCGGGTCATCAGCTTGGAACAGAAAGGACGGCCAGAGAAAGTGCCACGGGACTTGTCGTAGTTGGTCCAAGAGCCTTTGTTGATATACCACGCATCGCGATGGGAGCCCTCGGTTGATGTTCCCTTGTAGCCTTCTGAAAAAACAAACTCACCGACACCGATTGCGGTAAATCCGGCATTCAATTTTGTTAGTCTTTCGGTATCCCTGATGTATTCTAATTGTCCGCATGCAGGAACAAACCAGTCTCCTTGTACCGTACCGGATGTATGATAGCGCCAGGCACATTCAAAAACCGGATAGTAGCCAGCTGCATTTGTAAAAGTAATAGCAGATGCTGTACGCCAGTCGGTCTGTGCTGTTGCATATTGGAGGACGGCCTGTGTATTAGCCTTGCCGTTCATATCAGTAATAGCAGTACCGGAGTTTGCATAGTTGGTAAGTTCTGGGATATCAAAACTAGAATAACCCCACACCATAGATTGTTCTGTCGGTTGTCCATTATCCGGGTTATTTCTGTCCAGCCAGTTAAGTCCCATAAAGGTAATCTCACCACTTGCACCAGAGAATACATCATCATCTTGTGGAAGGGCAACAACTCCTACGGGCACATAATCAGCAGCCGGATATGAAGTTGTATTATAATCCGCTTGTTTGATATAATGAAGAAGGTCATCAGCAACTGAATAAACCACAATATCACCCACTTCTGCCCTATCACCAGCAGCACCAAGAATCACCTTGTTGTCATCAGTTGTATAAACCACAAAGGGTCTTGAAAGTTCTAATTCGTTAAGTGCGGTCTGTACATCACCGCTATTTGCATAAGTTCCTATATATTTTGCCATAATATTTGTATATTTTTTTTCTATTTTATTGTTTATTAGTTATTTAGTATGATATTAAGCAGTTGTTCCGGTTATTACATAGAAGGTATTTGCATCCTTGGTTGGCAAAGCATCATAACCAGCCTGGGAAGTACTTACAATATTCCGTATGGTGGTTGATTGAACCATATTTGCCGTGGCTGCTGAGATTGCACTTTCGGTCTGTGCGGAGGTCCAATAAGCTGACATATCTGCACCACTTCCCCCGGATATCTCACCTATTTTCTGGTTCAGTTCGTTTATTGCAGCAGATACAGGGAGTTCCTTATCTTCAATAGTGTCATATACCTCTTCAATAGCCGGGTCAACATAAGAAACAATCTGTTCGTTAACCTGCCCCGCTTCCATCTTTCTTGCAGCGATGTCATTTACTTCTTGTTTCTTGTAGTATTGCTGGTCCAGTCTTGCTTCAATATTACCCTTAAGGTCATTTATGGCTGCTGCAATTGGAAGTTCTATATCTTCCGTATTTCCACCTGTATTTCCAGATATTTCTTCAATTCTGTCATTCAGGTCATTAAGTGCCTCAGATACAACCTCTTCATTTGTCTGTACCCTGCCAGAAATAAAATTAAAATCATCTATCGGGGTAAAACCAGTATAAGCACTTGTTATATAGTTCTTTGAGGTGATTGCGCTTTCAGTCTGGGCACTTGTATAGTAGTCAGAAAGGTCATCAACACCAACTGGAACCCAATCTGTACCGTCAAACTGATAAACACCACTTGCACTTGCTGAACCATTATATGCAACAACAGTTCCGTCAGCAGGGTCCATAGGAAACTCTGTAATGGGCTGCAATTCGGTACCTGAACCACCCGAACCACCTTCTGTGACACACATTCGCTGCCAGTTTATGAGTACTTCACTCTCGTTACCTACTAATTTGTAGTATGAACCGGGGGCTACATTACTTACCAGGCGGGTTACACCAGCACTTACGGCAAATAACGGTGAGAAATTCTTGCCATCAGCAGAAATATTAAGAACATAATTTTCATTTGATGGGCTAATTGAAAAAGAAGGGGACAAAATCTGTACTTGTTGTTCCCCAATAATTTTAGTCGTCATCTTCTTCTAATATTTGTTTTTCTTATATTTTATTTGTATTTTAATAGACGAGGACAATATTATTTTAAAATGAAGGAATACAAAACATTAAAAGAGGTACCGGGGTCAAAAGGTAGGTATTTTATTAGCATAGACATCCCCCAAGGTATTTGTATCAGCACAAACTTTAATAAAACAGGAAAGGTCAAGGAAATGACACAAAATTTAGGAAACGAGGGGAGATTATATTGGCATTTGACGATTAACGGAAAGACAATAAACCAGCAAGCGGCAAGGTGGATTGCAATCACTTACCCAGAATTGGTACAGAATGAATATTTTGAAGGTGCAGAGATAGACCATATAGATGGAGTTAAAGACAATAATCACCCTTCTAACCTGAGGTGGGTAACTACAAAAGAAAATTGCAACAACCCTATCACAGTTGAACAACATAGAGAAATGGCAAAACAGAAAGCACCCTGGAAAGGAAAGCATTTAACCGCCGAAACAAAAAGGAAAATAGGCGAGGCACTTAAAGGGAAAAAACTAAACGAAGAAACAAAAAGGAAAATGAGCGAGGCACTTAAAGGGAGAAAACACACGGAAGAAGCAAAGGAGAAAATGGGTAAAAAACAATTAAATCACCCATCCAAATCAACACCAGTTGTACAGTACTCACTTAATGGAGAATATATTAACGATTATCCAAGTGCAGCAGAGGCAGAGAGAAAAACCAAAATACATAAAGGAAATATCTTAATGTGTTGCCGAGGTGAAAGAAAAACTGCAGGCAATAAAAAAGAAAAATATAGATGGGCTTTTGCATAACTAAAAGCCCCTGGGTTCATCACTCCCAGGGGCACATACAGTCCGTTAAAAGTAGTAGGTAGCGAAATTACTGAACGAACCAGTTTTACTAATAGTCCCTTCTCTCCCAACCGACAGGTAGTCCATTTTCACCCCTTGTCCAATAATATGCACTTGGAGGGGTTATAAGTGTACCAGTAGGGGCAACATTCTGAACCCAAGCGGTAGTAGAATCAGTTGCTGATATATCCTGTGCCAAGCATAATATGTAGTTAAGGCTCTCGCAATCAGCAAACATAGCAAAGTAACAATTCGGGACAAGAACAGGAGCGGGTAGTACAGGTGCTTTAATCAAACTACTGCAACCATAGAACATATTCTCATAGCAGTTCTCCGTCAGTTCCCTTGCATCAAGAAGAATAGGACCTTCTGTCATAGCGGTACAATTTTCAAACATCATAGAATAGCATCCCTTTGAGAGAGTTGTTGCAGGTAAGGCAAGATGTTTTGCACTTAAAAGTCCTCCACAATCAGCAAAAAGACCTCTAAACGCCCAGATATCCGATAGGGTTGTTGCGGTTGTATATCCAGTACTGTCAATCAAACTCATAATATTTCCATGAACCTTATATGTAAAATGAGAATCGGCTGAGAAGTACCAACCCTTTAATCCGGTATCGTCAGCACTTTGAAAATCATCACATTTAAAACGAAGTGTATCGCCAGCAGCAACATTTATAAAGAAATGACTTGTTATTGCAGTAGTGTACCACTCACTATCGTTTCTTTGATATTGCAAGGTGATGGGCTTTCCTCCACCATAGTTTCTTAAACCAAAAGTACCATATTGCGTGTCAGCACTCAGTTCAAAAGTGAGAGGCTCCAGTACGGGGTTTGCTATAATATAATCACTATATGCCGACCAAGCAGAAGCGGTTTTATAAGTTTCTACTGATTGAGGTGGAACATATATTGGATAGTTAACATTACTGAAAGTTCTATTATTATAAAGCCTAGGGGGTGTTTCACTTTCCATTACAACAAAAGTAGGTATGTTTCCATTAAGTACTGGTCCGGCTAAACTACCTATGCTCTGTACGGTCTCTGGAAATGTGAGTTTTAACAGTTTAGTGGCAGATAAAGCAGCACCAGAGATTATTTCCACTTGATTAAGGCTTATTGCGGTTAACAGAGCGTTTCTGAAAGCACCAACATCCAGTATCTTGCAACTATCAGGTAAGGAAACATCAGTTAAATAATAACATAAGGAAAATGCCCCATTACCTATTTTTTCCACAGTATCGGGTATTTCTATCTCTTTGAAACCTGTCTGAGTAAACATGCCATCAGGGATTGCTGTTATACCAGAAGGAAAAGTCACCCCTGTAAGTATTCTACAATCATTAAAAATGCCTTTACCCATTACTGTTAAACTATCGGGCAAGCCCACATCAGTTAAATAATGATTGCTTTTAAAAGCACTTTCACCTAGTTCTGTAATGCTATCTGGTAAAACAACTGCGGAAAGGGATTGAACAACTACACCTGCATATTGATTATAATCTTGAGCAAATGCATAGTTCCCAATTTTTGTAACGCTTGAAGGTATGGTAAATGCGGAAATTCCCATGTCGGTCCATCTCACATTTCTGAAAGCGGAATCCCTTATTTCTTGTGTGCCTTCCGGGATTACATAATATGTTCCCTCCAAGTTTGATATAAGGAGGTCTCTTCCGGTTTCCTCGCCTTCGGTATAACCACTTTGATAACCCTGTGTAAAACCACTTTCATAGGCCTCATCAAGTTCTTCCTGTGAGCAACCGGAACATTCAGCATCTTGTACAGTCCACCCAATAGGTATTCCACTTGTTCCGGTAGTCCAATCATTCATATCAGCATCCTTAACAAAAGTTCCGGCTGAAGCAACACCACTAACCCAAGTAAATGTACAACCAGCTGCTGAAATATCTGTTGCTAGACATTTAATATAATTTAAAGAACTACAACCATGAAACATACTTTCATAACAATATGGTACTAACGTAGTTGCTGGAAGTTCAGGAGCTGTTGTAAGACTTGTACATCCTGAAAACATATATGCGCAACAAGCTTGTCCTAATGTGGTGGCACTATTACCAAAACTTAAAGGTGGATTAACTAAGCTTGTACATCCTTGGAACATACGTAAACAAGAATAAGCATAAACATTTGTTACTCTTGACAAATCTGGTGCTACGGTTAATGACGAACACCCATTAAACATATTTTGATAACAATAAACTCCTAATGTTGTCGCTGGTAATTCAGGAGCCGTAGTTAAACTTGTACAGCCAGCAAACATACCATTATAACAATAGCCATTTAAACTTGTTGCTGGTAATTTTGGTGCTGTTGTCAGACTTGTACAATTATAGAACATATATTGATAACAGTAACCATTTAAACTTGTAGCAGGCAATTCAGGTACTCTTGTCAGATTTGTACAATTGGAGAACAAATAAGAATAACAGTTGCTTGCTAAGGTGGTTGCTGGTAATACAAGATTTGATGCATCCGTTAAACCGGTACATTCACCAAATAAATTATAAAATGTATAAGCGCTTTCAAGGGTTGTTAAAGTACTGAAATTCTCACTATCAATCATGGACATTATATTTCCATATGCAACAAATTCAGCAGTACTTCCGCAAAAGGAATTATAGTTTGAATAACTGTTTGAATAAGTTGGATTATTTCCCCTGAACTCCAAAATATCCCCTTCCACAACCTCAATAGTTGGTGCTGTGTCTCCCGTAGAAGATGTTATTGAAGTCCAGTTACCTCCATTTTTGGAATATTCAATTGTTTTGGGATAACTCCTGTAACTTGCTTTCCAACAAATTGTACCACCAGAAGTAATTTCAAAGGTAAGGGGCATGGCACTATAAACGGGTGTCACGCCACTACAATCAGCCTGTCCAGCTGTATATCCGCTCAGATAACCTGCGGTATAGCCACTATTATATTCTTCCTGGCAGTCGCAATCACCTTGACAATTCAGACCATATGGAAGAAAAATGTTTTGGTATATCTTCATATCTTTTCTTTTGTCTTTTAATATTATTATTGACAAAAAAATAAGCGGACCGAAATAGCCCGCTTACTTTTTCCGTTAAACGTTTAGATATTATTTACCATAAACCACTTCACCAGGGAAACGGAAGGCAATACCGAACATCCAGAGAACATAGAAACGGAACTCATCATTATCTTTTGAGTACCAGAGTTCATAGTGGTTGTCAGCACCTTCAACATCAGTACCGAGAATAACGGCATCCTTAGGGAAAGCGAACATAGCACCAGTTCCTTCAAGGCCGAGAACAGGGACGAGAGTTACACGGCTGTCACCAAGATACTTGATTGAATCGCTAGCGGCATCATAGATAGGACGGCCAGCGCAGCAAGTAGCGTTATTTTCAGCAACATACTGACGGAAATCTGTGTAAGAAAGGAATACGTTTACACCCTTTTTAAGAGCATTCATAGGAAGAGCGGCAACGATAGCGTCAATCTTTGCACTTACGGTCTGTCCGGTTTCAAATTCTACGTTAATAGTGTCAGCAGATTCGGCCTCAGCAACCTGGATAATACCGTTAATTGAAAGACCTGTATCACCATTCCAGATAAGGTTCTCAACTGCCTCCTGAATCATATTCATATTACTCTGGGCAATCTTCTCTTCAAACGGAAGTTTCTCTCTACCAGCCTCCCAAGCAAGTTGATAGTTCATATATTTCTCACGGAATGCCTTCCAACACCAAGATTTCTGTACCTCAATAGGGGCAACTTCAATAAATCTCTGGGTAAATACATCAGAGCCTGCAGGGTTCCATCCGCATTCTGAACCATCTTGAAGAACAACCTCTGAATCAAGGAAGTTAATAGCAGCCTTATGTTTTACGTTAGGCATAAGGTCAAGGTAGTCAGCAGATTTAGCGCCGAGGGTACTCTTGATAAAAAGTTCGTCACGATTCTGCTCAATATATTCGGGAAGAGCAGTCAAATCTAATACAGTAGCCATAATTATTTATATCCTTTTTTTTTCTTTTATTATTTTATTCATTAACAACTTGTTGCATCACCAGCAGCGTCAATATCGCCAGTAAATTCAAAAGGAAGATATGCAGAGGTACCTTCAATTGTCACGGTATAGCCGTTCCTATCATCAGCACTTGCACCAGTTCCGGTTTCACTTGCGGTACCTGATACATACTTGTCAGCACCTACATACCATTTCTTACCATTATTATCAACCACGATAACGGCAAGTTTCTCAGCAGCAAGAGCCATAACTTCCAGGTGTTTGCAAGCAGTCAATTTGTTGAATACCAACTCAATAGTATGAGTGTAGTAGCGAGTTCCAGTAGCATCTTTGGTGAGGACTGAGTTAAGTGAAGAGGTATCACTAGCAAAAGCGTATTTATACCACTTTACGTCACCTGAAAGAGTAGCGGCTGAAATAGTGTGGGTATCATAGTCAATAGCGTCGTCTACTTTAACGTCATCAAAGTAAGTAATGTAAACTTCCTTGATACCAGCCAAATTCGGATTACAGTCAAAAGCTATACCCTTAAGAGTGTAATCTGTTAAACATGAATGAGCCATAATTATCTTATTCGTTTTTTTCTTTTATTATTATTCGTTTGATTTTTAATACAACATCATTTAAAAAACTAAAAATTAGTCCTTTCTGAGGTATGACAGCCTTGATTTGGGAGCGTTTTCCACTACGGGGTTTTCGTCAATAGGTTCTGCGGCTGGTGCTTCTACGCTGGCCATCTTTCCTTCAAGTTCTTCAATTCTCTGTTCAAGTGCTGCAAGTCCATTCATAAACTGGTCGGCAACTTCGGTAAATGCGGCCAATTTTTCTTCAAGGGCTGCAATCCTGTCTTCAACTGAGATTTCCTCTGTGGTTTCCTCTTCTTCAACAGCCTCATCAGCAGGGGCAACTTCTTCGTTAACCTCTTCCTTGATTTCTTCTACTGCGGTTTCTTCTACGGGTTCTTCTGCCACTTCAGCCTTGGGGTCTACGATTTCAGCAACCTTTCCATCCACAACCTTGATAACCTTTCCGTCTTCAACAGTATAATCACCATCTTCTGCGGGTTGTGCATCACCGTTTTCGTCCAGTACATAAACGGCCATTCCTTCTACGAGTTCCTCACCATCAAAAACGAGAACGGCCTTATCAGTTGC
>Ga0247611_10001748_pt1 | contig 38038 bp, 49 predicted proteins | sample 177DNAGHGhighgp2_FD_192422 | JGI IMG/M metagenome (GOLD analysis project Ga0247611, IMG submission 192422) | Sheep rumen microbial communities from Palmerston North, Manawatu-Wanganui, New Zealand - 1770 DNA GHGhigh gp2 | ecosystem: Host-associated > Mammals > Digestive system > Stomach > Rumen... | reverse complement strand
GCGAATCCGGCAGCGCGTCAGCGGGCGACTACGGCAGCGCGTCAGCGGGCGACTACGGCAGCGCGTCAGCGGGCGACTACGGTGTCGCCGCTTCTTTGGGATCGGCGGCTGCCGGTGAGTACGGCGTCGCCGTCGCGCGAGGAAACGGCTGCACGGTCAAGGGCGGTCTCGGCGCCGTGCTGGTAATCGCTGAGGAAAACGGCAACGACTGTAAAATCAAAGCATACAAAGCCGCGGTCGTAGACGGCGAAACGATCAAAGCCGATACGTGGTACAAGCTCGAAAACGGTGAATTTGTGGAAGCGGGGGAAGAAAAATGAAAACTCAAAAGAAAATCGTCGTGCTGCTCGTCAACGGTACTGCGGTCGCTTTGAACGCTCACGATCCGGTCACGCTCGATGAATTACAGTTTATGGTAGGCGGCTATATCGAACACGTCCCGACAACGCTGAAAAAGGTCGGCGGCAAACAGATCATAATGACGGTCAACGAAGAAGGCAAATTGAAAAATCTGCCGAGGAATCCTATGGCGTCGGTCTACGCGAAGATCAGCGCGTGGGACTGCATAGCCGGGCGGGCGGTGCTTTGCAAAGAGGACGGCGAGGAACTGCGCCCGTTCGTTGACGATGAAATCCAAACAGTTCTAAAAATGTTCGCGTGAAAGGAGATATAAAAATGACGGAACTTTACAGACTTACGATGTTGCAAGCGGAAGAACTCTACAAAGGCAAGGAGACGCTCACGGTCGCGGAACTCGCGCACAGGACAGGGCTTGACCCGCGCACGATCAGGCGTAACTTCGTGGTCTCGTCGGTGGGCGTTTCAAAAAGCGCATACGCGCTGGCATTATCAACTCCAAAGAAAAGGGAGGCGACATAAATGGTGCTTATACATATAAATCACGGCAAGGTCGGCACACACCTTAACGGTGATATGTTAAGTGTGCTTACGGACGCTTTTTTTGCCTCGCTGGTAGCAATAAAATTACTCGCGGAAAAGTGCGAGATCAGCAATTTGAAAGACCTTCTAATGGCGGTCATCGGCGAATACCTCAAAAATCCGACGGACGATATCGACGCATTTCTCGACAAAAACATGGGGACGATCAAAAATCTGCTCGAAATGATGTCGCAAAGGGGGGACGAGGAATGAAAATCGCAGGAGTGATTATCTGCATTATCGGTCTGATCTTAATGCTCGGCGCAGTCGGCACAATGGATCACGACGAGGAAACGGACGAAGAAACGCTGACGCTCGGTGAATTTGTACTGCTCTCGGTAATCGGACTTACGCTTTTCGTGGGCGGGTTCGGTCTATACAAGTGCTATGATTGAGACAATTAACGACCGCGCGGCGTGGCTTGAAGCCCGCAAAAAAGGAATCCAGGCGAGCGAAGCGGCGGCGATACTCGGCAAGTCACCCTATTTGACCGCATACGACCTTTACCTGCTCAAACGCGGCAAGATAAAGGATAAAGACCTATCCGACAACGACCGCGTCGCATACGGACAAGCCGCAGAACCGCTCATACGCGGCATATTCGCGCTCGACTATCCGCAATACGAAATCACTTACCGGCAATACGACATTTACCGAAACGATTACAGACCGTACATCGGTGCGACGCTCGACGGCGAATTATTCGACACCGACACGCTCCGACCTGGAATACTCGAAATCAAAACGTGCCTTATAAGCTCCGCGTTACTCGCGCAGGAGTGGCAGGGTGACCACATCCCTGATCAGTATTACGTTCAGATCGTCCACCAGTTGGCGGCGACCGGCTTCGACTTTGTAAAGCTCGCGGCTCTGCTCCGCTACGAGATCGGCGGCGAAAAATTCTCGCGGATAATCTACCGACACTATGAGCGCGCCGACCTTGCCGCGGATATAACGTACCTGATCGAACAGGAAGAAATCTTTTGGCAAAACAAAGAGGCGGGGATCGCTCCGCCGTTCAAAATTGATCTATAAGGAGACGCAACAAATGACAACAGACTTAACGATCAAAATGGGCAAGCCCCCGCTGATCGAAGCGAATTTCGACGAGGTAAAAGCCGAACTCGCGGAGCTGCTCAGACCCTACGACAGCATTATAAGCGACGTGCCGAGCGCGAAAGCGGACAGAGCGAAACTGAACCGAATCGCAAAGGAGCTTGACGAGCGCAGAAAAGCCGTCAAAGTGGAATATCTCGAACCGTACACGGCGTTTGAATCCCGCGTAAAAGAGCTTCAAGGAATGATAACCGACGCAAGCGCGAAGATCGACGCGCAGATAAAAGCGATCGAAGGCGACGAAAAGGAAGCGAAGCGCAAGCGGCTTGAAGCCTTTTTCGACGCGAGCAATGACACGATCACGCTCGAATTTGCCGACATCTTTAACGAGCGGTGGCTCAATAAGACGTTCGACGAACTGAAAGCGCAGGACGAGATACTCGAAGCGATCGCAAAAGCGAAAGAGGACGAGAAAGCCGTGATCGCAACGATCAAAATTTACGCTTCTCAGCGCGATCTGCGCGAGATAAAAGAGTTTTTGGATAAGCACCAAATCACATACAGCGAGGTAAAAATATGACGCTCTACGAAAAACTTTCAAACATACAGGCGGAACTCAAAGTCCCGAAGAACCGAACCGGCAAAGGCGTATTTTACAAGTACCGGTCCTGCGAGGACATTCAGGAAAACGCGAAACCGATCTGCAAAAAGTATAAAACTCTGCTTCTGATCTCCGAGCAAATTGAACTTATCGGCGATAGATACTACATCAAAGCGACCGCGAGCCTTTACGATCTTGACGATCCGAAACAATACTTATTCGTGACCGCGCTCGTGCGCGAAGCCGAAAGCATACAGGGACAGTCGATAGCCCAGCTCTCCGGAACGACGAGCAGCTATGCGAAGAAAAGGTGTTTGGCGAATTTGTTCCAGATAGACGACTCCGAGGACGACGCCGAAGAACCGCAGGACAGCGCAGGAGCGTCTCAGAGGCTCACCACGCCGCGAAAAGCAGACAAGCAGAATGATACTGCCCCCACGCAGAAAAACGCACCACGCGCGCCACAGAGCGCGACAGACGGCAATACGGACACCGAGGACGAGCGTATAGCGCAGATAAAGGCAAAAATAAAAGCCGCAGCTATGCGCACGGGCAAAGCAAATAAAGAGATATTCGCGCTCGTGACCGCAAAAGGCTATGACGTCCACGCCGAAAAGGACTTTAAGGCGATCCTCAAATTTGTTGACTCGATTCAGCCCGAAGGGGACGATCCCTTTTGAGCGAATTTGCCCTTAATTTTTTCTGCCTGTCGGGTATCCTCGCGCAAGACCCTATGCCCGCGCCGTACATATCAAAGACCGCGGTGCATATAGACCTGCTCGTCAGATCGCCGTTCGCGCCGGACGAAGCGGAGTTCCAAGCAAAGTTTTTTTACCCGCTCGATCTCTACGTCTACGGTCAGCAAGGCGATATAGTAATGCGGTACTTTCACAAAGGCTCGCACTTAACCGTGTGGGGTCGGATCGTAGCGCAGAAGATCAACGTCCGGGGGCGCGCCGAAGGTGTGCCGCGGCTCAAAGTTGACGGCATAGACCTTAAAGCGTACTACAAGGAGATCCCGACGGCAGAAGAACTCGGCTTCACACCGGCGAAAAGCTCGGGCGAAATCGGGACAGACGACAACAAACCGAAAAAGAAGAAAAACGATTTTATATACTGAAAGGAGACAAAATGTATTACACGATCAAGATTGACAGCGATATCGCAAAAAAATGCGGTTTGATAGGCGCTATGGTTTACGCTCACCTGCTTATCGTCGGAGCGGACGCGCCCTTGAAAGACCTCGCGCTCGATCTTCCGTTTCTCACCTATCGGCAAATCAGGTACGGCATAAGCCGTCTTGAATCCGCTGGGCTGATAGAAGAATGTTATGCGCAGTTTTTACAAAATTGTCAAAGTGACAAATTTGTCAAAGAAATTGACAAAATTGTCAAACGCAGACACACAAAGAGAGGACAAGCATTATTACGCGCACGCATACGCGATAAGTTATCTATAAGCGATAGCTTATCTATAAGTAAAAAAGCAACTGATAATAACTGTAACTCTAATATATATCTTCGAAATGAAGATAGAGATAAAGGGGGTTTGGGGGAAAAAGAGAAAGAGGAAGAACCTTCTAAACGCAAAAAAACTGTTGTTTATCCGCAGCAAAAAGCCCTTTCCGCCGAGGAAGAAGCCGCTAAAAACGCTGAAAAAGAAGCGGAGCGCGAAGCGCGGACGCCTATCTATCGGGAGATAATCGACTATTTCAACGAGCAAGCCGGTAAGCGCTATTCGTACAAATGCGACGCGACGCGGCGCTTTATCGACGCACGGCTCGCAGAGGGTCGCACCGTCGAGGACTTTAAGAGGGTTATACGGGTCAAGGTCGCCGAGTGGAAAGGCACGGAGCACGAAAAGTATCTGCGCCCCGAAACGCTTTTCCGACCTTCGCACTTTGAGAGTTATCTTAATCAGCCTGAGCCGGTCGAACCTGCCGTGAAACCGAAGAAAACCGCGGCGTCCTTCGACGCCGACGACTTTATGGCTGCCGCGCTTGCAAAGTCTTATTCGGATCAGGAGGACGGATCGTGAACTACGAACAAATCAATATGTTCGGCGAACGCGATCCCGCCGAGATAGTAGCCGAATGGCTGAAAGAACGGCACACGCGGGAAATTAAGTCGGGATTTTTGCGGAAAGAACACATAACTTATCCTTTTGAAAAATTTGTCTTATATGAGTTTTCGCATTATTCCGGCGGCACCGCTTCTTATAGTCTTGCAAACTATTATCGGTGGTTTGATTTCAGCCCTGCCGGAGTTAAATTGACCGCCGAGAAGCGCGGGGGCAGAGAGATATTTGTGAAAAAAACAAAAATACTCAAAATATTAAATATTCGGGACGACAAAAAAGATGTAATGAGAGGTGAGGAAGAATGAAACTCAAAATAAAACTTGACCCCGGCGCGAAAATGCCGACGAGGGCGCACGAAACGGACGCGGGGCTTGATCTGCGTGCAGAGCGTAGCGCGACGATATACCCGCATAATGCGGAGATATTCGATACGGGCGTTCACGTTGAAATTCCCGTCGGATATGCAGGCTTTCTGAAAAGCAAAAGCGGATTGAACGTAAAGTACGGGATAACGAGCGAAGGCGTGATCGACGCGGGATATACAGGCAGTATGATGATAAAACTGTATAATCACACCGAATATCCTTATCACGTGCAGCGAGGCGACAAGATAAGCCAGCTCGTGATCCTGCCTATCGAAACGCCGGAGCTCGAACTCGTGGACGAGCTTGAAGAAACCGATCGTGGGGACAAAGGCTTCGGCAGCAGCGGGAGGTGACAGTATGGGCGAGAAGAAATATATTGACGCTGAACAAGCACGAGAATTAAGACAAATAAGCGATACATATTTTGACACTATCGAAAATAACTGCGGGACACAATTTGCAGAGGGCTTTGCAACTGGATGGATGTGCGGAGTTGATAAGGTTATCAATAAAATACCCACCGCAGATGTTGAAGAAGTCAAGCACGCGAGGTGGATTATGGACGGTCAAATGAAAATAAAAAGCGGGTATCGTTTCACATATCATTGTTCTTTATGCTTCCGATTGGTAAGGAGAGACCTTGATGACGCGCCAATAAATGATATATATCCGTATTGTCATTGCGGCGCAAAAATGGACGGAAAGGAGAAAGACGGTGTATAGCATAGTCACGGATAAAGGTACGGTCGGTTTTGCGGTCACTCTTGAAGCCGCCGAGAAAAAATTTGCTGAATTTGAAAAAGACAGAAAACTCGGCTATTCGAAATGGGTGAAGATAGTAAAGAACGATCCGAAAACAGGCAGGGAAATAACGATAAAGGAGAACGAGGAATGACATATGTTTTATCATCACGCCCATATCCGCCGCACGATTATTGGGACGGATATTATACGGGCAAGCAGTATATATTTCAACGCGAGCCTTATGCGGCTGTTGATGACAGCATTGAAAAAGCAAAAGTATATACATCTTTACAAAGGGCAATAACGGCTTGCGATAAATTGAATAAACGCGTTGTCAATTATCAATTTGATGTAGTTGCGTTGCCAAATTGAAAGGAGAACGGAAATGAGCGACTATAAATACAAGTGTCTTGATTGCGGCAGAGAGTTTGACGAACCCGCGACAGAAAGCGACCGAGAATATTTTTGGGGCGCACCGTGTACGATTGAATATGAAGTTTGCCCGTACTGCGGCGGCGACTTCGACGAGATCGAGGACGAGGACGAAGAAAGCGAGGACGACGATGAACCCGAATAAGATCGTTGGTGCGAGAAACAATCGCAGTAAATATGACTTTTACCCGACACCGAGCGATGTTACTGAGGGACTGTTGCAAGTTCTCAACGGGTGGTTTGTGTGTGACATAATTAAAACTGTTTGGGAGCCTGCGGCGGGGACGGGCAGTATTACAAAGGTGCTCGAAGAACACGGCTTGAAAGTTATAGACACGGATATTCAGAGCGGTCACAATTTTTTAACGGACGACGCTCCGGCTGAATACGATATGATTATAACGAATCCGCCGTTTTCGCTCGCCGATCAGTTTATACGAAAAGCGTACAGTTACGGTAAGCCGTTCGCGTTTTTGTTGAAATGTCAATTTTTTCACGCAAAGAAACGATATAAATTGTTTGAAGAATGTCGTCCGTCAATGATTTTTCCGCTGACGTGGCGACCGGATTTTACCGGCGGCGGATCTTCGCTTATGGATATGATGTGGGTCGTTTGGCTCGGCGAAACAAAATATACATTTTACCGCCCGATAGGACGAAAGGAGATAAGCAAGAATGACGCTCAAAGACGCTGACCGAGTCGGTCGGGTGTGCGGGACGGTCTGGTATCGCGGCGCGCCGTACACGGTTTACGCTATCGGCAAGCGGTACGTCAAAAAGGCTTGGGTCTACCCGTATATCGAACTGCTTGACCGAAACGGACAATCAATCGTATGCGCGAATCCCGACGAGGTATCTGAAACACCGCCGATCACAGAAGAAAACAACAAACAAAACGAAGGGAGTGACAAAAATGGATAAGGCACTTTGCATAATATCGGGACGTATGGCGTGTGATCCCGATATCAGATCAACGCCGAGCGGCAGAAAAATGGTACGCTTCGCGGTAGCCGTAAAAACGCCGAAATCAAACGACCTCGAATTGACCTCGTTTTTTGAGTGTATCGCGTGGGGCGATCAAGCCGAGCGGTGTAAGCGTTACCGCAAGGGCGAAGCCGTCGAAGCGTGGGGCAACTTTTACATTGAGAAATACACCGACAGAAACGGCAATCAGCGCACAATGACGATGATCAACGTCGATCATATGTGCTGGACGAGCGGCACGAACGAACAGAACGGCGCGGCACGCGCGAGAAGCGCACGCAAGGCGGCAGACGTCGATAAGGAAGAACTGCCGAGCGAAACCGCGGCGCCCGAAAGTATCGAAGCAGACGACGATCTGCCGTTCTGACAATGAAGCAATACTATACTAAGTCGCAGTATAACGAACTGCTTACCCACCTTTGCGTCGTACATACCACGAATGAGCAGAAGAACGATCACATAACGAACTGGTTCGACGAACAGAAAATACTGCACGAAGCGCGGTCGCTTAAAACGGGCGACTACTGTTTCAAAGTCACGGCGGCGCCTGATCTCGGATTCCCGATAGATACATACTTTACTGACGAGCTGTTTATTGAACGTAAAAACTCTCTCGACGAACTCGCGGGGTCTATAAACGACGAGGCGTTCCATTACGAGCTTAAACGGTCGCAGAACATAAAGCATAAGTATCTGTTGGTCGAGCAGCCGGGCGGTTGGGAAGATCTATTGCAGGGCAAATACCGCTCGCAGTACAACACCAAATCATTTTGGTCTACGCTTCATATCTTTATGGTAAAGTACGATCTCAAAATATTATTTTTGAAGAAAGAGCGAATGGGCGCGGCGATATACGCGATCTGTAAATCCGTCCTCGACGGCTACGTACTGAAATGAGGTGATATAATGCTTAAAGAGTGGCGAACCTTTGAGCGAACGGCAGACGGCACGCTTATGGTCTCGGATAACGGCGAGGTCCTATACACGCCAAAGATCGGAGAGGAACGGCACTTGAAGCGGCAGTTTGTAAAAAGCGCGTTCGGCTATCGGTGCGTTGTGAATTTCAACGGCAAGCAGTACGATATCTTTGATATAATGCTTCGCGTATTTTATCCGGGTCGTAAAGGCTTCGCATATCCGCGCAACGGAAAACGGCAGCTCTGCTCATTATACGATATGGTCGTTCTGCCGGTACAGGCGATCCCGTATGATCTCGAAGATGTGTACGTTGCTTACTATCTGCACGGCGACCGCGAGATCGTGACGGCGGCAAATAACCTTGACGAGTTTGCTAAGAACGTCGCCGAAGCGATAGGCGGCTCGCTGAATTACACCGAGCGCATAGTGCATAAGTTTTTCAGCAGCACGAAGGCGCAGCAACCGATCCCCGACGAAATGTTCTTAACGCTCAAATGCTCCGACGAGGACAAGCCCTACAAGTATTTCGGTCAGATCAATGCGTACACGTTCACGTTTCTGCGAGCCTACGAGCGCACGGGCGAACAGGGCAAGCAGATTATACGCCGTTTCATCGAGGCTGCGCCGAACAACGATATCCGCACATATCTGCGCTGGCTCTACACGATGCGCTGCACGCACGCCGAAACCGCCGCCGCTATGGATATGAACCCCGAGCTTGTCAAGTTCTCCGTCAGACGAACGGCTGTCGAATGGGTCTCGCAAAGGCTCGACGAAAACCCGAACCTTATCACGCTGATTTTATTTTGAATACGAAAAAAGCAGTAGTGCGCCAACTACTGCTTTTCTCGTAAAAAAAGGAGACGTTTCACCCGGGACGGAATATGGCAAGTCCGGAGGTCTGATAAGGAAATACGGAAAACCTTGAACCATTAGTATTATATCATAAGTTATAGAATAATGCAATAGGTTTTTGAAAATTTCCTTAGTTTTTTACGTCAAACTGTCGGTAATTTCCCCGTCGAAGCGAATTTTTTTGATCGTCAGCGGGGAGTTTACATTGACAGTCATCTGAATACTGTAAAAGCGGCGGTAAATGCAGCGGCGGCGGATCGTCTCTCCCGCAAAGTCTACGCGGCTCATATCGGTCGTGTCTGAGAGGGCGATCACGTGCGTCACGCTCGCGGCGTAGGGAGTGTTGTCCGACGAGATCATAACCGTAAGCGCGGGGTTGGGAATGTACTGCGAGGGGATTTTCGGTTTCGCGGTGATATAATACCTATAACTGTTTTTACGGTACTCCGCGCGCCCGAAATAGAACGGACGGAATTTGACCGTTGCGTTGACCGCCGAATTTGATACGCCGTAATCGTCCACGTCATACGCTTCGTTCAAAACGTACAGTCCCGCCGAAGTGTAGAACGCGGGCTTTTTGTTTATCATCAGCAAGCCGCCGATTGCCCCGCCGTCCGTGCCGGTTTTGATCTCGAACCGATACCACGCGCCCACAGAGTAGTTATAAACGAGTACCGCTTTGGACGTGCCGCTCACGCGCTTTGCGAACCACGCTTCTTTGTGGTAGTCATCGTCGAGCGTGACAAGCGAGGACGCGCCCCACACGTCGGTAACGCCTTCGACGGGCTGACTTGCTATCGTTGCGTTTCGTTCGTCTTTGACGTTCGTAGACGTCCACAGATACATAGCCTTATCCGTCGCGGTCGCCGCCACGTTGTCAAGCAGTAAAGCCGTATGCGGTACGTAGCACCCTATGCCGTCGTGCAGCGAGTTGACCGTGTACGCCTGTTTCGTGACCTCGTCGAGAGTAACCTCGGTGTAGCCGATATACCACGTTGACGTTTTCGTGAAGATCAGGAGACGGTTATAAAGTCTTACCGCGTCCGTGATCGGCGAGCTGTCGCCTACGGTGACGTAGTTTTCCGCAGCGATATACGTCGGGTCTGGACCGCTCTCGCCGATGTCCGAGTAGTAGACTATGTTGCGACGGCTCATATTGTGGTATGCCGTTACGCCTTCATAGTAGAAAACCTGCGTGTCGGTTGTGCCGGCAAACTTTATCGGTCGGAACTGCTTCGGCAAGTCGGCTTGCTGGCTTTCAAGCGTTGCGTCCGTGCAAGTGTATATCACTTCGAAATTGTTTATGCCCGAAGTGACCGCACCCGCTTCTGAGCTTGTAAACGTGTTCGATCCCGATGTATGCACTATTGTAGACGAAACGTCCGTTCCGTTAAGTATTGCGCTTACAATAGTATTTGCATTTTCGGGCAGTACAAACGACGTTGTATTCTGCACAGTCGAATAGAGGACGCGCCTCTTGTTCGTCATTATGTTTACGCTTTCGTAAAGCTCACCCCCACCGCTCGGCGGCGTGGTGATCTCGATTGTCGGTACATAAATCGGAGCTTCTTCAAGTTTATATCCCGTGAGTACGTCGTAAGTGAAAAGGTAGAATTTCTGCCCCGCTATGAGATATGTGTTGAAATCAAATTCAAGCAATTCGTCAAAGCCGGTAAAGAACGTCAGCCCCGCGGGAACGTTTTTCATATTGTCTGCCGTGTACGTTCCGTCAGAGTTTACAGTCACAACGACGTAGTTGTACTCGCCCAGAACGACGATAACCTCTTTGTTATCAATGTGTCCGTGGAGTACGGTCTGCACAAAATCGCCGGTCAGTATTTCACTGAAATCGAGTTCGAGTTTGCACCCCTCGCGCGTCGCCAAGCTCCCGTCTGCCAAGATCCGAAAGTTGATCTGATCTTCCGCGCACGATTCTGTGATGTTCAAGTTCGGCAGTACGTTCATACCCTGCCATTTCGTAATCTCGGTCGATACAAGTCTATTTGCCATATCTTTCCTCCGAAATAATCTTTAATGCTTGATAGCAAGCGTTGTTTCTCATTTCTTCAAAAACCCTGAGTTTTTCTCTGTTCGGCGCCGCTTTGTACTCTTTCGTCTGCGTAAACTCGTCCCACGCTTTGTTAAGAGCGACCTCGACCATACTGTAATAGGCAACCGTGCGGTTGACCGCTTCGAGCCATTCGTCCTCTGCTGCGGGTGTGAGAGCTTCTTCGGAGACGCCGAGTCGTGCCGCCAACGCCTTAACACGATCATCGGGAATCCTCTGCGTTCCAGACGCATAATTATTAAGCGTTTTTTCGGTAATGCCAATATCAGCCGCGATATCAGCGTAGCTGTCCCCGGTTGCTTCTATTGCTGTTTTTAAGGCGTTCGCCGACGGAGCGATACTTAAAATGCTTGAAGCAGTCAAGGTTTCTTTCTTGCCGGTGCTGGTTTTGCCCGTTGCGCTACCCTGCCAGTAGTCTAAATTTTTCGACGAAAGCCTTTGCTGAAACAAATCGTAATCGCTATACATTGTCGCAATATCTTTGTCAAGCTGTGTTCCGCCGCCGGACGCTTCGCCGTGAACGTCTGAAAGCGAAGTCAATAGCTGGTTGAGCTTTTTGTTCGCCGATCTCTTGTCCTCGGCGTTATTTATTCGCTTGATCGCGTCGCTAATTGTGCCGTATATGCGATTGTTGAAAGATGTATATATCGCATTTTGTGCAAGGTTTTCGCCGTACTTTTTCGCCTCGCTTTGTGAAGTGTCAGGCGTAAAATAGTTTTTGGCGTCTGTCGCGATATTCAGCACGTGCCGCTTGTAGTTATAGTATTCGTTGCGTATATCGGTAGAGTAGACCGAATCTGCTTTTACCCTCGTTTTAAGTCCGAGGACAGACAAAACAACGTCGCCGGGTCTCTGCTTCAAATCGCTCAATCCCTGTTCGCTTGCAAAACTCTTTAACGCATTTCCGACAGCGGGAAAGTTATCGCTCACAATGTAGTCGATTTTCTGCGGTGAGTAGTTCAGCATACTGCCAATCCACCGAGCCGGGAACGACGTGGTCGCGTCGTAATGGTATTTTGCCGACCCCGGCTGATTGTAGTATTCTTTTTTGTCGATAGGTACGCCGCGCCAATCTTCATTTTTTGCGAGTGCGATTGCCGTGCCAACGCCTGTAAAGTTCGTCAGATCGGTAAAGTTGCTGGCGAGAAGTTCGTTCCAAGCATAGCCAATAAAATTATTAAAGGCAAGCGGATCATCGAGAGCCATTTTGTCAAAAGCTCGCTCTGTCAAAGAGTAAAGGGGGTTAAGCGTTTGCGGCTTCGGTATCTTTATAAACGTATCGTTGCCGTCCCACATAAGCCAATACTGATTTTTGACATAGTTTGTCTCCGCGCGGAAGGCTTCAAGCCTTTTCTTTTTTTCGTCATCATCGGTGTTTGCAAGCAAAGCCACATATTGTAAAAGAGTAGGCACGAGCCACGTTGCAACAGTTTTTGCAAATTTAGCTCCTGCGTCACCTTTCAAAGCGAATTTGCCTGTTCTCGGATCATAGTCTACAAACTGCCGAATGTTGTTAAATTTGCCTTGCACGTTCGCGCTGAAAAACGGAATAACCGCGTCAAGTTTTCTATATAGTGCAGACGCGCCCTGACGCCCGAAATTCGTTGTTGTTTCCTGCCCGCCGAGGACCGCTTGCTTCATATTTTTGCCCGCCGCAAGATCGCGTTTTACCTGCGCGTAACGTGTGGTCGTTTCAAGAATATTTCCGACTTTGAGTATATCGCTTAAAGTTGTCGTGAGAACACCGAAATGCGAAAGTGCCGCACGAACAGCGTTCTGTTCTTCAAGATCGAGCTGTATGCGATAATCACGAGCCGCACGAGAACGCATACCACGCCACGGCGCAGAGCCTTCAAGTCCAAAGTCTTTTGCCGCTTTATAGGTTTTTGTCTCGCGTAAAGGTTTTTGAGTAAACGGGTTTTGAATTTCGTTTCCTGCAACTTCAAAGAAAGACTTCACCCATTCGAAAACGAATTTTGAAGGATTGATTCTGTCGCTATTTCTATATGATTGCGAAACGTCTCTTATCGGGTTACTGTAAATTGCAAAGCCCGGATTAAACTGCGTGGAAAACTTTTTAGTCCAGTCCGTTACGATCTTTACCGCATACAGACCGCCTATGCTCGGTCTCGTCCATTTCAGCGACGCTACTACAAGCGGATCGTTTACGTAGAAATGCCGCTGCTCGCCGTCAACATAATAAGTAAATAGATCGTAGTCATTGCCGGTCGCTTTTCTTGCTATGTTTTCTGGTTCAAGGTCAGACCAGACGAGCGACGTATCAGTTTTTGCTTTTTCGTAAAAAGTGCGTAAAATCGCGTTGTCCGTCACTCTCTGCAATACGTTGTTTGCAAAGAACGTCGCCTGATCGAAAGCGTCGTATATCAACTTGTCGCTGCCCTTGCGCGTGTAGTTGAGCATATCGTCGACAGAATCCAAATCTAACCCGGACATTTCCGCTCTGCCGGTTTTTGTTTTCGATTTGCGGTAGTCAGACATATCGACTGCTCTGTGTAAGCCGATATAGTTCGGGTGCAAATGTTGTAACTGTTGGAGTTGAGCTTCCGTCCATATTCCGGCGTCAACCATTAACTGTTGGAGCGCGTTATACCAATCACGGACAAGTTTTCGACCCTCGGCAAACGTCGGATTCTGCGCCATTATCTCATCAATACGTTCCCTAAGTTTTTTGGGGTTGTTAAGATACTGCTCTGTCGTAAATACGTTCTGTCTCAGCGCGTCCTCATTTACATTCGTCAAAAGGTCAACAAGCGCATCACAAAGGCTCTTGAAAGACGGGTCGCTTACTTGCGTTGCTATTGATCCGATTTCAAATCGAAGCTGTGCAAGCTCGGTAGGTAATAACCCTTTTATTTGTGTTGCAAGTTCGTTTGTTAAGCCTTTCGTACTGGTGATAGAAACATTATACGGATTGGTTTTGTTGATGTTAGGTCGGGGAAGCGCTTTTTCAAGTGCGGTGAGCGCGTTTCGAGCAGCTGAAGAATACGAGGTATTTGCTATTATGTTGCTTAAAGTTTTACGCAGATACTCGTACTGCCCCGTTTCAAGAGGAGAAATGGCTTGCCCGATCTTATTTCGGATTTCGTTGACTCTCGCCCTATCAGTCGCTTCAAGCGTTTTTGACACCCGCGTCGGCTCGTCATATTTTTCTCCGATTGTCAAGCTATCATATATATCCCACATATTGAGATATTCGTTGAAAGTTTTTTTCTTCTGCTGATACTCGGTCTTGTTTTTGACTCCTTTTGTAACCGCGTCATAAATGGCAGACCACCCGGGCGCGTAAACTTCGCCGTGGTCGTCCATAACTCCGCCCATAATAGTACCGTTTATATAGTTTGCAAGGTTGACCCTCGCCCATAACGCAAGTTCATAGGCTTCCTTGCTGCCTATTTTTATCGGCAAAGCGTTATCGTCCCAGTTATATAGAAACTTGTTTATTTTCTCGCGAAAGCTCGTCTGCTCGTCGTTGCGGATCATCTTTTCCTGTGCGGTAACGTTCGTAATCTTCGTACCGTATCGCGACTTATCCGGAAGCGACGCATAGCCATTGAACATATCAGACGCCATACGTATCGTCTCAAAAAGTCTGCCGCCGCCATATATGTTCTTGCGCTCTTTGCGTGGCAGTTTCTGATCTGCCCGATACATAGCGTCTACTGTTTTTAAGTGTTTTTCAAACGCCTTCACTAAATCAGGGTGTTGTTTTTGCAACTCTTGACGGTTTCGCAAATATTCACGAGTAAACTCCGCCATAAGTTCGCGGCTTATTTTTTCTTCCTTATACCCGTGTTTAAGAACCGTGTCGCCGTAAACATCTTTGAGCGCGTCAATTCCAATCTGTGCGCCCATACCAATCTTATCATCGAGAAAATGACCGACCTCGTGAGCGACAGTTGCCACGTCGGTATCAAGCGCGCTGATAGCTTCGACAGTCGGAATATAATACCCCGCGGCTCTTCTTACTGTTAGTGGGCTTTTGGAAACGTAGTTGAATCCTAACCTATCAACCAGCATATCGGTAATGTCTTTAAGCCTATATTTCAATATCGAGCCGTCTTCGAGTTCAACGTTTATTTTGCCGTCGGAGTCGACGCTCGCTTTCGTCGTATTAACCTCGCCGTTTTCAATGTGATAGTTCTTCGTAGGATTTGCAAAATCAGCAACCTGCTCATCAATATTTTCGTCGATACCCTCTGTGGCGCTATGTGAGGCTTCCTGCGCGACGTTTATATTTTGTGCGTTCTCGTCAAGGGTTATGCTCTGTCGTTGCGTGGCGGCTTCCGTGGCTTGCCGTGCGAGGTCTATCGTCGGTTCTTCTGCCGCGGGTGCGGTCGTGTCGGTTTTCGGTTCAACGTTCTCGGCAGTATTTGTCGCGGTGTTTGCTTCGGGGTTCACATTCGTTCGTTGCCCCAGAATTTCAATAGCCTGTTTTACTGCCGCGCGTTTCTGCGAGTTCGAGCCGGTGATCTCTACGCCGGACGCTTCGGATATCTGCCGTGCGAAATCTTCGTTTTTGAAAAGTACGTCGATTTGGCTGTTTGATATCTTTTCTCCGCGCAAAGCCTTTTCCAGATAATAAGCACCGGACGCTTTCTTTTCAGCCTCGGAACGCACGTTCTCCCGAATTGCCTCGACCGCTTTCTTGACGCCTTCCAAACGTTCGCTTGCGTTGCCTTTTATTTCAACGCCGGACTCTCTCGAAAGTGCCGTTCTGTACGACAGATCGTTCGCTATTCTTCTCGCTTCTTTGTCGGTCAGCGTTTCGCCCGAAAATGCTTTGTTCAGCGCGTCTCTGCCTTGCTTCGTCGCCTCGCTGCTTACATAATTGAGCGCGTTAATACCGCCATTAAGAGCGTCGCTTGCGGCGTAGCCTATCACGGAGTCGCCACCGCCCATAATCGCGCCGATAATTCCCGAATAAAGAGCTTCCTCGGTGAACGGTTTGAACTCGTTGTTTTCGTTGAAACAGATGTTGCGGAACACGGGTTCGAGAATGTCCTGCAAGTATTCTTCGCCGCCTTCAAAGAACGATTTTATGCCGATAACCGACGCACGTTCAGCGACCGCCGCAAGGACTTTCGTGATTTTCTTCGCGCCTTCCTGCGCGGCTTTCTTGCCGATAGTGCTGCCGATTTTGTCAAGCGCGACCTTTGTAAGACCCTCGTCGGACATAAGGGGATTGATACCGCCGATAATGCTCTGCAAGGCGGCTTCCGAAATGCCGGTAAGCGTACCGTACATAAACGATTCAAACGCCGGTTTGCCCTCTGCCATAGCCTGAGCGTAAGCGTTACCGCCAGCGCTCGTACCCATAGCCGCTGCACCGATTTTGCCCGCGACGTCTTTTGCTACGCCTGCCGAGCCAAGACCACTTGCGAGAATAATTGACGGAGCCATATTTGCCGCAGTCACGACAAGATCATACCCGCCGCGCCCGATTACGTTGTCTATGCTATTACGTATAATCTGCCCGCCTTCCGCCATAGGATCGGAATAATACTTTCCTGTTATTGCTCCGCCTACGTTACGAACACCGGTAAGCCATTGAGACAGACCAGCCGCAGCACCATATCCCGCTTTTGACGCTGCCCGAGCGAAGCCTTCTTCCATATCTGCGATTCTTTGCGCTTCTCCGGTAAGGCGAGCCGCCGTATTCGCGTCTTCAAGCAGAGCGGCATATTCTATTGCAGCGTCCTTACCCTGCGTGTTATAAAGATAACGGATATTAGCTTTCTGCTCGTCTGTCAACCCCGGCGTCAAGCCGCTGACATTGCCGCCGTCTTCAAGCGAGACAGCTTCAACGATTCCCGCTCCGCGTCTGCCCGCCGATATACCCGCCGGAATAATCGGTGAGATTTGATATCCTTCGATCTTTGCAGACTTTTCTTCGAAGTCGGGATTGTCCGCGCTTACACCGTACTTTTTAAGGACTGCCCTCTGCTCGTTCTGCGACTGATGATAGCGCACAAACTGATTCGCCTGATCTCGTTTTGCGGTCGCTTCTTCAAACGCCTTTTTAGTTCTTTCGACCGCGGCGCGGAGCGCGTTAATATCGCCGGGGTAAGCCTCGCGCCTATCCTGCATATATTTAATCGCTCCTGCGTAATCTGCTTCCGCTTGACGATATGCGCTTTCCGCCTCTTGATATGCCGTCTGTGCTTTTTCTGCATACTGACCCGCGAGAATGTCGGACGAATACATATCGTATAAACGTTCCTGTTCTTCGTAATCTGCACGAGCGGCTTTTCTTGCTTCGTCAAGAGCTTTGCGGCTTGTATATTTTGTGTCGCCGATCTTCTCATCAACGTATGCGCCGATAGCCTGTTCACGTGCCGCGTTGTATTCTTGCGCCTGTCTGTGCGTTGCACCGATACGACCGAGAGCGAGATCCTCTGCGTTCGCCATATTGAGATTGAAAGCGCGTTCCTGCGTCGCCTCGCGTTCAAGTCTCTGCGACGTCTGCCTTTTTAATTCTTCCATAGCAGCCTCGTGCCTTAACGCCGCATTATAGTCAGCTTCACGCTTCATCGACTCAGCAGTTGCTGAACGAAGTCTTCCCGCAAAACTATAATCTTGTGCGGGAGCGTCCGCCATAGTCTGCGTATTTGTTCCGCTCTGCCCGAGAGCCTTTTTCAGTTTATCCGAAAGCGTCATATTTTACCCCTTAAAAATTACCGTTGATATCGTTGTCGTAAAGCGTACTTCTCAATCCTGTCCCGCTTGCGCGATAGCCGGTGTTGGAATAATAATCTCTTTCTGCGTCTGCGATTATGTCTTTAAGATCGGTTGCGTCAATAAACTCGAACATCTTTATTGCCGAATACGCTTCGGCTCTCATTGTTCTGCGGATAATATCTGCAAGGACTTCGTTTGTGAGTTCTTCTTCCGAATATCTTGACTGCGGATCGGTCGCAACGTTATTGTTATAGTAATTGAGAATTTGATATCTCATCGGGTTATTCACGTCTCTGAACGCCGCGGTCAGTTCAGCCATTGTCTCACGTCTACCCTGCGGCTTTGCACGGTTATATGCGTTTTTAACGAGCTTGTCATAGTTGGCTTTACCGATTCGTTTAAGCAATTCTTCTTTTCTCGTATCGTCATAGGCAATCTGTTCATAATACCGCGCTGCCTGTTCGTCGGATAGTGCTTCAAGAGCGTCGACTTCTGCGTTAAAAGTCTCTGTCTGAACGCCGCTTACTCGTTTGCCAACGTCCGAAAGGTATGTGCTGTAAGCGTCCGCGCCATAGTTATTTATAATGCTCTGCGCGGTCTGCGAGTTCGGGTCGGATAACTGTGCATAATAATTGATAAGATCATCGGCAGATGTAGCGATAAGTTTGTCAGCCGAAAGCGTTGCTCGCTGTGCTGCCGCCTGTGCCGCTGCCGCCTGCTCGTTCGCCATTTGTGACTCATAGCCCGCAAGTATGCCCGCGTAAGTCGCCTTCCTCTGCTGTGCCTGCGCCTGATCGTCGAGAAGCGCCTGCTGACGATTTATGTCAAGGCCGTAAGCCTTCTGCGCTCTGTCGGCTTCGATATCCGCCACGTTCTGCTGATACTGTGCCGCGAGCGTACCCTGCGCCTTCTGCCCCGCGATAGCGTTCAAAACGCCCGCCTGCGCCTGTATGCCGGAGTTGTTCAGCCCGCCCTGCGTTGTAGCGTAGCGTATGCCGCGACCGGCACGCATATTCTCAGCCGCGAGCGCCTGCTGCTGTGCGTTCTGCCCCGCGAGCTTCTGCAACTGCGCGTCATAATAGGCGTTCTGCTGCGCGATCTGCTGATCGTAAAGGTTGTTTATCTGTCCGGCGTTCGAACCGCTCCCGCCGTAAAGCTTCTTATGAAGTTCGTATGAAGGCGACCCGCCAAAATAAGCGTCAAGTTCTTTCTGTGTTGCCATTTTACACCTCAATATTTCAAAATTTCGATATAGGCTTCGTTCAGTTCTCCGAGAGAGGATTTCGCTTTATACTTTGAGATTTTCTCGACTATGTGTTTCACCGCGTCCCCCGTCTTTTGAAAGCGAAGCAGAACGGCGACAGTACCGAGAGCGACCGCCGCACCGATTATCCCGCACAATACGTATATCATATCGCACCTCAATAAATGTTTTTTATGCGTTCGATTACTGCGGGTATCTCGGAGCGTATCTTTGCGACCTGCTCCGCGTACAGAGTGTCGAGCTTATTGGAGAGCGTGACGTTTTCCTCGTTCATCAGGAGCTTTCCGAGCGCGTAAGCCGCGGCGGTAGCGAACCTATTGTGAAGCGGAAATTTGTCCGACAGCGCGGTTATCTTCGGTACAGTTTCAGCACGCAGACCGTTCGCCGGAGAAAACTGCGACGTGTACCAGTAGTTCAGATCGTTCAGTTCAACGCATATCCCCCATAAGAGCGTGGGAGCGCGAGCGGCGAGATCGGCTGTGTCGGAACTGTTGGCGTTCTCGTTCGTGAGATTCAACGCGAGATTGTAGATTTCTTGACAAGTCATTTTGTACCTCAATAATTATATAGACTGTTTCTATCTTCGTAAGCGGCAATACGCGCCGCTTTCTTTTCATCTTCGGTTTGCGGTTTTAATAGCCTTGACATAACGCCGTATCGAAGCGCCTCGGGTAAGTGCGTTATCTCGTGCGGCTCGCTCGCCGCGTCCTCGACCTTTTTCTTATCGTACACGAGGTCGTTAAGACAGCGCGCAAGGTCTGTGCAGGTCGTGTATATATGCAGTTTCGGCTGACCGTCCCCGCGGATTTGGAAATATTCGCGCACGGTCCGCCAGCCGGGGATTCTTCGGTTATCTGCTTTCATAAGCGGCGGGAAACGCTGATCGCGCAACATTATCTCGGCGCCGGAATAGCCCGTATCATTCTGCTTGTTCCATAAGTCCGGAGAAGCGACCGCGTATTCTATCCGCTCGTTGCCGGTTAAGTCGATTATCCTTTGAGCCGCCTCGGAAAGCGTGAGCCGCGGGGCTTGATGTTCCCGATAAACTATCGCGTGACCTTTTACGTCGACCGCGATCCACAGCACCGCGAGCATATCGAAGCCGTAGTCAAACGCGATAAAGCGGTTCATATAGTCGTCAACCGGCATTTGCTCGGGTCTTACGAAATGAGCGTCCGACAGTTCCGCGAAAAACTTTCCTTCGAACGAGTCCCACGATCCGTTAAGCCACGCCTCGCGTAGAGCGGTCGGAAGGCTTTCAAGCGTTCTCACATATTCGGGGTCTTTTTCAAGCAGTACCTTATTGTCCGTTACTTTCGCCTGTATGAAAGAATAATCTTTCGGGTTCTCGCCCTCTTTGAACTGCCGCGATATAAACAAGCGTTTTACCCAAGCGTGTCCCACGTTGCCGGGGTTGCACGTCAGATACATTCTTTTCGGATATCCGTTCGTACCACGCAAGCACGCTTTCAGCGTATTAAACTGAAATTCGGTGAGCTGCGTCGCCTCGTCAAGAGCGATTATATCGTACTCCTGACCTTGATACCGAAGCACGTCGCTTTCGGAGTCGCAGAAGCCGAGAATAACGCGAGAGCCGTTTATAAACTTAAACTCTTTGTTTGTCTCGTTGTACTTTGCGATCTTGCATTTCTCGTTACAGAGAATACTTTCAAGCGGCAGAATATGGTTGTATCGCAGTTCGGGAAACGACCGACGCACGATCAAACAATGTATGCCAGGATAGTTAAGGCAAAGCAGAATGATTTTGCGCCGCAAGCCCCACGATTTACCGCCGCCCCTCGCGCCGCCGTATGCGGTATAGCGCGTCTCGGAACGGAAAAACAGTTTTTGCTTTTCGGACGGTACGCCTTCAAGTACAAATTTCATTGAGCGTCCTTCTTCGTTTCTTCGTCCATTTCAATAGTAATGCGGCTATCCTCGGTGTTACGCTCGACAATAGAACCGTAATATTTCAAGTGCCAGTCCACGATACTTTTTGCAATAGCGGGATTGACAGATCGCGGTGCGTTGACCGCAGCCGAAAAGAAAGCCTCTCGCGCGTAAGCGTACCCGTCGGGGAATTTCTTTTGCAGCTCGTTCTCGTAGAGTTCATAGCGGAAATTGTTTCGGTTGCAGAACCCCTGCGCCGTCGCAAGAATCGGACATTTCGCGTCTCTGCAATCTTTAAGATACTGGTTGACCGCCGTCACAAAGGACTTTTCGGAACGGAATGGTATTGTTTTGAACGACATATAAACCTCGTTTTTGTTTCATTTGGTTGCGGGGGTGGGAATCGAACCCACGACCTCGAGGGTATGAACCTCGCAAGCTACCGCTGCTCCACCCCGCCATATTGGCAAAGAGCGGAGAGGTTACCCCCTCCGCCCCTCGTTTCCGAATATCTCTATTCGTAGTGTGGTCTTGTTATCAGACATACCACTTAATGAGTACGCACTCTTTCGGGTATATGAGTTTCGCGCCGTAGAGGTGCAGACCTTTCGCAGCGTCGGCGAAACGCTTTTCGGGTCTGTATGCTTCTACGTTGTTGATCTGCTCTGCGTAAGAAACCGCTCTGCGCGTTCTCGCATAGCACTGGAATACCGGCACCTGAGAGCCGCCGATCGTTTCGTTTTTGGTCTGTATGTTATTGGAAACATAGAAATCAAAGCCGAGGAACGAGCCGACGTAGCCTCTGTCGGTAACTCTGTCATTGTTGGTCTTTATGGAAATCTGAGCCTGTACGATCTGCGCCCAGACAGCAGGCGACATTTCGAGCGCGACGTCCTGATCGATCGGGACATTGTTTTCGGTCAGCTTCTGTCTTACTGCGGTCAGCTTGGCAAGCGCGGTCGCAGCAGTAATCTGTTCATTTGCAACGACGTTGTTGTTAGCCGATTTGAACATAGTGTTGTTCGATCCGTCGAGAGCGATTTTATTGCTCGAAGCACCGTACATACCGTATATGTAACTGTCGGACGTCTGTCCGAGTGCTTCCGCAGCCATACGCATAGCGTCTTTCATCAGCTTCGGCTTCTGCTGTGCTTTGTCGATGTCGTCGATCTGGAAATTAAAAGCTTTTGCCTGCGTGATTTCGAGGAATCTTTCGTTATCGGTGAGCGTTTCCGGATCGGACATATTCGTGTTTTTCGTGTAATCGAAAATCGTGATCGGTCCGATACCATTGATTTTGACTTTATCGCCGACGTCTCTGATCTCGCCTTCGAAGTCTGTGTTACAGTTCTGTATTGCGTATCTTTTGGCTTCGAGTTCTTTCCAGAGCGTAGCCGACCATATAGTCGGATTAAATTTTTCAAGAGACATAGTTTTGGTTTCCTTTCTGATTATTTTTTGTTAAGGTATTCATACGACGCCCAAACTCTGTCGTAATCAGCCACCATTTCTTTTGTTGACATACGACTGAGTTCTTCTTCCGTATAAAGTCTGTCAGTCTTTGCTGACTTTGAGATTTGCGGTGCGGCGGTCTGTTTGTTTGCGGCGTTTGCTTTCTCCGCTTTTTCTGCTTTCAGTTCTTCACGGCGAGCGTATTTCGCGTAAGCCGATGAAATGTCTGTACCAGCTTCAACAGCTTCCCACACCTCTTTCGGAAATTTTTTGCGGTCTACGTCGGGAAACAGTTCTTTGAACTCGCGGATTTCTTTTACGTAGCGGTTCGATCTCTTTATGAAATCTTCCTGCGCTTTGAGTTTCTTTTCAAGCAAATTGTACTTTGCTTCTCTTGTCGCTTCCGCAACCGTGAGACCTTCTTCGTTCATAAGGCGATTGACTTCGGCGTCGTATTCCAGTTTTGCGACATATTCGCTGTACTGTTCAACGGTCATACCCTTTGCTTTCGCCTGCTGTAACAGTATCTTTTCAGGCTGTTGGTCGACGTAAGCGTTTTCAATGTCGATACCGATATCAATATCTTCATCATCTGCGCTTTCGGTCGCTTTTTCTTCGGGAGCTTCGACAGGCGTTTCTGCGGCTGAACCCGTCGGTTCGGTCTGTACTTCTTCGGCAGCTGCTTCCACCGGCTCCGCCGTGCTGATAGTGTTGTCGTCCATAAAATTGTCCTTTCGTTATTCTAAATTTAACGCAGCAGTCGGGGACTGCGGTACGTTTACCTGATTTGTATAGGCGGGGAATCCGCCCTGCCCGATACCTTGTTCGGTCATAGGTGCTTGCGCCGCAGCTTGTGCGGCTTGCGCCGCTTGCAGTTCAGCGATTATGCTGTCCTTCTGCGGCAGTACGTTGCTCGGTATGTATTTAAGATATGTGATCGTGTCGATGAACCCGCCGTAAAGCAGATTGTTAAGCATTTGTACGAGCGCCGCCTCGGTGTATTTCGTGCTTGCGCCGACGTCCACCTTTGCGTGGATAAGCGAATCAGCGTACTGTGAAAAGTCGATTTCCTGCGCTTCGATTCCGTCCGCGCCGACGAATACGACCATTCTGCCGTCGGTGTAGTAAGCGAGCATATAGTCAGCCCAGATGTTCGCCAAATCCTCGATACCCTGATAAGCGTTCTGACGAACGAGTTCAAGCGGTACGGCTGACGCTTCCTGCAAAGCGAGTATTGCCGACGTGTTTTCAGGTCTGACCTCGCCGAGAGCCGCGTCCGTTGCGCCGAGAGTTTCTTTCGTGCGGCTATCGACCTCGCTGATTATGTTGAAAAAGTTTGCTTCCATTTGTCCGACGCCGACCGTCGTGACCGCGTTTCTTACGTCACCGCTTGCTCTCACGCCTATCGCTTCGCCGACCTCGTTAGACCACTCGGGGATAACAGACTTATCGTACACGACTTTCGAAAACGCCGTGTCGATCATATGCTTCATAGCGAGCGCGTAAGCCTTATTTATGTACTTCTGGTTCGGTATGATCGGAGTTATCGGCGACGTGCCGCGGTAAGAATCTTTCGTCTTTTTCCACGAGAACATAGCGACCGGATAGAGCGTAAGTTTCGTTTCTTCCTGGCGGATAACAACGCTCTGCGTGGATTTCTGCCAGCAGACATAGCCTTTGTCGTTGCGGTAGAACTTGATGATATAAGTCGCTTTTGCGGAGTCGGGGTCCTGATTTTCTATCGTGCCAAGTTCCGACGCTTCGTTCAGCGTGTTCGTGTCACCGGCGATTGTTTCGTACTCGACTTTCGGTACGCCGTTTTCTTCCGCTTCACGCTTCAACGTGCAGACCTCGGCTCGTCCGCTGATGATGATGTATCTCTGTTTCTGTAAGTCGTTGCTGTTCGTGTCGCAAACATAAAGGCGAGAACTGTCTATGACCTCTGTCACAAAGTCGCCCTTGTAGGCGGTACCGGTCTTGATGTTCGGATCCCAGTAAGTGTAGAACACACCGTCGCCGGAGATCGCCGCGTCAATAAGGCTCTGCCTGAAAAGTGAGTCCATTTTCGACGCTTCCCACCGATAGTCCGCGTGGCGTTTCATTACATCTGTCGCAGACCGCAAATCAACGCCGAACTCTGTATCACGCATTATCGGCAGTATATCAGCCGAATAAGATATGCTTATCTGTTGCGCGACTACCGAAGAAACAAGGTGCGTTACGATACGCTCGACTATATTGAACACCGGCGTTTCGACAAGGTTGCCCTTGTTTACACCCGCCCATTGATCGCCGCGGTAAAACCGCTCGTTTTTTTGTATAGCCGAATAAAATCCGATCTGTCGGTTGTAGTCAACGCAGGATTCGTATTCGCGCCACGCCGCGGTTTTCTGCTTATAGCTCTTATCTTCTCTCATTCTTTATTCTCGATTTCTTTGTTTTCGGTTATATGGATTTCGCTTTCTTTCGTCGTGTTCGATTCCGCGTATGCGCTGTCGGTCAGCCCTTCGCCGACGATGTAAGCGACTACCGAAGCGATAGCCATTATGATACCGCTGACGGTTTCAGCCGTTTCCGCGTCGCCCTTGAAAGCGAGAATAAGCCCCGTTACGAGACCCGCGACCGCAAGCCAAAATTTACGGCTTGTAAGTTTTCTTACCCAGTCAATATTCATTTGTCACACCTCTTTTACTATACTGTCAGTACCGAGAACGGAGAGAGCCGTCCTCACTTGCTCGGCGTATTCTCTCGTGCTGAAATTGCCGATCTGTACCACATATTTCTTTTTCCTGTCGTCGAGAATTTTCTTTACATCGTCGCGGACGTTCTGCATAGTCTTTCCGAATTTTCCGAACCACTCCATAACGTCGCTGTGATCGCTTCCGAGTTTCAGCTTGTGCGAATCCTTGTGACAGAGTATCGTCGGTACGGTCACGCCGTTAAAGACCACCGCTCCCGCAGGGTCGATGTTGAAAAGGTCGCAAAGATACGCGGTAAACTCGACCGCTTCCTTATAGACCTTCAAAAAGTAATCCTGACTTTTATATCCGTCATCACAGATTTCAAACTGAATCCAATGCTGATCGAGCCATATCTGCGTACCGTTCTGCTTGTCGTTTTTCCATATATAGCCGTTGCAAGAGCCTTTTGTGCCGTTGCCGCACCCCCACGGGTGAAAATCAAAGTCGCCCGTTTTGACAGTTGCGACCGAGCCGTCGGCGAGCCTGCCGATAAAAGCGTTCACGCCCTTGTCTACGTCCTTATGATTCCAGTCGTTTCCGTATCTGTTTTTGCCGAGCAGAGCGATCATTTCGTCGTAATTTTCTTCGCCCTCGAACGGCTGAACGTAACGCTTGATTTCGGGATTGCCCGCGTCCGTGTCGTGCCACAATATACCGATAGGCGTACTCCCTTTGAGAGCTTCCCGATACCATTTACTGTGTGTTTGATAACATTCGATTAAATTCATAGTTGCCCCTTTACTGCCCGACAGATATGCTCCATTCGTAGCACGTTTCGTCTACCGCCGGAGCTTCGGGCGTATGTGCTATTGCAAAGTCAGCCCTTACGATCTTGACCTCGCCTTTTTCGGAAAAGCAAAGCGAAGCGATAACGTACTCGCCGCCGCCGATCATTTCGGTTTCAAAGCCTATCGCTATAAAGTGACCTTTGCCGAGAATGAGATCATACTGCGATTCGATCTTGTAGTCTGTTACGTTGAGATATATGTCGAACGCTTGCAGACCGCAGTCCTTGTCCGGCTTCACGCATACGTCAGCCGTATAGTCGCCGGTCTTGACAAGGTACGCGATAAATCCGTTATATTCTTCTGCGCGTTTTGCTTCTCGCTCCGTCGGCGCGTATATCGGCAGTATCAGCACGATAACGAGCAGACAGATAAAACCTTTTAATACGTTCATATGGCTTGAATGTACGCCGCCCTCACAGACCATCGGTTTGCCGTTTGATAAGCCTCAACAGACTCCGCGAGAACGTATATCGCGCAATTTTCGGGCAAGCCTCTTAATGTAGTAACAGAGTAACAAGTCGGAGGTACAATAGCTTTGCACGTTAGGCTCGTCATAGCAACGCAACCGGCGAAAACATTATAATACAATGCCGTAGTACCGCTTCCAAGCGTGACAGTAGACAATGCTATGCAAGAGTCAAAAGTTTGTGCTTGTATTTCTTGCACATCATCGGCGACCACAGAGACAAGAGCCGCGCAATTTATAAACCCGCCTGGTTGATTCAAAAGTGCGCCTTGTCTTAAAACGGCTTTGGTTAAAGTTGTGTTTGGGTTGGTGGTATTGTTAGTTTCCACAAACGAATAAGTAGCTTGATCAATAATCGCCCCGAGTGCCCACGTTTCGCCCTCTGCACACTTTACTTTCACAACGTATTTTTTAGCCGCCGCGTAAGTGTGTGAGAGCTTTGCGGAAGTGTCACCAGAAGCTTCAAGCGGCGATCCGTCACCCCAATCCACTAACGCCGACTCAGCCGCGCTCTGCGTAAAACACAAATTCAAAGTGAGTTCATCTGCCCCGAGCGTAAAATAAAACTCCGAAGTTCTCGGGTCGGGCGGTTCGGGCGCCGTGCTTGAAAGCGGATAGATCAAATCCATTCGCTCCCTTTTCAGTTTGTCCGCGTAAACGCTTATGTATTTCATAGCCTTACCAAAGAATTACCTGAACCTCGACCTCGCCCTCGCCTGCACCGCTGACATATATTTTGCTGAACGCTTTTCGCGGGTACTGCAAATTTGTCAATACGACCTGCGCGGTGTTTGCGGGAATGACTATATACCCAGACGCGGCGGTATCATCAAACGCTACGTTAATTGCCGCGTCCGTCATATTTTTAACGAGAAATTCAAGACCCTTTACCGAGCCGAAATCTATCTCATCAAACGCGCCGTCTAAAATTTCTATTCTCCGAACGTGCAGATTTTCGGTTATATCTATGCGCGTCGCCCACAAGCCGAGCAAGGCTATAAGGTTCTCGTTCTCCACGTCCGCGCCGTCTATTATCTCGATCACGCGATACTCGGCGGGAAAATCTTCCGTGCCGTCGTAAAGCGGCGTTTCGTCAAAATATACCGTCTTGACCGTTTCTTCCTCTACAGTAGTGAAAATGCAGGAGACGGACGAAAACAGTTTGCCGTTCACCTTGAAATTCACATAGAACGTCGCCTCAGTGCCCGCATAAGCAAGGTTCGGCTCTGCAAGCATCTGCCATTTTGTATCGGTTAAATTCGTAAGTGCCATTTTATTTTCCTCTCGTTATGTATGTAATTGAAAATATCTGTCAAAGACCGCCTTTTGCGCCGCGGTCACTTCGGTTCGTGCTATGACATCGAAATGCGGGTACTCGTCCTCATACGTCAGAAGCACCCATTGATTGTTATAGTAGTTGCCGAGGATTGACGAATCGGCATAAAGCAACCAGCCGCGAAGAATAGCGCTATACTGCACTTTTAATTTCTCCGCATAAGTCATTTCACCGATCATTGTATCTGCTCTGTAAAAGATCGGGACGTCAATCTCTACCGCTTCAACAGACGAAATATCGGTCTGCGTAACGTATGACCCTTGTTCTATATAGTATCGTGTAGGTGTAACAACCGTCGCCTCTGCTTCAAGCAAGATCGCGTATTTTCCAGACAGTTCGGCTGAAACGACGTCAGACGTCACGCCATCTGCCGAAAGAGCCTCGGCGTTTTCGTCCGTATATTCCGTAAAGTAGCCGTGAGAAACGCGCCCGTCTGCAAGTCCGTACGTTTCCGCGCCCGTATCAATCGCCGCTTGCTCCGCTTTCGCGCTCATAGCGGATATATCGCTTTCGGTTTCTATGCCGCCGTTGTGTTCACCCTGCACCGCCGCCGCGTCAAAACCTGCAAGTTCGCTTTCAAGTCCGATTTTTCCGTTAAGCTCGGCAAGCACGATAAGCCGCACGATAGGACTTAACTCTTTTGACAGTTCGACGCCCGAATCGGCTTCGCCCTGCACCGCTGAAACGGCGTCTCCGTCGCTCTCGCTCGCGGTTAGACCTATCCCGTTGCTGTGTACGCCCTGCTTTGCCCTCACAACTGACGGCTTCGCTTCAAGCGCAAGCCCGAAATCGTCGAAATAAATAGACGCGCCCGAAGGCTTCCCCGGTATTTTGTCGCTCGGTCTTATCCCCGGCAGAGAACTGAACACGAAAACGTCCGATGATTTTCTGCTCTCGCCGAGGTGAAGATGTATCTGCCCGTTCCAGTACCCGTAATGCTTGCGTATCTCGTCCGGCAGAGCGCACAAAACTTTCGTTATCGCCCCGCCCGTCAAAAGAAGCTCGCAAGGGTACTCTTTCAGCGCGAGAATTTTCTGCCCGTCGCGCATTAGCTCGTATGTGACCGTTATTCCCTCGCCGAATATGAGCAGATCGGACACGCCCTCGATAGTGACCTCGAAATAGTCCGTTGCGTTATCGTACTGATAGACAAAATCCCGCGTATATATGGTCTCGCCGCCAAGTCCGACGGTTATTTCGTGCGTGATAGACGGCAGGCTCATTTTTTTACGTCGCTTCCTGAATAGAAATCTTGAATTTGCCCTGATAGAAATGGAGCGAGCTTCGCGTAGGCACGGAAACTGACGTATCGAGCAAGCCCCAAGCATACGGAGAGCCGCCCGTGGAAGCCGTGAAAAGCCCCACCGCGACGATTGTTCCCCAGTCTGCGCCGGTAGCCGCGCTCGGATCGCTCTGATCGACCGCCATATTGAAGTTGATATCGCTTGAATTTGCGATACTCGTCACCGCGCCGCTCGTCGTGGGCGTTCCCATAAGCGAAGCTATGTTCACCCTCGCGTAGTTTTTCGACGCCGCCGGTTCTGCAAAGCTCGAACCCGTATTGCCGGGATTTGCAGTTGACAGACCGAGCCAGCAATTTCCGTTCGAACCTATTGTGAAGTTCCCGAGCTTGCCGCTTATATTGTTCAGCACGTTTACACGCGCAGTCGTTGAAAGAAGCATATTATCTCTCCCTATGTGCTACGTCCGGCTTGATCCCGAACGTGAATATATTTGTCGAGCGGCGCGTCTCGCCGTCGTATATGTGCAGTTGACCCGCCCATTTCCCCGGTATTCTGAACACCTCGTCCGGAACGGCGGTCTTGACTTTGTTTACCGCGGCGTCGTATATGACCTCGCACGGATATTCTTTCGTGCAGACGAGCCGATAACCCGATCCCGTATCGCAGTATTGATATGAAATGAATATGTTCGAATCGAAAAATCCGAGATCGGCGAAGCCGTTGACCGTCACAGTAAACGTGCCGGACCCGAAATCGTTTTGAAAGAACGTAATACCCGAATAGAACGGATTGTCCCCCACGCCGCACGTGATCGCGTGATCGTTTGCAAAAATAATCTGCACCGCGTTTTCGGGCAGCCACGCCGCGAAGTCCTCATCGTCCGTGCTGTTTATTTTTATTCTTCTGTATGCTTCGTCCGTCCATTCTCCGTAACTGTCTATTACCGAGGCGAAGCCGTCCTCGCCGTGATACATAACTCCGTTTGCAAACACGCGGATAGAATCGAACCGCTCGCCCTCGCTTTCAAAATCAACGGAAAAATATGTCGCGCTCTCAAAGTCCGCGTCCGTATTTATCAGCCAGTATGTGTTATCAAGCAGTCCCATTTATTTCACCAATGTCGTGATAAGAGCGAAAAGCCAACCGATCACGCCGGTTATTATCCCACCGATAGCCAAACGCTTATAATGCCTGTACTCGTCCGCAGGCTCGCTCTCTACGCTTTCAAGCCGCCTGTCAATCTTATCGACCTTCTCGCTCATAGCATTTATGCTGATAGCCAGACCGTTGACCGCTGACGTCAACTCGCGCAAATCTTTCAATTCTTCCTTGATCTCGCGTATCTGCCGGTCGATATCGCCCCCGTGCGCTTCCAGAGCAGCAACCTTTTCCTCTATTGTCATTTTGCCTCGCCCTCGCTTTTTATCTGCCCCTACAATACTACATCGCACCCGCACAATTCCCACGCCAAATTGTGAACCCCAAAGTCCTGTTAAGAAACTGTGAACAAAAACACCCCGCGCACGCCTGCCGCAAGTGTGAACGGAATGTGAAAACCCATTTTTCGATTTTTTTCCGCGGGGGGATATATATATAAAAAAGGGGGGCGCCGGGCGGGACCCGGTGGGGTGGGGGTCTCGCGCTCGCGCTCGCGCAGTATAAAAGAACGCTGCCCCCGGTCGTAGTAAGAACGTAATTATACGCCTCAGGATTTGAAAAGTCGGGGGGATAAATCAATATATTGTTTCGTTCTGCTCCCGTTTCCCTATATGTTGACGGTGCTCGGGCTATTGCTTTATAATGCTACATTATACAGTAAACCGTTGAGACCGTCCCTTACTATACTATAAGTATATACTAAGTCACGCAGTGACAGGTCGGCGACCTGTCGCACGCTGAACGCGTGCCGCGACGCCTGCCCTCGTCCTTTGTCGTTGTAAAATCGCGGTAAGAAAAAGAGCGGGGCTGACGGGATCGGGGCGCGATGTTTCCACGACGGCGGGACTGCGGCGGCGTCTACTGCGTGACATATATAGAGAGCGGCGACCGAGCGGCAACGGATCGGATCGGGGCAGCGTTATATTATAATATAGTTATACTTATAGATAAGCTTTATCTTATGAGAGTAACTCTACAATAGTAGTAAGATAAGTTTCTACGACGGGATTTTGCAAAAACCGAACAAAAAGCAATTTTGCGGGCATAAAAAAGAGTCCTGCGGCTGCCTGGTCCGGGCGGAGTTTTTAACCGTGTGGGACCGGCTCGGAGCTGCTGCCGGGATCTGAAAAACGGCATAAAAAAATCACGGGGCGGAGCTTTTGCGGCTGCCGTTTCCGTGATCTTTTTGTTGTGTTGTTGTTTACTTTTCGCCGGGATCCGGTTTGTATCCGATGATCGCGCCGGGCTGTTTTTTTAATACTGCGCATACATAGTCAAGCGCGATAATGCCGATCATTTCGCCGCGCTTTAACTTTTCGACCGTCGAACCGCCGAGAACACCTTCTTTTTTTATGCGCGTAGTCGTGTAGCCCGCGTCGCGCAACGCCTGTAATACGTCAATTTTGTAAAATAGCATTTTTTCGCCTCCCTTGCGCGTTATTATAACACAAAAAAACTGATTTGTCAATAGTTTTGTGCCCAAAAAAGGGGACACATTTCGTTCACAAAAGTCCCCAAAAATGGTTACGAAAAGTTCCCGGAATCGTGTTGAAAATCCCCAAAAGCGGCGATATAATGACGGCAGAATCAACCGAGGACGGCGGCAAACCGTCCAGCCGGCAGCACCGGCAGAAAGGCAGACAAAAAATGCAAAACGAAAAAATCATCGAGATCATCACGGCAGCGTTAAAAGACATCGACGGCAGCACGGCAGCGCGTTATAACGCATATAAAGCAGCTCCGGACGCCGTAAAGATCGGCGCCAAAAGCGCGCATAAACAAAGCATAAGCACGTTAATCGCGGCGCTTGCGCGTATAGAGTATTACACCCGCAAAGATATGGAAAGCCCGGAGCCGAAAAAGCCCGAACGTAAAAGCGCGACCGTGCGCGTAAAGAGTTATGCAAAAATGCTTGAAAAAGTATGCAAGTACGCGGAAAAAATAAGACCAGGATCGCCGCTGTCAAAGGACGCGCGCGACGACGCCGGGCGGCAGATCGTTTGTGACGGTTACAGGCTATACAGGATCACGGAGCCGGTAGAGCTTGCGCCGGAGTACGACGGAGCCGGAGCCGATAGCCCCGCGATCAGGCTTGCAAACAATATAAAAATAAGCGATTATACGCGAGAGCTTCCGGTCCCGACCGCCGCAGACCTTAAAATAATAATAGCAGATCAAAAAGCAAAAAACAAAGAAAGAAAATGTAAAGAACCTGCGCTGTACGATTTCGGCGACGGTCTCCCGGCGGTAAACGCTGATTACTTGCTTGACGTGATTAACTTATACGGCGAGAGCGTGAAATTGACGGCGGGCGTGAATAATTACACGACAATATATATACACGGTGAGATCGGCGACGGTCTGATCTGCCCGGTAAAAAAGCCTGTCGCAACCGAAAAAACCGCCTGATGAGTAGACCTGAAACGGCACGAAACGCGCTCCGGCGCGTCGCGGTACACGCAAAAAAAAAATAAAAAAGGAGACAAAAAGTATGAAAAAGGCAGTATTTAACAGGGAGACGTTGAAAATCGAATTGCACTTTGACAAAGCCGATTACTTAACGCTCACGGACGCGCAAAAAGCGAGCGTGAAAAGCTCGTATTTATGGAGCCGGAGCGGATCGTGCTGGGTCTCACGTGCGAAAGAGCCAAATTTATATTGGGCGAAAAAAGTCGCGGCGGAGCTTGGATTTGACGGTATCGAAAAGATCGGCGAGCGTTTGAGCTTTGCGGATCAGGTCGAGAGGCAGACCGAGAGAGCCGAAGCACGGGCGGAACGGTACGAAGCACACGCGGAGAACGCCGAAGCCCGCGCCGATCAGCTGCAAGCCCCTCTTAACAGTATGCACGGAGATATCGCGTTTTTTACGCAGCCGAACATCAACACGAGCGCAGGACGCGCATTTACAAATTATCGCAATAAATTATACGCACGGTTTGAACGCGGAATAGACGAGTATAGAAAGTCGGAGTATTGGAGAAACCGCGCCGAGACCGCGAGAGAGACCGCAGCCGCGGAAAAGTACAACGACCCCGCTTATCTTGACAGGCGTATAAAAGAGTGCAAAAAGAACATACGCAGCTTTGAAGAAACGCTCCAAAAATATAATCAAATATACGAAAAGCTCACGGCGGGCGAGACCGTCAAGCGCGATTATCGCGGCGGCGTCTGGACGTTTGATCTGCTCGATGAACGTGCCGGAGAACTTGCGGAACGGTACGAAGCCGAGGCGGATAAGCTCGCATATTTGCTTGACCGGCTCGACGCGCTCGGCGGCATTAAATTCAGCCAAAAAAACATTAAACCCGGATATATAATCAGGCTTAATAAAGATTTGTGCGGAACGTGGGTGCATAAGGTCGTTTCGACCGGTCCGGTCAACTTTCAGGCGTCGCTCGTTGGTGCAAATTTCCCGAACTGCATATCATACGCATACGCGGAGATCGCCGAGATCGTCGAAGCGACGGAAGAAGCGCCGAAAGCCCACCCGTTCAAGGTCGGTGAGGCTTACGAGGTCCGGAAGTGGGACGGTCGCGAGTGGGCAAAAGTAACCGCAAAAATAATAAAGGCGACGGATAAAAGCGTTACGTTGCAGATCGGCGACGAGAAGCCTTTTGTCAGAAAGCCGAGCGAAAGCAAATATACGCCCGGCGAGTGGATATTATCAATCACTGACGCATACGACGGCTACGTGAGAAAACGCGCATAAATAGCAAAGTCGTTCGGGCGACTATAAAAAGGCGTCAAGCCCGAAGCGTGGGAGCGAAAGCCGCTCCCGGTCGCAACCATAAAAATATTAAAACAAAGGAGACGCAACGATGAAAGACTTATACGAAGCATTTAAAGAATACGAAGTAAAGGCGGGCAGCCTCAAAGAGTTTTGCGACAAATATCACAATTACGCATATCCCGCCGCCGACTACGAAGCGCACAAGCGCGATTTAATAAAAGACGGGTACACGATTATCCCGCACCACGACAGCAAGACCGGCGAGATCGTAAGTTATTACGGCAAAATATAAAGGCAAAGGAGACGCAACAATGAAAGCATTTATGATCTTTTTATCGGCGGTTTTCGCCGTGTTTGCTCTGGTCGTTCTGATCGCTGGGCTATCGTCAATAAGCCTGATCGGCGGGATCGCCGGGGCATTCGTGTTCGGGTTGATCGGCTGCATAACCGAAGCGTAAAAACCACTTGACAAAAATCAAAAACTATGCTAAACTCAAAATATCAAAAAGGAGATACGACAATGAAAAACTATTATTACATCAGGGCGATAGGTGTTAATTATCGTTACGCTTGGGACTTGGAGATAGAGAAGCTCGACGCGGCAGACGAAGCCGGAGCGATAAAAGAAGCTGAGGCGATATGGTCGAAGCTCTCGGCACACGATCAGCAGCACACGATTGAAGCATACGTTGTTTACGAGGACGATAAAGACATAGACGCTGAAAATGACGAGATCGACTGGGTCGCTGCCGATACCGTACACACGATAAAGCACCCCGGCAAAGCCGCGAAAGAATATCGCTTATCATTTAACAAGATACTGCAAATAGCGGGCGACGAGAGCCTCTGGCACGACGAGATCACGCTCGACGCACAAACGGACGAGGACGCTATTAAAGAAGCCGCAGAGTTTTTGAAACGTGAAGCCGGCAGTAAATACAAATTCAGATACGCAATCATTTACTATGGCACGGATCGGGAGTTTCAAATGGTGGAAGTGGCGAAGATATTCGACTTTCCGCTCGACGCTGACGGTTACATTGATTTATCGGAGTTTTGAGATCGCCGCTAAAAATCGGCAAGTTACCGGCAAGTTAAATCGGCTGCTTCGGCAGCCTTTTTTTACGTTATCGTGTACGTTCATTTCATACGTTTTTTTGTACGAAAATGTACTTTTCGAATGTATAAAAAAAGAAAAGAGCCGTCATTATACGCTTTTTTGTGTATAATCAAGGCTCTTTTTTTGCTTATTTATGCACTTTTATTCTTCGAGTAAAAGCGATATATACCGCACATAATACGCGCGCGTAACGTCGTAAAATACGGCTTTTTGAACGTACAATTAAGGCGATTAACGATTGATTTACGCGCCGTTTTTCTTTCGCGTTTCGGTGTATCCGAGCGACAGTTTTTCGGCTGCCTTCTGCCGCATATCCGAGGTGACTTCGGCGTAAACGTTCAGCGTCGTGCTGATATCCGCGTGACCGAGAATGTCCTGCGCGGTTTTGAGATCGATCCCGGTTTTTACGCATTGCGTCGCAAACGCGTGCCGGTTACAATGCAACGACCAGTTCTCCGCTCCGAGGGCTTCGCCGTACTCTTTGGCAAGCCGCGTCGCCTTGAAAAGTGTCAAGTTGACAACGTGCGCGTTGCCCGCGTCCTTCCGCGCTTTGAGATCGTCGCGCAGCATATCGACCATCGGGATCAGGCGGCAACCGGCTTTGCTTTTCGGTGCTTTGACCGTTTCTTTGTTATCGTCGCCGACGCATAGCGTTTTTGTTACGGAGATCAGACCCTTGTCAAAGTCTATATCGTCCCACGTGAGCGCGAGGGCTTCCCCGCGCCGCATACCTGTTAAAAGTGTTAAATAAGCAAGGAATTGAATTTCGCCGTCGTGGCGGTATCTTATAATCTGTTCAGCGGTCTCGTCTGTCGTCGCGTTTCGTTTCGCTGCCGGTGCCGGTGGCGTCTTGATTGCTCCGAGCGGGTTATTGTCCGTGAAATCCTCTGCGAGCGCGTATTTGATCGCGGCGGTAATGAGTACGCGGGCGACGTTGATCGTCTGCCTTGCGTAGCCTTGCGCAGCGAGTCGCCGCAGCTCCGCGTTGATGTCCTTCGCTTTCAGTTCGTCGAGATCGGTGTTGAGCAGTCCTTCGGAGAGGTGCTTTTTTGCGCTGATGTAGTTTCTTCGCGTTGAGGGCGACCAGTCCGAGCCTTCCGCGAGCGTCCGCATTTCGATTGCTTCCGATAGCGTGTACGACGTCTTTTCGAGCTTCTTCGCGTAGGCTTTTATTTTTTGTTTGACCTCGCGCTCGGTTGCGCCGTAAAACGTTTTCGTCTCGCCGTTGTCGAAAGTGACGCGCTTTTCAAATCTTCCGTTTCTTTGGTACATTTTTGTCTCCTTGCTTTTTTAGATGTTGAGTTTGTTTTTTTTTGCCGTGTTGTTATTTTGAGTTTTAGAATTTTGCCCGGAGTTCCACCACCTTTCCCAGGATCTTGACCGGAAGTTCCCTGATCTGTTTGTTGCTGTAAAAGATCGGTTCATACGCCGGATTTGTCGGCATAAGCATAATACCCTCGCGGGTGCGCTTTACGCGCTTGACCGTTGCGTCGTCGCCGTTGATCATCACGACCGCGATCTGTCCGTCCTCAATCTCCGGCTGTTTCCGAACGATCACGACGTCGCCCTCGGTAAATCTCGGCTCCATACTGTGACCGTGGATCGTCAGCGCGATATATTCGCCGTTTGCAGCCATAGCCGCGTCGATCTCCTCATAGTCCGATATGTCCGTTATCGCTTCCATCGGTATTCCCGCTGCGACTCTCCCGTAAACAGGTATTCGGACGGTTGACGGTGTTCCCTCTCCGCAAAGTAAATATTCGGGCGATACTCCGAGTGCGTCCGCGTATTTCTTAATCATTGATTGGCTGATATCCCTTGCGCCGCTCTCGACCTTTGAAATTGCTGAACGTCCTTGATATCCGACCCTTGCGGCGAGTTCGTCTTGGCTCATTCCCTTTAAAATTCTCAACTGTTTTATTCTGTCGTAAATTGTCACGTTGACACCTCCTCGCAGACCATATTACCACAAAAAAATCAATTTGTCAATCCATTTCGGAAATTTTTTTTACTATTTTCGTAAAACCCCTTGACAAAATGGAAACATTGTGATATTATGCGATTGTAGCCATTATGGAACGCTTACGAAAGGGGGACAAGGTATGACAAACACGGCAAAACTCAAAGGCAGAATAATCGAGTACGGTTATAATCTGTCGACCTTTGCGGACGAAATGAAGATGTCGCCGCCTGCGTTAAGAAAGAAAATAACGAATAAAGCAGACTTCCGAGCAAGCGAAATACTTCACGCCTGCAAATTACTGAACATCAGCCAGCCCGAAATACCTATATATTTTTTTTGCGGTTGATGTACCCATTTTGGAAACATAAAAGGAGAAAAGAGTATGAGGCAAAAGCAAGCTGACGCGCTGACGAACGCGAAGCAGTTGAGCAGCTCGATCAAAGACCGCGTGTTTATGGTCTTGGATAAGCCGCACAAGCCGCCCGTGATCGTCTGCGATCAAAAAGACTACGAAGAAAAAGTAAACGAAGGATTTATCACGCTCGCGTTATTCAAAAACGGAGCGAGAGTATGAAAGGAGACAAGGGAATGAAGGCTTACAAAGGATTTAACAGAGATATGACTTGCCGCGGCTTTAAGTACGAAGAAGGCAAGACCTACGAAACGGACGAGGCAAAATTGTGTGAAAAAGGCTTCCACGCCTGCGAAAACCCGCTCGACTGCTTCAACTATTACGCGCCGGACGAGAGCGTGTATCACGAGGTCGAGATCGAGGACAACGGCGAGCGCGAAAACGAAGATACGAAGGTCGTCGGTAAGAAAATAAAGATCGGCGCGAGGCTCGACGTGTTCGGGATATGCAAGGCGCATTTTAATTATGTAAAAGAGCATTGTAATCCGGTCGAGGGACGCGTCGGCGGAGACCGTGAAGCAGTTTCAGCGGGCAGCTACGGCAGCGCGTCAGCGGGCGAATCCGGCAGCGCGTCAGCGGGCAACTACGGCAGCGCGTCAGCGGGCTACAGAGGCAGCGCGTCAGCGGGCGAATCCGGCAGCGCGTCAGCGGGCAACTACGGCAGCGCGTCAGCGGGCTACAGAGGCAGCGCGTCAGCGGGCGACAGCGGCAGCGCGTCAGCGGGCGAATCCGGC